>Ga0209319_1002552_pt1 | contig 11169 bp, 10 predicted proteins | sample RifGroE2_FD_184000 | JGI IMG/M metagenome (GOLD analysis project Ga0209319, IMG submission 184000) | Groundwater microbial communities from Rifle, Colorado - Groundwater E2 (SPAdes) (version 2) | ecosystem: Environmental > Aquatic > Deep subsurface > Groundwater | place: Rifle, Colorado, United...
GTAATGATAGAAGAAATCGCTGTAGCCTTGTGCCACGCGCAGTAAATAATCATCGGAAATAGTTTGCTCGTAAGGTTTGGCGCGGCGGCGCACGCGCCCCGCCAGCGTTTCCGGCGCGGCCTGCAAGTAGATCACCAGATCCGGCGCGGGCGCCTCCAGTTGCAGGGTATGGTAAATCTGCTGGTACAGCGCGAACTCCGCGTCACTCAGGTTTAGCCGCGCGAACAGCGGGTCCTTGTCGAACAGAAAATCCGCCACGGTATTCGAGCGGAACATATCCATCTGCGCCAGGTCGCGCACTTCGTTGCCGCGCTGGAACAGGAAAAACAGTTGCGTCGCCAGCGCATGGCGCGGCGGATCCTGGTAAAAGCGCGCAAGAAAGGGGTTTTCATCCGGCTTTTCCAGCAGCGCTGCGGCGCCGCTATGCTGCGCGAGGCGACGCGCGAGGCTGGTCTTGCCCGCGCCGATCGGCCCTTCCACGACCACATAACGATACTTATCATGCAGCATCGGCGAGTTTCTCCAATACCTGATCCGAGCAATTCTGCAACGCCTGCCGCGCCGGGCCCATGCCGGAAATGGCGGCATCCGGTGCGATCTCCAGCAGCGGTTGCAGCACGAAGGCGCGCAAGTGCATCTGCGGGTGCGGAATGGTCAAGCCGTGCTCGTGCAGTTGCGTATCGTCATACAGCAGCACATCCAGATCCAGGGTGCGCGGCGCATTGCGAAAGGTGCGCTCGCGGCCATGCTCATGTTCGATTTGCAGCAAGGCTTGCAGCAAGGCTTGCGGGGTCAGGGCCGTGGCGACTTTCGCAACCGCATTCACGAACTCCGGCTGATCCGGATAGCCCAGCGGCGCGCTGCGGTACAGCGACGAATGGGCAACGAGGCGCGTTTCCGGCAAGCCGTCAAGCTCGGCGAAGGCGCGTTGTAATTGGCTGCGCGGGTCTTCCAGATTGCTGCCAAGCCCGATAAAGGCGATATGCGGCATTATGCTACCGGCTCATCCGCTACTGCCTGCGGTTTCTTGCGCGGTTTGCGGCGGCGTTTCTTGTCGCCGGCCTGCTCCGGCTGAAGCATTTCCGCCTGCCGTTCGGCACTGGCATCCTGGAATTCATCCCACCACAAACCGAGCTCGTCATCCACTTCGCCGCTGGCGCAGCGCAGCAGCAGGAAGTCGAACCCGGCGCGGAAACGCGGCTGCTCCAGCAAACGGAACGGGCGTTGCCCGGCGCGTTGCTCGAAGCGTTGCTGCAGCAGCCAGATTTCCTTCATCACCGCGTCATGGCGGTGCGGAATGGCAAGCTGCGCCTTCTGCCTGTCCAGCACATCATCCATCGCCGCGTGCATTGCGCCCACCGGGCGCTCGCCCTGCTGCACGCGGATATTCCATGCCGCCAGCACCTCATGCCAGAGCAATGCGGCAAACAGGAATGCGGGCGAAACCGTCTTGTCCTGGCTGAGACGCTCATCGGTATTGCGCAGCGCCAGCATGACGAATTTCTCGCCCATCGGTTGTTCCAGAATCACATCCAGCAACGGCAGCAGGCCATGATGCAAGTTCATCTTGCGCAATTGCTGGATGCATTCCACCGAATGCCCGGACAACAGCATCTTCAACACTTCATCGAGCAAACGCGACTGCGGCACGTTGTCGAGCAAATTTTTCATCCCGGCGATCGGCGCGGCGGTTGCGGCATCGATCTGCATGCCCAGCTTGGCGGACAGGCGCACCGCACGCAGCATCCGCACCGGATCTTCGCGGTAGCGTACCAGCGGGTCGCCGATCATGCGCAGCAGGTGTTTGCGGGTATCGGCATAGCCGTTGTGATAGTCGAAAATCTCCTGGGAGGCCGGATCGTAGAACAGCGCGTTCGCGGTGAAATCGCGCCGCGCCGCATCCTGCTCCCGGTCCCCGAACTGGTTGTCGCGCAGCAGGCGGCCATGCTCGTCGGTCTGCGCGTCTTCGGCTTCGATCATGCTGCGGAAGGTGGAGACTTCGACCACTTCTTCGCCGAACATCACATGCACTATCTGGAAGCGCCGCCCGATGATGCGCGAACGGCGGAACACGCGGCGCACCTCCTCCGGCGTGGCGTCGGTCGCCACATCGAAATCCTTGGGGATACGCTTCAGCAGCAGGTCGCGCACTGCGCCGCCCACCACATAGGCCTGATAGCCCGCCGCCTGCAGGCCATCGGTGACTTTCTGCGCGCCGTAACTGATCTGCCCGCGCGGCACGCCATGCAATTCGAACGGGATCACCTGCGCATTCCCTGATGATCTGACTTTTGCCGATTTACGGAATACGCGCTTGAGGAATTTTTTAATCATGCAATCTTTAACAAATTGGAGCGCGGCACGGCCGCGCAAAGGAATACGGATTATACACTGCGGCCATTTAGGAAACCTTGGCAGCAATGAAAAACGCGCCTTGCGGCGCGTTTCCGGTGCGGCGCATAACGCCCTTCGACTGCGCTCAGGACAGGCTTAGCCCTTCAGGCAGGCGCTCATGAATTTCTTGCGCTCATCGCCCTTCAACCCCTTGGTCTTGGCGTCGGCATTGCACGCCTTCATCTTGTTCTGTTGCGTGGACGAAGCTGCGGGGGTAGCAGGAGTGGCGGGGGTTGCCGCCGCAGGAGCGCCCGCCATCGCATCATGCTTCAGCACATAATCCTTGGACAGGCATTTCTTCATGAACGCCTTGCGTTCATCACCCTTCATGCCTGTCGCTTCCTTGCTACAACCCTTCATCTTCTCACCAGCCGCAAAAGCCGGAGCGGACACGGTAAAAGCAAAACCCAAACAAGCCAGTGCGATCATTTTTTTCATGTAAATCTCCTTGGAGTTAGTGGCGGCGATGGATCAACGGGGATAAACACAGCGACCCCGCAACACACCCTAACCCGCACTCATCGCGCGGTCAATATGCCGAAATGCCTAGATAATCCGGCCTAGCCAGCCAATCCGGCAATCCAGTGTGTGTAGAGCCGCGCCGCGACTTCCCGCAGGCGCGGCAGTTCCTCCGCCATCTGCCGCCGCATCTCGGCGGCGGATTGCACCGCCGGACTGGCGCTGGCGGCGGCAATCTCATCCGCACCGATTTCGCACCACGAAACGATCATTGCGGCGGTCATCTCGACATGGCATTGCAGCGCGAGGTGCTTGCCGATGGCCCAGGCCTGGTTGGTGCAATAGGCACTGGACAGCAGAAGCGTCGCGCCTTGCGGCAGGCTGAAGGTTTCACCGTGCCAGTGGAATGCCTGAAAATTTTGCACCGCACCGAACCAGTTACGCGCGGCCTCGTTGTCCGCCACCGTCACCTCGCCCCAGCCGATTTCCTTCACCGGGTTGCGCGATACCGTGCCGCCCAATGCCTTGGAGATCAATTGCCCGCCGAGGCAATGCCCCAGCACGGGAATATCCCCGGCTACCGCCTCACGGATCAATGCCAGCGCCGGTGCTATCCACGGCAACGCGTCGTTGACGCTCATCGGCCCGCCCATGAACACCAGGCCGGAATAGGCCTCCGCAGAATGCGGCACGGTATCGCCCGCATCGATGGCGATCAACCGCCACGGAATTTGTTGCATATCGAGGAATTCGGCGAGGTAGCCGGGGCCTTCGGCGGCGGCATGGCGGAAGATAGCAATGGGTTTCATGTCAGGATTCAGGATTCAGGATTCAGGATCGGGATTCGGGGAGCGAGTGGAAAGCCGCGGCTTTTCGATCCTCAATCCTTCGTCTTATCTCTTTCAATCAGCGCGTAAGCCGAATGGTTGTGGATCGATTCAAAATTTTCCGATTCCACGATGAAAGCATCGATGCGCTCGTCGGCATTCAGCACCGCCGCGACATCGCGCACCATATCCTCGACAAACTTGGGGTTGTCGTAGGCGCGCTCCGTGACAAATTTTTCATCCGGCCGCTTCAGCAGGCCGAACAGTTCGCAGGAGGCCTGCTCTTCGGCGATGCGCACCACTTCTTCGATCCACACGAAACGGTTGGTGCGCAGCGTAAGCGTGACATGCGAACGCTGGTTATGCGCGCCGCGCTCGGAAATCTTCTTGGAACAGGGGCACAGGCTGGTGACGGGCACCACGACCTTCATCGTGACGCGCGCCTTGCCGTCAATCATCTCGCCGATCAATGTCACATCGTAATCGAGCAGGCTTTGCACGCCGGACACCGGCGCCGTCTTGTTCACAAAATACGGGAAACTCATTTCGATATAGCCGGACTGCGCTTCCAGGCGGATCACCATCTCATGCAAAATGCTCTCGAAGGATTCCACGGAGATTTCGCGTTCATGCTCGTTGAGTATCTCGACAAAACGCGACATGTGCGTGCCCTTGAAGTTATGCGGCAGATGCACGTACATGTTGAAGGTGGCGATGGTGTGCTGTACGCCGACGCTTTTGTCCTTCACCTTGACCGGATGACGGATACCCTTGATGCCGACGCGATTGATCGCCAGATGGCGTGTGTCGGCGGAACTTTGCACATCGGCGATGGTAGGTTTCACGGGGGCGTTCATGGCGGCATCTCTCAGATAATTGGCGGTGATTATAACCTTAGTGCCAGCCTCAAAGCACTAACCAGACCCAACCAAACAAAACCCCCATCGCCGCCCCGGGATTCACTGTTCAGACAATTTGATAGTGTTTCGTGCCAGCAAAGTTTTGAACAAAGGCATTCGTTACTGTTGCAACAGATGTGGCCTCAGAACTCATAGCGTACCTGGAGGTACAAGTTGTCGTCGCGCGCGAGTTGCCCGAACTGGCCCCACGGCTTGCCGCCGAAGAGATTAGCGCCGACCGCGCCCCATACCCTGTCGGTAAAACTGTAGCGCAGCTCCGGATTTACGAAGTGGTCGCCGTTGCTGGCGTTGTATGAGGCGTATGCGGAAAACCGCAGCGTCTGGTGCAGGAATAATTGCGTCAGGCGCGCCGTGACGGCATGGCTCCAGCGCTTGTCGACCGGAAAGCCGGCGGGCAGGGCGGTGAGGTAGGCATCATAGTCGTGCATGGTTTCTGCATAGTACTGGAAACCGAGCGAGGTATCCTCCGCCGGCTGCGTCTGGTAGCCGGCGAGCAGGCGCGTCTGCGAGTTAGGCACGGCAAAGTCGTTACCCGCACGATCCTCAGGCGAATCGTAGTAAGCCGCTTCCAGGCTCAGCACCCCGTCTCCCGCGCGACCGGACAGGCTGGCGCCGTAGATCGCAAGCCTGGGATAGAAATACGTGATCTTCGCCGGCGCCGTCATGTTGTCCGGTCGCATCGAGGGCGTGCGCTGGAAGCCACGATACCAGTAGAGCGCCGCATCATAGCCGGCAACATTGCGGTAAACGCGCAACGCAACGTCTCCTTCTTCCGGTTTGACGGTTTCGCGGTTGACGACCGCTGGCATCGGGTCGTAAAGCCAGAATCGGCCAGCATCTGGTGTGCGGCTCTCACGGAAATTCGGCGCCAGCACCAGCTCGAACGAAGCGAACTCGGGATAGGCGCCCAGCTTCATCGCATCCACGCCGCGCTTGAGGTATTCCAGCGGTCGCCCGGCGAACAGCGCCTCATGATCTTTGGGAAAGAAGTCGTTCACGAACACCAGGTCGCCCAAGCCCCAGGTGATGACCTGCCTGCCAAGGCGCAAATCCCAGTTGTCTCCCGCATAATCGACGTAGCCTTCGCGCAATTCACTCTCATCCTGTCGGCCGAGATGATCATAGGCCAGATCGCCCTTCGCCAGCAGCCGCCAGGCATCGCCGGTGGCGTCGAGCTTGATTTGGGCGCGCTCCTCCAGCCACTTGTAATGGCGGCCATCGGGATTTTGCCCTGCGGTGTTGAAGGCCGTGTTCTGCTGCAGGAAGCCGGAGAGCGTAACCTCCGCCCGCGCCGCCAGCGGCGTCAACAGAAGAACCGCCGAGAGCGTGGCCGTTCGCAGCATCAATCAACCCATTTGCGCGGCGGCTGGCGCAGGAAGCGTTCGGAGAACAGGCTGTCTTCGATGCCGAGGCCATAGTCGGTCTTGAGGTAAGCGACCTCGGTGCGGTGGCCGGTCTGCAAATTCTTCATGGTGCGCTTGACCGCCGTGGGGATGCCCTTCACGTCGGCGATTTCATCGGCGCTGAACTGCTTGTAACGGGCGCCCTTCCTGTCATATTGCTCTTCCTTGAGCGGCAAAAAACTGGCCTTGTCCACCCAAGTGAACTTGTAGCCGAAGTCCGAATCCGCGCCTTTCGGCGTGCTTTTCACCACGTAGCAGTCGCGGTCGCCCACTTTCTCCTCGCGCTCGACGACGTGTGTGTCATCCTCAATGTCGCGACCGGAAACATCCTCGTAGGTGAAGTCGGAGCCGACAAAGCTGGAGCGCTTGTCCTGCGCGGCGATGCGCTTGACCATGTTGATAGCGGGAATGAACATCCAGCGGTCGTCATCCTTGGCCGGATACTTGTTAATCATGAAGGTCATGTCCTTGACATCGGACGGCTGAAAGAAATACATGAAGTACTTCTGATCGCCGCCCGCCTCGCCCATATTTTTGCGCAGCATCGTGAGCTCGCGCACCCGCTCCTGGCTGTCCTTGTTGATGAGCTTCATCACCACCCGCGCCTTGAAGTCCTTGCCCGGATAGAGGAAGGCGGCCTGCGACTTTTTCATCACCTCCTCGCCCGAGAGAGCGTGCGCCTGGTTTGAGAATGCAAAGGGTAGCAGAGCGGCGATTATCCATATCCACCAGTGTTTAGTTCCGGCATAACGCGCTTCGCGCATTAGCCTTCTCTGAAACTTCGTTTTCATTTCAGTCTCCTTTCACAAGTGCCGGGGCGGGGTTCGCCGTCGGCTTCGGTTCGTCAAACAGCCAATGTCGCCCGAGCATCACCAGAGCGGGCAGATAGAGAATGGTGAGCAGCGCGGAGAGCAGCATCATCGAGACGATGAAGGCGCCCACCGCGATGTAGGGCGTGAGGGGTGCGAACAGCATCACCGAGAAGGCAGAAGCGAACAGCAGCGCATTGCGCAGAATTCCCTTGCCCGGCCGCGCCGCCGTCCACAGCAGCGCCTCACGCAATGCCCCCTCATTCGTGCCACCGCCGGTCTCGGCCAGGTGCTGGCGGAAGCGGCTGATGAAGTGGATGGAAAAATCCACCGCCATGCCGAGCGACAGCGTGCTCAGCACGGACAGCGGCATATCGAAATCCTTGCCGGAGAAGCCGACCACGCCGTAGATGAGCAGGATGGTGAACAGCAGCGGCATATAGCCAACCAGCGCCCATCCGACCGAGCGGAAGTTAAGGGCAAGGATGACAAACACCACGGCCAGAGCCAGCGTGAAACCCAGCACCATATCGCCCAGCACCTCGTCGTTCCACACCAGATTGAACCAGGCGACGCCCGCCGGTTTCACGGTAACGGCGAGCGGATGGGACTTCTGATAGTCTGCGGTGGCGTCAATTACTTGGCGCATGGCTTCCGCATCCCATGTCTTGATCTGTACCCAAACGTTCGCCTTCTGGAAGGTGGAATCGACCACGTTATCCAGGTCTGCGGGTTTGGCCGACATGCTGAAGAGAAATAGATACTGGCCAACGGCCTCTTTCGTTTCCGGCACCGCATCGAATTCCGGATCGCCGTCATGCAGCACGCGGTTGATGCGCTTCACGTAATCGGCCACCGAAAAGGTCTTCCCCACTACCGGCAGTTGCTCGATGTGGCGTTGCAGACCTTCGAGCCAGCGCATGGCTTCCGGCCGCTTCATGAATTCCGGTTCGTTGGCCTGCACCACCAGATAGCCAAGCGAAGTGCCGCCCAAGGCTTGGTTCATCGCCGTATCGGCCATGCGGATTTCACTCGATTGCTTGAACCATGCCACCAGATTGTTGTTGACGTGGATCTTCGTGGTACCGGCAATCGCGACGGCCACGAGGACAAGCCCGACCAGCACGGTGGCCAGCGGACGCGTCATGCCCACTTCGGCAATGCGGCGCAGGAAACGGGCGGTACGATCCAGTTCCACGCTTTCGCTCTCGGCGGCCTTGGCGATCTTCTCTTCCTTGATAAAGGTGAGGATGGCCGGAATCAGGCTGAAGGAGAACAGCCGCAACACCACCGTACCGAGGGCGATCAGCCCGCCGAACACCATCACCGGCACGATGTTCATGAACAGCAGCACGGCGAAGCCGGCCGTGGTGGCGAGTGCCGTGTAGCGCACCGGACGGCTCACCGCCGCCATGGTCTCGCGGATCGCCACAAGCTTATCCCCGCGCTCCCGGTAGCGGAAATAGAACTCGTTGAAGATGTGGATGCTGTCGGTGGCGATAGCCATCAGGAATACCGGCGCCATCGAGCTCATGATATGCACCGGATAACCGGCGCCGATCAGCGACCCCATGCTTATGATAATTGCCGCCATGGCCACGCCCATCATGGCGCAGGAGAGCGCAAGGTTGCGGAACATCATCTGGATCGCGGCGAACATAATCATGCCGGCGATGGGCGCGAAGATTGCCATCAGCTTGAACATTTCGGCGCCGAAGGTATCGCGCGCCACCGGGTCGCCGGCGACGTAGTAGCGCTCCGGCCCGTTCTCATTGGACACGATCTCGCGGATATCGGCGGCGATTACGGCGCCATTGGCGCCCTTCTCCAGCGGCACATAGATGGCCGTGGTCTTGCCGTCCTTCGAGATCACGCGGTCAACCAGCAGCGGGTTGCCGAACAGTGCGGCGCGCAGCGCTTCCACTTCCGCATCTGTCTGCGGCGCGCCCGGCATGAGCGGCCCGACTTTCAATGTACCGGCCTCCGCCGTGACATTGGTGATGGTGGTGAAGCTGTTTACATCGCGGCTCGCCACGCCCTCCAGCTTGATGATTGCGTCGGTGACGCGGGCGATGCGGGTCAGGGTCTCCCTGTTGAGCACGCCCGCATCGTTCTCCACGCCGACGACGATGGTGTCTTCGTACAGCGCAAACATCTTGTCCACCTCGTCGTTCCACACGCGCACATCCGAATTCTCCGGTAGCATGTGCTTCGGGTTGGTGTCCGTACTGATGCGCGGAAACTGGGTGAGGAACAGCAGCACCAGCGCCACCGTCGCCCAGACAACCAGCTTCGGGCGGCGGATCGAAAATTCGACGAGCGAGAATTTGAACATGGCAGTCCCTTCAATTATTGGCGGCGACCCGGCAGCACATCTGCGGCAACGGCGATGAAGCCCCCGCATCCCGGCAGCCAGCGCCGCAACAGCGGCTCCAGGCGCCGGCTCCAGCGCTTGCCGCCGGGTATTGTGATTGCGGTGCCGAGACCGGCACGATGTGCCGGCAGCCCGTCGAACAGGCGCAACGCCTCGGCGGGCGTATGCCAGCGCGCGCCGCGGTAGGCGCCATGGCCGCCGCGTCTGCCTTTGGTGAGGTAGAGCAGGCTATGCCGGTTGAGCAGCCCCAGCACCACCCGGCGCCGGGCCACGCGCAACATCTCGCGTAGCGCCTGTTTTTCTTCCCGGATGAAGCACAGGGCAGTAATGCTGACGACCAGATCGAAACTGCCATCGCGGAAAGGCAGTCGGCGCGCATCCGCCACCACGAAGCCGATGTTGCGCGCCGAGTGTCCAGCGGCAAAGCGGAGCATGACCGAATCGATGTCGGCGCCGACCACATTTCCGTCTGCGGCATCGGCCGCGAATCGGCGCGTGAAATAGCCGGTGCCGCAACCGGCATCGAGCAATGTCTCGCCTGGGCGGGGCGCAAGCAGTGATGCGATCAGGCGATACTCCTCTTCCCCGATCCATGCGCCCCTCTGTGTCGCATACCAGGCGTCGTATTGTTCCGGTTGCATAATTATTTCTTCAGAAACGCCGGTACAGCCAGTGTTTCTCGTAGAGTATTTTGCCGATATGCCAGAAACGGTTTGGCCCGCGCATCTCCACTTGCGGCATCGGCTCGGCATAAAAATCACCCCTGCCGATACCGGCACGGCCGTTGCCGGTTTCGATGAAGCACATGCCCTCGCCGGCAAATTGGCGCGGCGCGCCCTTCCCGGTCCATGCATGGGCGATGTTGTGCGCCACGACCTCCGCCTGGCCATGCGCGAACACGCCGGCCTTCGGCAAGGGACGCCCCATCTTGAGCGGAATGGTGGTGATGTCGCCGATGGCGAAGACGTTGTCGAATTGTGTTTGCAGCGTGTGGCGGTCGACGGGAACCCAGCCGCTTTCGTTGGCCAAGCCTGCCTCGCGCACCACCGCTGGCGCGCGATGCGGCGGGACATAAAGCAGCAGGTCGTACTCGGCGCTCGCGCCATTGGCGAATGAAATGCGGCGATTGGCCGGGTCAACCTCTTTCACCTGGTGCTCGGGGTGATAAGCGATGCCGCGCGCCTCGACCATCCCGCGCACGGCGGCGCCCAGTTCGGGGCCGGCGACGAACATCGGCCGCGGTTCGGCGGCGAAAAACTCTATTTCGGCTTTCTCGCGCAGGCCGCGCTTGCGCAGATAGCTGTCTACCAGCAACGCGGTTTCGTAGGGCGCAGCCGGGCACTTGTATTGCGGCGCCGCGGTCAGGACGACAATGCGCCCGCCCGAAAACCGGGCCAGTGCATCGCGGATCGCGGTCGCGCCTTCCATCGTGTATATGCAGAGCCCTGCTTCGGCGAGGCCGGGAATGGCCTCCGGCGCATACTCCGCACCCAGCGCAATCACCAGCGCATCGGCACGCAGGGGTTGTCCGTCGATTTCCACTTCCCGCCGGGCAGGATCGATCCGCGTGACGCTGCCTTGGCGAAACTCGATGCCGCGACGAAGCAGCCGATCCAAGGGCCGGGAAAACTCTTCAGGATTCCGTTCACCCACCATCAGCCATAACAGCGAGGGCGGGAAAAAATGCTGCCCGGCGCGATCTACCGCAATTACGCGGTCGGAAGCGGGCAGTAGCTTGCGCAACGTCTCGGCGGCAACGATACCGCCGATTCCCGCGCCCAATACCAACGCTGTGCGGCTCATTTCGTTCTCCTTATAACCAGCCACTTGGTTGCAGTCTTTTGGCAACCTAGTGGAATGGCTAGTTGTTTCATCAAAAAACGATGACTTTATCGGCCCACTGCGTCCACTCGGTGAGTTGATCCATGGTGCTGCGCGACGCGCCTTCGATCAGCTCCCCGGCGGCAATGCCGCGCGCATCCA
>Ga0209319_1002556_pt1 | contig 11154 bp, 23 predicted proteins | sample RifGroE2_FD_184000 | JGI IMG/M metagenome (GOLD analysis project Ga0209319, IMG submission 184000) | Groundwater microbial communities from Rifle, Colorado - Groundwater E2 (SPAdes) (version 2) | ecosystem: Environmental > Aquatic > Deep subsurface > Groundwater | place: Rifle, Colorado, United...
TAAAATGTATAATGTTGTAGGTAATGATAATTATGAAACAATAGGAGAACATTATTCATTAAATTTTAGTCTTATGTCCTATCAGAAATATACTAATTGTGGTTGCGGAGGAGGTCATTCTTTTACATTTGATTTAGTAAATTCAGAATTATTAAATGATGCTATCAAAGAGGTTGATCAATTATCTTTAAGTAATTCTATAAAAGAATTATACATAGATTATTTTAATCAAGAATATGATTATAATTTTAATATAGAAAATGCTAATAAATATGTAGTATCTATTATAAATGATTACATCAACAATTTTATTTATCCTATTGAAGATAATTTAAAGCAATATTATACCTTAAAAGAGCAAAATTTAAAAGAAAAACTACAAGATTATATAAATGAAAACAAATATACAAAAAATATACTTAAAAATATTAATATTGATTATAGGAAATATAAAGGTTTATCTCATGATGTAATAATGGGAAGATGTAAAGAAGGAGATACTCTAGTAGATAAGAACAGTTTAGAAATAAGATTTTTAGGTGAAATAATTAAAACTATCAATAAATCATCATATACTGTTTATGAAATTAATTATTAAAAGAAATCATCAAACCACAAACCATTGATTTTGTTGACTTTCTAGCATCCAATATTGTGATAAATGAGAAAATTGATCATGAATTAGAAAGGAGAAAATATATGAAATATAAAGAATTAGAAGATTGTGAAGATTGCCCACTTTACGAAGATTTATGTCCTGGAGGTTGGACTTCTTCACCTTCTGGCTCAAGTCACCCAATTGAACCACCTTGTATGAATTGGAACGATGAAGATGATTTGGATGAAATTTATAATAAAATAATGAAAAATATATCAAAAGAAGAAGATAAAGAAATTGAAAGATTATTAAAAAACAAAAATATAATTAAAAGTAGGTGATAATTATTAATAATGAATTAATGTTCTCTAGTAAATCAGATTCATGGGAAACACCACAAGATTTCTTTGATAAACTAAATGAAGAATTTAATTTTACACTTGACCCTTGTGCCACACATGAAAATCATAAATGTGATAAATATTATACCATAGAAGATGATGGGTTATCTAAAGATTGGTCTGGTGAAATAGTATTTATGAATCCACCATATTCTAAACCAGAAAAACCATGTAAACCTAATTGTAATAAAAAAGGATGTCAGAAACGTGGTTATCATATTGATAAATATAAACCAGGGCAAGAAGATTGGATTAAGAAAGCATATGAAGAAAGTCAAAAAAGTACAATAGTAATTGCTTTACTCCCTGCGAGAACTGATCATAAGGCATTTCATAAATACATATATAATAAGATGGAAATTAGATTTATTGAAGGTAGATTAAAATTCAGTGGATGCAAAGATTCTGCACCATTTCCAAGTATGATTGTAGTATTTAAAAAGTTAAAATAAAATTTAGTTTTTAATATGAAATTAAAAAGGAGATATAATTTATGAAATTTACCCTAACTAATACAATCACTTATGATATAGAAGATCAGTATTTTAATGATGCGCTCAAAGAAGCGAATATAACTTTAGAAGATTATAAGAAAGAAATATCTAAAAATTTTAAGGAAATGTTAGAAGAAGAAATTGGCACATCAGAACAAGTAAAAAATTTTATAATTAAAACAGATATTAAAATATTATAGAAGGAGGACAATTATTATAATACGTTCAAGAAAACAAAAAGAAATCAATCCTAGATTAATCGAAGCATTTTCTAATAAAAATATGTGTCCAGAATTAATTGACATTCGTAAAAAATCAAAAATAAAAAGTAAAGATATGTCAAGATTTAAAAAATTAGTGCATGAAGATTTAATAGAACATATATCTAAAGATAATTTGCTTAAATTGCTCAAGAAAGTTTCACATAATATGAATTTTGAAGAACAATTAAGACATTTAATATTTTGTGCTATAAATAGTGCTTTAGTTTCTATTTACCTATATAAAAGTCAAATGGATGAAAGAGAATTAAGTGATATTAAAGAATTAGAAGATATATTTGAATTGTTGTTTTATTTAGGTCAAAGTGATTCGGATGAATTTTTAAATGATGAATTATAGGAGGAATTTATTATGGAAGAATTAAAAGAAATAAAAGGTTTATACAACAAATATATAGTTATGAAATCAGATACAACACCTATTGACCCTAATGCAGATTATTTTGTATTGAGATTAGATACAGATAAATATGCTAGAGAAGCATTAAAATTTTATGGAAGTGCTATTTATCAAGATAATCCTGAACTTGCACATGATATTTTTAAAAAATTAAATATATATTGGGAGAAAGGAGATTAACATCTAAACCACTCATAGAATTAATAACTTGCAATGCAGGTGATTGGAGTGTACTAAAAACGAAATTTCAGATTCAAAAATTAAAGAATGTGGTAGTGAATTATTTGATTTATTAAATTATGATTAAAAAGGAGAATGAATTTATGGCAAAGATAATATGTTGTGATAAATGTAAAAGTACAAATATAAATAAAATTGGTGAAGAAAAAAGAAATCAACATACAACTAAAGAAGAAGGTTGGTTTGGTCTTGGAGGTAGTTGGGACGTTATGTATCATTCACATTATAATTTATATGGTAAATATAAATGTAACGAATGTGGTTATGAATTTAGTGAATTAGAATATAGTCGTTAATAAAAGGAGAATTATTATATGAGAAGAAAAGTTAAAGCAAAAATTAAAGGTAATTTTAGTGGGATTGCTATTGTTATTTTAGATAGCAATGGCAATATCGAAGAAGTTGATGAAGTATTAGACGTTAATGAAGTGGATGATTGTGAAATTATTGAAGAAATATATCAAGTTGGTGGATAATAAAAAATAATTAATTATAGGCATAGAATAACTAGATATAGTGACTATAATGGGAATAAACCACTATATCTAGTAGTAAAACAAATTTTATAAAGAAGGTGATAATTTATAAAAGTAAATAGAGTAGAACAACATCAAATTAAAAAAGATCATCAACTATATAAAGTTATAGATGAATTTTCCTTTAGGTCAAAGAATTTATATAATTATGCTAATTATATAATACGCCAGGAATTTATAAATAACGGTAAATATATTAATTATTATGATATGGCTAAAATGTTAAAAAGTACAGAACCATATAAATTATTAATGTCTCAATCATCACAATGTACTTTGCAAGTATTAGATAGAAATTGGAAATCATTTTTTGTAGCAATTAAAGATTGGAGCAAGCATCCTGAAAAATATTTAGGTAGACCTAAAATACCAAAATATAAAAAGAAAGATGGAAGATTCCCTTGGTTTCTCAAAAATAATCAAACATGGATTAAAGATGGATATTTAGGATTTCAATTAAGAGTGATGAATGGTTATAAATTTAAAACTAATGCTAAAGGAAGATTAATTTCGGTTAGATTTGTTCCAAAAGGAACGATATATGTAATGGAAATTGTTTATGAAATTGAAGTGTCAGAATCAAAATCAGAAAGTCAAAATATTTGTAGTATTGATTTAGGAATAGATAATTTTGCAACTATTACAAATAATATTGGATTACAACCAATTATTATTAATGGTAAAGGAATCAAGTCAATAAATCAATATTATAATAAACAAAAATCAAAAATCCAGAGTGAATTGAAAATAAGAAATAATAAAAATTGGAGCAATAAATTAGATAAACTTAATCAAAAGCGATTTAATAGGATTAAAAATTTTATGCATAGTGCTAGTAGATATGTTATTGATTATTGTTTAGATAATTCTATTAATACTATTGTTGTAGGGAAAAATATAAATTGGAAACAAAAAAGTAATATGGGCAAACAAACTAATCAAAAATTTATAGGAATTCCTTATGAAATGTTTATTGGTCAATTAGAATATAAGTGTCAAGATAATAATATTAATTTTATTATAACTGAAGAATCTTATACTTCGGGTACAAGTTATCTTGATAATGAATTGCCTATAAAAGAAAATTATAATAAAAGTAGAAGAGTAGCAAGAGGATTATTTAAATCTAATAAAAATATATTAATTAATGCAGATGTAAATGGAAGTTATCAAATTATGAAAAAAGTATTCTCAGAAATTGAGTATGAGATAGAGGGTAGACTAACCCCTGTGATTATAAATGTAGCGAAAGTTTCATGATTTATCACGAATCAAATATTAATAAAAATATTTGAATAGAAGTTCGAATTGGTGTTGATATAATAAAAATTATAAAAAAGGAGATATATTATGACTTGTATTATAGGATTATTAGACAAAGAAAAAGATTGCGTATACATAGGTGCTGATTCACTAGGTTCAAATTATTGTAGTCAAGCATTATATAAAAACCGTAAAGTATTTAAAGCAAAAGATAATAATAATATATTAATGGCGATTAGTGGAGATTTTAAATTGCAAAATATACTATCAATAGAAGAAAATTTAATTGAAGAAATAAAACATCTAAAAAACGAAGTTGATTTTGAACATATAGTTAAATATACTTCACCTAAAATAATGAATTTAGCAAATAAATATTATTACATTACAAACGATAAAGGATATTGGAGTATCGGTGGTAATATTATATTTTCTTATAAAAATCAGTTATATATTATTGAATCTAATGGTCAAGTATTAGAACCACAAGATGAATATATTGCTGGTGGTTCAGGTGGTAATTTTGCTATTGCAGTTTTATCTCAAAATAAAGACAAAAATACTGTTACAAGAATCAAAGAGGGTTTAGAGACAGCAGAAAAACATGCGGTAGGAGTAAAAAGACCATTCTATATTATGAATACTATGGATGATGAAGTTGTTGTAGTTGAGTAAATAATATATATAAAGGAGGAAATCACATATGATTATCGATCCAGATAGAGAAGGTTGTACAATATGGAAAGGTAATAATGTTCAACGTATAAAAGGGACAGCACAAGAATGTTGTAATAGAATAGCAAAATATATTCTTAGAGAATTTACTGATGATTATACTGGTGAAAAATATATAAATCAAATATCTAATATTCAACTTGACACAACAGGAATTGGTATGGTATATGCGGATTATTTTAAACATAAAAATATAAAATTTGATGAAATTAAATATAGTGTTATTATTAGTTAATTTAAAATAAATAATAAAGGAGATGATTTATTATTAACATAAATAACCAATCAAGATGTATAAACTCACAACAATACTCCCTAGAAAACTTACTTAATCTATGCAAACTAACAGACAATATCAGAAATATTGCATCAACTACAGAAGGATTAAAATATTTAAAAACAATTCTATCAGACAAACGTGCAATATTATACTTTAAACAACCAAGCACACGTACATTCTTATCATTTGAAAATGCATGTCACATATTAGGCATCTCATGTTCTGAAATTAGAGACACAAACACTTCTTCAGAAGTTAAAGGAGAATCCGAATTAGATGCAGTAAAAACTTTCTCTCAATATGTAGACTTAATCATAATGAGACATCCATCATCTGATTTTATTTATGAAATATCAGAAAATCTATCTGATAATATGAGAATAATTAATGCTGGTTCAGGGTCAGATCAACACCCTACTCAGGCATTATTAGATTTTTACACTATATGGAAATATGGTTTAGAAAATAAGAAAGTTGCATTTGTTGGCGATTTATTGAGGGGTAGAACAGTAAGATCATTGTCATTATTATTAAATTTAATTCCATCAATTAAACTATATTTTGTTTCTCCTGATAAATTTCAAATTAAAAATGATATATTGGAACAATTAAATATTGATTATGTTTGTACAGATGATTTTGAGAAGGTATTACCTGAGATGGATGTAGTGTATATGGTTAGACTTCAAGATGAATATGGTGGTACAAATGAAGTTATAGATACGAATAAATACAGTATAAATAATAGCAATATAAATAGATTGAAAAATGATGCTATTATTTTACATCCATTACCTAGAAGAAATGAAATTGCTGTTGAAATTGATAAAGATAAACGTGCTAAATATTGGGAGCAAGTGGAAAATGGTATGTGGATACGTGTTTCTTTAATTATAAATATATTTGCAATTAATGAATTATAAAATAAATAAATAATAAGGAAGTGAAAATTATCAAACTAATTGATATCTTAAAATCAAAAGAAGATAATGTGATTAAATACATATTTCTTACTAATGATAATCAAATCACAGAATTTAGTTATATAAATAAAAATGATGGTAAAGATATAATATGTGTTCCATCTCAAACTGCATGTAATCTAGGTTGTAAATTTTGTCACTTGTCAGATATAGATAATTTAAAAGTAGAAAATCTAAATAGAATAGAAATTTATAATGCAATTAAATATATTATTGATGATTTAAAACTACTAACTAAATCAAAAAATAAAACATTGCTTATATCTTTTATGGGTGCTGGTGAACCATTATTAAATATACATAATTTAACTTCAACAATGTGGTTTATAAAAGATCAATACAATAATAAATATAATATAGTAAGATTTGCTATAGCATCTTTAATTCCATCTATTAAATCTATGTTAAAATTTACAGAAAAAATAAAAGAATATAATTTAAATTGTAAATTTCATTTCTCACTCCATTTTACAAATAATAAACAACGTAAAGAATTTATGCCAGCATCTTCAGATATAAAGAATTCTCTTGCTCTTTTAGAACACTATATGTTATATATAAATAATAAAGCAGAGATTCATTACACTTTAATAAAAGATATTAATGATACCAATCAAGATATAGATAATTTATTACATTTAGTTTACGGAAGAGGAATCCCTATTAAATTTCTTCATTATAATGAAAAGGAAACTTTAAATTGTTTTACTTCTAATAGGATTAGTCAATTCACTAAAGTATTAGAAGATAATGAAATTGAAACTGAATTTTACATTCCTCCAGGTAGAGATATTGGTTCAAGTTGTGGAATGTTCTTAATTGATTTATATAAGGAATATAATTTAAAATAAACAATAAAGGAGAAAATACCATGTTAAACATAAGAGATAAAGTAAAATTTAATCTAGATGCACTTGAAGAAATAGGATGGGAAGGATTAATACCTTCAGATAATACGAATAATAAAGATTATAAATCTTATATTAGAGAAAATATAGATAATATATTTCAAATATATAATATTGATGAATCATGTAGTCATATTCCTTATCAAATTGATGATGAATTCTTAAAAGAAACATCATTTTCAAAAGAAGAATTAATTAAAATAGAAGTAGATTAATTTGAAGTTTGTCTTTTATTATGATTTAGAAAGGAGAAATTAATTATGCCATTTGATTCAAAACACTACACAGAAAGAAATAAATCATTTATATCTCAAGCAAGAAAAAATTTAAAAATCTACGACACTGACCCAAAACAACAATCAAGAATTAAATTGCAAAAGTGTAAATATTGCATGTATATGAATATTAGAATATCACTTCAAGCATTTACATCATTTACATGTAAAAATTGTAAAGAAGAATATCTACATCATAATTCTAATGTTGATAAATTTTGTAGAAAATGTGCAGAAGAATTAAATATTTGTGTATATTGTGGTGCTGAAATGGATTAGTATAAACTATAATAATATAAAGGAGATTAATATGTTATACAACAAAGTAGATAAATTATACGGTATTGATTATCATACATATGTTTGCGGTGGTATTGATACGGCAAAATTAATGCCTTTAGGAGAAGTAAGAGAATTATTTTACACTGAATCAGAAATGCTTAAAAGGTTATCTGAATTAAAACCTAATAATTGTTATGGTAAATTTGAATTATTTACAACTAATATTGTAAAAGAAAGTATAATATTTAAAAGGAGATTAAATAACCATGCAATACACAATAAGGACAGACAAAAAATTCTATAGTCAATTTCAATCATTGCAAGATAAAATTAAAGAATTATCTATCTTATTTCAATATCCTAACACAACCGCATCAGATATAGAGATAATAGAATGGCATGATATAGCAACTAAACTGCAAAAAGATTTAGCACAATTAATAATTGAAGCACAATTTAGATTCAGTTTAAAATTATAATATAATATTTACCATTAATTAAATCTAAAGAAAGGAGTATATATGAACAAAAATAAAATTTATTTAGAAGCAGATGTGTTAGAACAATTCTCAGAAATGAAAAAAGAAGAAGGAAAGGAAGAAGAAAGAAAACGAATTGCTGATAAATTATATAAACATAAATATTGTTGTATAAATTATCGTATTGCTTGCATAGAAGATTGTGTTAATTGTTTAGAGAGATATTTAGAAGGAGATACATAATAAATTATAGAAAGGAGATATAATATGCCACGAGGGTTATTAATAGGTAAAGTAAACTGTCCAAAATGTGGAAATTTAATTACCAATCCTAAAGTTTCTGATTTTAATAGTAATAGAGATCCTATTATTATTTGCAAATGTGGTAATTGGTTTGTAGTTGAATGGGAGAAATTAAGGTATTAGAAAGGAGATATATTATATTATGAAATATGCAATATGTCCGTTTTGTTTGCAAGATATTAGTAATGGTAATCACACATGGGATTGTAAAATGAATCCTATAAATATGAATAATGGAGAGTATCAACAAAATTTAAATAATAAATGTGATAATAAAAGTGAAAAGGAATTTACTCATTTTCATCCAACTTGGTTAGAATTTGCTATTAAAAATTTCAAAAATCAAAATGGAATATCACATATGATTGATGCTAATGTAAAAATGGGAGATTTCATAAAATTATGGTCAAAAGATGAATTATCTAAAATTGTGGAAGTGTAGAAAGTGTTGATTTATAAGGGTTTGTGAGATCGTATTTCGTGATAAAAGTCATGTTTTAACACGATATTTAACTTGACAGAATATTAAAATAAATGTATAATATAATCAGCAATAAAATATTAACATTACTAAAAGGATAATATAAATAAGGGTTACGACCTACACTATAATAGAAAGGATGATATTATGTCAAACATATCAGATGAAATTAATGTAATGGTAGATTGTAAACTTGATCAATCAGGAGTAGAAGATTTTCAAAAAGAATTAAAATCTTATGATATAGGAAATGAGTTTAATTATGCAGTTGCAATAATAGAAATATTAATTATTGATAGAGATAATGAAAAAGAAATAAATAATACAATTGAGATTAATGTCGCACCTAAAATTCAATACATAATTCCATTCGTTAGCAAAAAATTAGCAGAAAAATATTTAGAAGAATTGTCTACTCTTAAAAGATTGACAATGTTTTTATCAATTAATGAAGATGGTAAAGTGGATTTGAAAAAGAATGATATTGAAAATAATATTTACAATAATTAATTGATATTATAAGTAATGGAGTTAATATGCCATTACTTATAATTAAAATAAATAAAGGAGGTGATTTTTATCTACATCCCGTGGTGGGCATTTCTAATCATATTTATTTGTTTGGGTTTTGGTTATGCATATTATATTAATAGTAAGGCATATCACCCTTATGATTTTATGACGCCTATGATAGTATTGGCAATAGTTGTAGGAACTGTGCTAATAAGTATTGCATTTTTGATTGGTAAGTTTTTGTGTTAAATTAATAGAATAATAAAATAATAAAATAAATAATATGTAAAGGAGATATTTATGAAAACACAAATACTTAATATTGAAGGAACTTGGAAAAGAGCAAAAAATGCTTGTCGTATAACTGTAAATAAAATACATACAGACAATGAACCTAGTTCAGAATTTAAAACTAATCTACTTATTTCTGAACATTCACCAGTTAGATTAATTAAAGTAAATTGGATATGGGATAGTATTAAATCATGGTGTGCAGTACATTTTTCCAGGCATAAATGGGAATGTTTTGTATCTACTAGAAGAACTGATAGAATTGGTATAGATAGAGATAAATTAACACAAGATGAAATTGTTACTTTTGAAGGGGAAGCTAATGCACAACATTTAATTGACACATGGAGAAAAAGATTATGTTTTCAAGCAAGTAATGAAACAAGACAATATGCAGAAGATTTTAAAATAGTTCTTAGAGAAAAAGAACCAGAATTAGCAGATGCATTAGTTCCTCATTGTATCTATAGATTTGGTTGTCCAGAATTTGAAATGTGTAAACGTGAATTTTTTGATAAATTTTTAGAAAGAAATAAAAGTGTAGATATGAGAAATATTAAAGAAAGGTATAAAGCATATAATGATGAATTTTATAATAAACATTTAAAATATTAAAATAATAATATAAATAGAAAGGATGATAAATATTCATATCATATTGATCAGTGGTAAAGCACAAAACGGGAAAGACACTTGTGCAAAAACATTAAAACGAAAATTAGAACAAAAAAACAACAAAGTATTAATTACACATTACGCTGATTTAGTAAAATTTACAGCAAGTAATTTTTTTAATTGGAATGGACAGAAAGATAAATATGGTAGATCATTACTGCAAAAAATTGGCACAGATATTGTACGAACACAAAATCCTAACTTTTGGGTAGATTTTATAATTGATATTTTAAAATTATTTAAAGGCGAATGGGATTATGTATTAATACCGGATTGCAGATTCATTAATGAATTAACTAGATACGGAGAAGAATGGGATACGACAACTGTAAGAGTTAATAGATTAAATTTTGAAAATAATCTTACAGTTGAACAAAAAAATCATCCTTCTGAAACATCATTAGATAATTATCATTTTGATTATGTTATTAATGCAGAAAGTGGATTAGATAAATTGGAGGGAGAAGTAGATAGGTTTTTGGAATGGATGGATATGGAGGACGTTGATGAGTAAAAGGAAATTACCATTATACATAGACATGGATCAAGTAATTTGTGACTTCTTAGGTAGATTATGTTCAATATATAATACAGAATATAATGAAAATATTCAACCAAACGATATTAAAACATATTCATTAACGCAATATATAGGTGAAGAAGGTTGTAAAATATTTAATAGACCAGGATTTTTTAGTTCGTTATCACCAATTAAAGGAGCAAAAGAAACAATATT
>Ga0209319_1002558_pt1 | contig 11153 bp, 13 predicted proteins | sample RifGroE2_FD_184000 | JGI IMG/M metagenome (GOLD analysis project Ga0209319, IMG submission 184000) | Groundwater microbial communities from Rifle, Colorado - Groundwater E2 (SPAdes) (version 2) | ecosystem: Environmental > Aquatic > Deep subsurface > Groundwater | place: Rifle, Colorado, United...
TCGCAGTCCCCTTCTTCAAAAGCGGCGGAGCCTTTAATGAATAGGGCCGCAACAGCCCTGCCCCGCCCCTGCGCGGCCGCGCGCCCCCCTTACCGCCTGCGGCGGTAAGGCCCGCGCCAACAACCGCGGCCTTGCAAAAGAGTTCCTGACCGGGACCCAAAACCCGATAGGCCTTAAGACCCTTTCCTGTGCAAGCCCCATCAGCTAAACTTTAATCGTAGTATCCTTGTAATCGGGGGGATTGGCCCCCGGGTATCCACGGGCGGACCTTAATCCGCCGCATCCAGGGAAAGCGAGCTATATTTCGCTTTCCCTTTTTTTATTCCAACCAGGGGAACGGAAAAATAGTAGAATCTTAAATATCCGGGGGACTCATGAAAAAACTTTTATTACTCATTCTTGTGCTGCTGGTCGGAACCGGTGTCGGCTTATTGGTGAAAAAAACGTTCCACACCAACAAGCAGATCGAAAACAACACAGTGCAGATCTGCCCGCCAGATTGCTTCCCCGATAAAAAGACGTGCGGATAACCGCGCTACCGCTTAAAAGAAAAGTACTAGTCCTTTTAACTTTGGCGGCCCTCGTGGTAGCAGCCAAAGGCCTCCGTGATTTTCTTATGACAAGAAGCGACCCGCTCGAAATCATCCTCTCCTCGGCGTATAAACGGCCTTTATCGGTTTATGACCCGGCCCTGATCGAGAATGCCGCCCAACACATAGTCCTGCAGAACATATACAGCCCTTTACTAGAATACACCAACGAGGGGGAATTAACTTCCGCCATAGCGGGTTCTTTCGGCTGGGAGGGAAACGAGGCGCATTTCAGAATCAGGCCCGGTCTTAAAACGATCGATGGCTACAGCATAGACGCCTACGATGTGGAAAACACATTTAAACGGCTTTTTATATTAAAGAGCAACACCCACGGAGATCTTAAAAGCGTTATCTGCCCCGATGTAAAGCTGAAATCCCTGAACGACAGATGTCCCAATATAGAAGTCCGCGAAGACGGCGCATTGCTCGCCATAAAGTTTAAAAAAAGCAACACCTATCTTTTCCCCATGCTGACGGCAATGGATTATGCAATCATCCCCAGAAAATCCCTGGACAAACAATCCCTGAAGATCGTCGATTACAAAAACACTTCCGGCCCCTACTGGGCGGAAGAGAACACGGACGAGCACCTGGTTCTGCGGGCAAACCCGCACAACTTCCACTACTCCCCAAAAATGCCCCAGAAAGTCGAGTTCCTTTATCTCACTGGCGCAAAATCCGACACGCCGCTAAGCATGTTCATCGATAAAAAAATAAATCATATCGTCACGGTGGGCTCTTCGCCGGAAATACTCCTAAGCCATTTTACAGACGATAAAGATGTGTCAATGCATCTGACCGAGCCCATGTGGCTGAGATATGTCACGTTCACCCAGAAGGGCCGGGAGGAATTCCCGGAAAAGAAGCGGATAAAAATCGCGAATACACTGAAGAAGGTCCTCCTGGATGAGTTCTTAAAACTCGACGGTTACGTGGACGCGCCGCAATTGTTCCCAGGCTTCGGCAAAGGCAGCCTGTCCGCCGAAGAACTGCTGAAACTCAAAGCCAAATACGACGCCGAACCCGGCGAAGATATCTTTACCGACAAGATGACTGCATGGTTCTTCCCGAAGCGCTACATAAACAGGCTGAAAGAGCATTTCCCAAACACCGAATTTGTGGACGGCGCCAAAGTGCCCTGTTTCATCGATCCCAAAGACAGGGACGCAACTTTCCCTCATTTCTATTTTGCCGGCACGGATATGGGATTCCAGGAAGACATCAGCCTGCTTTCCTATAAAATCAAAACGGAAATCTTCCATCTCATAGGCAAAGACGGCGAGAACTGGATAAAAAAATACATCGAAGAAGAAGCCGAAGAAAAAAAGATCCGGATGTTGAAAGAACTCCACTATGACGCGCTGTACAGAGCCGACACTATTCCTATAGTGTTCTGCCCGTATGTCTCCGTGGTCAGGAGTCCCTGGAAGATGAACTTCCCGAGATACACCTACGACAACAACTTCTGGCAGCTCCAGTATGGCGAGTAAGCCGCCCAGGCACAACCAGGATTCCTCTCACACTACGGACCGCCTCCCCGGGGTTGTAAAAAAGATAGCCGTAAAATTCATCGCGCTGCAGGTTATACTTCTGCCTGTGCTGATGGTTGTAGTCACCACCGCGGCAAATCATTTTAAGAAGAATGTGGCGCAGAACATCACGGATATCGTCAGGGAGAACCTTTTAATCGGCGATACCAGGAAAGCTATATTCCAATTGCACAACTTTGCAGCGGAAGGCTTTTCAAACGTCGCATGGCAGTCCCGTGATTTCTCGCAGAAATTCGAATTGAAGCCGGAAAAAGGCGGTTTAAGCCCCACAAAGTATTCTTCCGTCAAAACCATCGTATACTTCGACGCGAACAAGACCCAACCGGCCGGGGAGCTTGTGTTTTATTATAGCAGGGCAGATTCGATGTCGTTGTCTTTTACGATATGGGCGCTCTTCTTTTTTATCTTTGTTGTGATCGGGTATAACGAAAAGAAAACATTCTTAAAAGAATACAACACGACATTAAAGTTGCAAGTCATGGAAGCCCACGCAACTATAGCCGCCCAAGTCGCCCACGACATCCGCTCCCCGCTCGTCGCCCTGGACGCCGCACTCAAGCACACCGAACAGCTTCCGGAGAAGCAGCGCGTCATCGTGCGCCACGCTGTAAACCGCATCCGTGACGTGGCAAACAGCCTTCTCGAAAAGAACCGCCAGCAGCCGGGGCCCGCATCCACCGCGGCCTCCGGTGATATGGTCGCCGGCAAGCCCCATAATGTCCACCTGCTCTCAAGCCTTATCGATCCCGTAGTTACAGAGAAGCGCCTCTCGTTCGAATCAAAGCCCGGCATCAGCATCGATTTTAAATTAACCCGCGAATCCTACGGCCTGTTCACCAGGCTGCAGCCGGTCGAATTCCGGCGCATGCTCTCCAACCTGGTTAACAACGCCGTCGAGGCCCTGGGCGACAAAGGCGCGGTGGACGTGGACCTCAGCCATGAGGCGGAAAATATTATTCTGACCATATCCGATAACGGCAAAGGCATACCGCCAGAGATCCTGGCGAAGCTCGGCCGGCGCGGCGAAACCCACGGCAAAGCCGGCGGCTCCGGCCTCGGCCTGTTCCACGCCAGGTCCACGACCGAGAGCTGTGGCGGCAGCCTGGTCATTAAATCAGAGCCGGGTAAAGGGACCACTGTTACAATAAAGCTTCCCAAAGCTGTGGCCCCCGCCTACTTCGTGGGAGAATTTAAACTTACGCCCGGTCTGCCCGTTGTTGTGTTGGACGACGACCCCGGCGTCCACCAGCTCTGGCGTGGCCGCTTCGAATCCGCCCGCATCAAAGAGCATAACATCGAAGTCCACCATTTCAGCGAGCCCGAACAACTGCGCGCCTGGGTAAAAGGAGACCCAGAGAAGGTTAATAAAGCGGTCTGTCTTTTTGATTACGAACTGACTGGATTCAAAGAAACCGGCTTGAGTATAGCTGAAGAACTCGGCCTCTGCAACCGGACCATTCTTGTCACCAGCCGCAGCGAAGAGCCCCGGATAATCGCGGAATGCGCCCGCCTTGGCGTCCGGGTGATCCCCAAAGCTTTGGCCGGCTATGTCCCCATATCAATCAGTTCCCCCGCCGCGGCCAATCAGGCGGTTTTACTGGACGACGACGCCATCACGCATATGAACTGGGAATGGGCCGCCAAAGAGAACGGCGTCGAGCTCCGGGCCTTTACAGACCCGGCCGAATTTATGGCGCACCTCGTGGACTTCCCCAAAGACATTCCGCTTTATATAGATTCCGAGCTCGGCGAGAACGTCAAAGGCGAGAATATCGCTGCCGAGCTCAAAGAGAAAGGCTTCACCAACATCTACCTGGCCACTGCCCATCCGCCGGAAAGGTTCGCGCATCTCCCCTGGCTGCGTGTGGTCACCAAAGAAGCCCCCTGGGGTGTAAAGACAGAAGACCAAACTTAAGGCTTCGGGGTCGCTTCCAATTCGCCAAGCAGCCTTATAATATCCTGCGCGGCCTCGCGCATCAACGCAATCATCTTGTCACGTCTCTCCGGAGGATATTTCGGCAGCTGTTCGGCCGCGGCTTTAAGATTGACCGCTTTCGACTTTATGGTGTGATAAATCTTTTCCGTGTCGGCCATATTATTCCCCCTCCGGTGTCCGCGCTTTCGCCAGTGTGGCATATAAAAGCCGCTTCGAGATCTTTAGCTGCGCCAGGGCCGCGGCCTTCTTGCCCCTGTTCTCGCTCAGGTTGTGGTTTATGATCCCCGCGGTAAAACGGTCCACGGCGGCCGCCAGGCCGTGTTTAAGCGCGTATTCGTAATAAGCCTGCGTCACCCCCTCCGGGGCCGCCGCAGGCGGCGTGGCGGCCGGTGTAATGTGTTTCCGGACGGTCTCCAGCGTAACAGCCCCCTGGGTGCCGGCGGCCACCAGCCCCACAAAGCGTTTAAGTTCCCGCGTATTACCCGGCCAGCTATGTGCTAGTACGTAATCCTTCGCCTCCAGCTCGAAGGCCAGCCGCTTCGTTCCCTTTGTAAAAGCCTGCATAAGCGGGAAGATGTCGCATTTCCTCTGCGCCAGCGGCTTTAATGTTATCGTCATGCCGTGGACGCGCTGGAAGAAATCGAACCGCAGTCTGTTTTCGGCCAGCAGCTTCTGCACGTCCTCAAGGGTTGCGCTTATAACACGGAAGTCTGAATACTCGGGCTTGTCCGCACCCAGGGGATAAAAAGATTTTTCCTCAATGGCTTTTAACAGCTTCACCTGCATATTCTGGCTCATGGCGCCTATCTCGTCCAGGAACAGCGTTCCTTTGTCGGCCTGCGCTAGTTTGCCGCGGCGGTTCTCATGCGCGCCGGTGAACGCGCCGCGCTTATAGCCGAACAACTCAGACTCCAGGAGATCCTCGGTATACGCCGAGCAGTTCATGGCCACAAAATTACCATCCCGGCCGGAATGCTCATGCAGCAGCTCCGCCAGTGTGGTCTTCCCCGTCCCGGATGGCCCCAGTATCAGCAGCGGCAGATTCGTGGCCGCGTATTTCAGCGCCTCCGTCACCAGCGCCCGCGTAGCCGGGTCGTTGGTAATAAATCCCCCGGAGAAAACCGCCTGCGCCTTCTTCCCCCCGTCGCCCTGCAGGTACCTGGCGATTATCGCTGAGACATTAGCTTCCTCGTTGCCCTTAACATAAAATTCTTTACAGCCCAGAGCATAAGCCCGGCCTATGGTCTCTTCCGTGTCGCAGCTCGACATCACCACGGAATAGATCCCTTTAGAAACCGCCAGCGGAATAAGCTTCAACCCGGAGTAATCGTCGTTCTCGCCCAGGAGCAAATCTATAAAGCAGATATCGTAATGCCCGGCCTTGAGCTTGCGCTCGGCCGCGGCCTTATCCGTAGCAAAGTCCACCGCCTGGCCGGCCAGGTTATTGGCCATAACCTCCCGCGCCAGGCTGTCGTCCTCAATAACCAGAATCTTTAGTTTATCCATGAAAGTTCCCCCCTGTCTCTATTTTAAAATGATAGCAAAATAACCCTAATTTACGGGGAATAGTTCCGGAGCGGGACTGGATAGCCTCGTAGCGGGACACTATTACCAATTCAGCAACCATACGGGACCCGCACTTCTCCGCCAGAGTTACCAGCAGCACCCGACGATGACACCCTAAAAGATGGCCCATATTCCCGCCCCTTCCCTGGCGTTGGCATAAATATTGCTCTATACAAGGGTATAACAGCACAAAATCTAAAGGGTTAGGAGAAAAGAAATTATGAAAAAGGGCAATATACTAATAGCGGTCTTCACTATAATAGTGGCGGCGGCTTCGGTTGGCAAAACAGAAGAAGTTAAAATAAACTTCGACGGCAATAACAATGTAGGCTCTGTGGATTTTATGGAATCGATAAGAATTGCCGCATCAAACAAAAACAACGAAATAGTGTCGCCAAGGGTAGGGCTAAGAATTGAGGCAGCACCTGAACACGTATTCACCCAGGGCGTTTCTAATTCTAAAAAAGGAGAGGCGCGTGTTCAGATAATTCGCAAGAATATCTTAAAATCGATGCCATTCTTAAGCCACGAAGTGGTAAGCATATCTGAGGATCATAACACCGTTGTGTGTTTCACTACGGAGAGTGTGCTATTAATTAAACCGATAGGTGGTGGTAAATATGCATTATTGAAGGAATTAATAGACCATAAACTTGTGAAGTCCATAAAGGAAAAAGAAAACGCCATTTTGGGTGCTGGGCAGGGGGATAAATACTGGACAACAATAAAAAAGTGTTACGATATTATAGTCTACGTTACAACTTTGGTTAATGGATATGAGGTGGCCAAGCCGGTTGTAAAGAAAGTGTGTGAGGCAGTCCAGGAGTGGGTAGATGCCCCTTCAAACCCCTCATCTGGGTGGGGGCCTGGGACTACTCTTCCTAACCCTAATCATGTAAGATTCGGCAACTAAGACTCCCGAAACGCCGCAGTTTAAGTGAAAGAATCAGGCAACTAACTGCGGCGCTTCGTTTTACGGGCGGCAGGTGCATTGTTATAATGAACGCGAATCTTTCTTGTAAAACAACCGTCATTCAAACTGTAAAACTTTTAATGATCTGGTTGGGCATTAATGTGCTAGCTGGGGCATTAACCGGCCTTGCTTCCGCCCCTTTTGGCCCTCATGATAAATGGGAAGCGCAAGCTATGTTTTTATCGCGGGTGCTTGTCGGAGTAGGATTGTTTTATTTCACAGTTTCTGAATTTAAAATATATCCCAAGACTGTAGCTAGGATGTTTTGCGTGGATAAATGGAGGTATTCTATCGTAGCGATAAAATATCTTTCTCTCTATATAGGCGTTATTATAGTGATGGTGGCGCTGTTGGTTGGTGGGTCAACGCTTCTGTCTGCTTTTCTCGAAGGCCCAGAGGGGAAACCCTGGATATTAAGCCATGCTGATGTGTCACAGGACTTTTCAACATTTAATCGTATATGGCCATCCCTACCAGGATTTATTTTTTATTTTATGACTGTTATCTTAGCTGCCCCGGTTATTGAAGAATTGTTCTACAGGCGCGTACTATTTAGCGAGTTGCGACAAGGTTTCGGGGTTTCAATGTCAATACTGATCTCCTCTTTTGTTTTCGGGTTATTCCATAGCAATATTATTGTTTCCGGGGTAACAGGAGCATATTTGGCTTACGTATATGAAAAAGAAAAGAGCCTACCCATAAATATTCTGCTTCATTCTTTTTTAAATGCTTTCACCGTTCTATTAATGGTATGCCTCCGGTACTTGCAGCCATACATCCTTGGGAAAGTATAGAGAGATATCCAGGAATGCGCTAGGACTGCGTCTCCGCGACATGCCCGTGTCATCTTATCCCTCCCGTTTACGCAAAGCCGCGGCGCTCATGGATTATTAAACCACCTAATTACACAATAAACAATGCGCCTTAGTGTCGCAGAAGTACAATCCGGGTTTTCCTCCTCTCGTCGAGAGATTTCCCCGTTCCTCTCTTGAGTGTCGCAAAAGCAACACTTTCGCGACACTGGGAAGGGTAGGGCGGGGCAGGCCGGTACAACCCCCTTGCTTTCTAAGGGTTTTATTGTTACTGGATTTTATGGCCCAGAAGAAACGCTCTGGGCGTCAGGATTGGAATCCCCTCAATTACTTTCAGGACTGCCAGGTCTTTGTCTCCGGAGACCAGCGCCCGCACCCTGCCGCCGGCGGCCGCTTCCAGGTACTTCTGGTCCCCGGCGTCGCGGCAGACCACTGCAACCTGCAGCGGTTCAACAAACTCGCTCAGCTCCGTCAGGTAATGATTCCACTTCGTGTAGATCTCGCCGCCATGTTCGCCTTTAGTCATTCTCCGGAGCACGTCCTGGTACTCGGCCAGGATTTGGGCGGACATTACAAGCGTCACCTTTCCCTCAAGCCAGCGCTTTAATATCTGCTGCGGCGGCCCGCCCCAGAAGATCCCGGAGATCACCACATTGGCATCAAGGACAATTCTCATTTGTCCGCGCGGGACCGCTGAATGGTCTTTTTTACATCTGCCTTCTTCAGCCCGGACCGCTTCGCGAATTTCCGGCTTGCGCTAAATAGCCTATCGGCGTCTTCCAGCGCCGGGCGGCCGATCTTCCTTAGAATAACCGTATCCCCCTCGCCGGCGACTACAAACTTCGTCCCGGTCACTAAGCCCAGGGCCTGCCGGATATCGCCGGGAATAACAACCTGGCCTTTTATGGACATCCGCGTTACATCTAAATTCTGCATAATCCCTCCGTCTTACTTGTCTTACTAATAAGATACAGCATAAGACCCCGCTTGTCAAGGTAGCCACAAACTGCTGGGACGCTCCCCTGGACAACTTACGGCAGGTTCGCCTTCCCCCCATAAAAGCGAACTCCCACCTTCAATCCTGTAACGCTCCCGTCGGCCCGCCTTTTGCACATTACGCCCATAGTTCGCATATTTAGTAATATACGAACTATGGCCATATACCAATACAAGCGCGAACCCCTCACCAACGCAAACGCCGACCGCCTGGCTAACGCCTGCAGCTCCGGGATCGAGAAAGTGGTTATCTCAACGCTGCTCGATACCGGCCTGCGCGTCTCAGAGCTCGCCTGCCTCACCAAAGAGAACGTTCTCTGGCAGGATCGCCGGCTTCTGGTCTACGGCAAAGGCGGCCCGTTCGGCAAGAAAACAAAACGCCGTATCGTCCCGCTCACAGAAAGAGCTTTCACCGTTCTGTCCAATTACTTTTCCCTTAACGACACCTTCGGCTACACCGCCCGCGGCATCCAGAAGATCGTCCGCCGCGTCTCCAACCGCGCCGGCATCACCCAGAAGGTTTCCCCCCACGTCCTGCGCCACACCTTCGCGGCCGCCTGCGTAAAGAAAGGCTTAAGCACCCGCTACCTCCAAATGTTTTTAGGCCACGACCACCTTTCAACCACGGAAATTTACTTAAACGTCTCCCCGGAAGACGCCTGCGCGGAATTTAAGAAACGATTTTAACCCCCCTCCCGGTTTCACTGGCGACCACCACACGTCAATGCCCGGCGCCGGCCACACCGCATGTAGGCGCGGTAACTGCCGGCCTTGCGCGGGCGGCAGCGGCACATTTACCCATTGTAGGATAATGGGATTATGTTATAGTATTCCAGAATGAACATATTGCTTTGTAATGGTAAGGGCGGCACAGGCAAGACCACTATGACGGTACTACTGGCCCATGCGCTTGCCGAAGCTGGTAAGCGCGTAGCCATTCAAGACCGGGACCCACAGGGAACCGCATCTAAATGGCTTAAGAGAATTGAGAACAAGACTGTATCGCTTTATGACCAGACGGCACAATATGACGCGGTTTTTACAGACACCCCCCCACACCTAACAGCCTTGACCCCCACAATCGCGACCTGTTCCGTGGCTGTTCTTGTCTGTTCTCCTTCACCCGCAGATATCTGGACCACCCTGGACACCGCAGAAGCGGTCCGGCCACACCTGCCGGCCAAATCCCGGTTAAGGATATTATTCAATGGTGTTCTTACCAACACCGTCCTAGCCAGGGAATTGCCGGAGATCGCCAGGCAAATAGGCGTAAAGCCGCTTTCCACAATAATCACCCGCCGCCAATGCTATCAGCACGCCGCTTTATACGGCTGGGCAGCGTTAGACCAGGCAGCGCGTGAAGAAATGTTTAAAGCCGTTTTAGAAATCGTTACAGAAAAGTGAGTAAGATAATAGGATAATAAGATAATATGACAAAGAAAATACACCCAATGAACGACAAACTTCTGCAGGACCTGAAAAACACCAGGATGACCGGGAGCGTCCACAAAACCGCCCCCGCTGTTTTACCCAAACCACCGGCCCAGAAGTCGGAAAAGCTATCTATAACACTTTTCAAGACCGATATAGAAAAGATTGACGCTGTATACGCCTTAGCGGCTTCCAATGGCAGACGGGTTACGACGTCCAACATTATCAAACTAGCGTTGAGAAACATGGTAGTTACCCCTAACCTGCTTAATACACTTGATGAAATCCGCGCAGATGATGGCCGCACCAAATAAAGCACAATCAGTATGATTATCGGATAGTATGATAGTGTTATAATATCCCGGCCCAATCAGTCAGAGGGGAAAATGACCAATACAGCAATCAAAGCTGCACAACTCGCAACCGCACGGTGTCACTTCAAAGAACCCTTAAATCCGGAGGATGTCGGCTTTTCATCGAACATTTTTATGGTGTTCGGCTTACCGGCACAGCGCTTAAAGGGGAACCCGGCTTTTTGGACAAAGGACAACAACCTCTATAAATTAGCTATTAGCCGGCATATCAATTATGAAATCCCGACAGGTTGTTATGCCCGGATGAACCAGATCTTTATTGATACCGAGGTTAAGACGAAGAACACCAATGTTATTGAGGTCGGCCGGTCCTTCTACGAATACGCCAAGAAGCTTGGCTACACTCATGGTGGCGCGGAGCGCGAGCTGATAAAGCAGCTGGTCAACTATGTCACAAGCCGCATTGACCTTACGGTAGTAAACCATGAACTGGCGCGGAGGACGGAGATCTCCGCCCTGGTATCAAACGGCCGGGATTTCTTTTTTGATGTAAAGAACCCGGACCAATTAACTATGTCCTCGGGGCGGATCGTATTAAGCGAGGACTACGCTCGGTATATCCATCACCATGCCGCGCCGCTTGATCTTGAGGTTGTCCGGGCCTTTAAAAATAACCCGATAGCTTTAGACTTCTATCGCTTCCTGGCGTATCGCTGCAACACCCTGAATAAGACTATAGAATTCCCGGACCATCTGCTTTTTGAACAACTCGGGGTAGGACACTCAAACCACCGCATGACACGCGCACGACTTAGGGTAATCTTGCGGAATATACAAAGCTTCTGGCCTGGCCTGCGGGCTAAGTTTGAGGCTAGCCAATTCATCCTTGAACCCTCTGACCCAGCCATCAAAGTTAAGCTGGCGCGGCGCAGCCCTTTAAGCATAACCCACACCCCACTAGATCAAGTGATCCCTGGTTGAT
>Ga0209319_1002559_pt1 | contig 11138 bp, 9 predicted proteins | sample RifGroE2_FD_184000 | JGI IMG/M metagenome (GOLD analysis project Ga0209319, IMG submission 184000) | Groundwater microbial communities from Rifle, Colorado - Groundwater E2 (SPAdes) (version 2) | ecosystem: Environmental > Aquatic > Deep subsurface > Groundwater | place: Rifle, Colorado, United...
ACCAAATTGCCTCTGTTGAAATTGAAAATGATAAGAAGCAAATCTATTCAAGTTCGGTTTCGATTGTTTCTGACGACGATTTTAAACTTGAGTTTGTCAATCTTGAAGCGAGCAAACCTGGATTACAGCATTACAAAATCAAATTAAGAACATTCGATGGCGAGTCTAATCTGAAAAATAACGAGTACGAATTTGTGATCCAGATATTGGAGAACAAGCAAAAGCTTTTAATGCTCAGTGATGGCCCTCATCCAGATTTAGGTGCTATTCGTAGCAGCGTTTCTGAGTTGCAAAACTATGAAATAAAGCTACTTACCGGAAATTCAGTTCCCGACAGCCTTTCATCATATAGTTTGATCATATTACACCAGTTGCCATCGCAAAAAAATGCAGCCAGCAGTTTACTGACCCAAATTAAAGCAAGTCGAATCCCCGTATTATTTCTCATTGGACCTAATTCTCTGGTTGAACAATTGAATTCACTGGATATGGGGTTGAAAATTTCATCAAGCAAAAATACCGAGGAGGTACAAGCTTTATTTGAAAACAACTTTTCGCTTTTCACACTTTCTGAAAGCACAAAAGAAACACTTGCCGCGTCTCCTCCTTTGGTCGCTCCGTTTGGAAACACTGAATTGTCACCCATGATGCAAAGCCTGGCCAATCAAAGCATCAGGAATATTCAAACCAATAAAACGCTGATGGCTTTTGGAACCGATAAGAGCCGCAAATTTGGATTTATTTTAGGCGAAGGATTATGGCGGTGGAGATTAAATGACTATCGGGCAAATGGAAATCACGAAGCATTTAACGAATTCATCCAGAAAACCATACAATATCTGGCACTAAAGCAAAACGAAGATAACTTCAATGTTTATTATCCGGCACTCTTTCAGGAAACAGACCAAATCGAGCTGACTGCCGAATTGTATAACGACAGCTACGAATTAACCAATTCTCCGGATGTATCAATTAAAATTCAGAACGACAGCCTCCACGAATTTAATTATCAGTTTGACCGTACCAATGATTTCTATCGGCTGAATGCCGGAAATATGAAACCCGGTGACTATACTTTTGAAGCTGCCACTCAGTTGGGTAATCAACATTTTACCGAAAAAGGAAACTTCAGCATCGTAAAAAATGATATTGAAATCCAGAATACAAGTGCAGATTTTAGTGTTTTATATCATTTATCGAAAGAAACCGGGGGACAGTTTCATATTTACAATAATTATGGCACATTACTTGATGCTATCGGTCAAAACAAGCAAATTACAGTTCAGCAGCATCAGCAGACCTTCCAAAATGAATGGATTAATTTGAAGTTGCTTTTCTTTATACTCCTTGTTTTATTGGGTATTGAGTGGTTTTTCAGAAAATATTGGGGCATTTATTAATCGATCAAAAATGCAATATTTCAATCAAATCAAAATATATCAGGCCATTATACTTCTCCTTGCCGGAATTGCCCTCTCTTCATGCAAAAGCAATTTTGCTGTATTGACTATTGAAAATTCACGGCCATCAACGATGGAACTTCCTGCTGATATACAAAGCATTACGCTGATGAACCGAAGTATAAACAGTCAGTTCGAAAATTATCAGGAAGATTCTTTGCAACTATATTTTTACCGGAAAGGCTTCCAACTATCAAAAATAGTTTTGGACAGTACCGCCTCTGATACGACCATTCGGGCATTGGCCGATTTATTATTTGATTCGGGAAGGTATGATGTGGTAGTTCCGCTGGAACGAAACTTACCCAAAGAATTGTCCTATGAGCAGCTTCCTGATACTTTAAATCCGGTACTGGTAAAAAAGATATGCAGCGACTACAACACTGATGCCCTGATGGTTCTGGAAAGATTTTATACCAAAGTAATGGCAGACTATCTTCATGAAAAAGCTGGCATCAACGATTATCATTATGCATCGGTTGATGTGAAATACAATGCCTGCTTCAGGATTTATAAACCAGGAAAAAAAACACTGTTTCAGGAAATTGAACTAAGTGATACCATTAACTGGGAAAGTTCGGATTATACGCAGGTAAGGCTTTTTGGTAGATTGCCATCGATAAAACAGGCCTTAATTAATGCAGGAATCAAAATTGCACTGGAGGTTGATGGAAAACTCTCCCCAACCTGGATGACTGAAAAAAGGGGCTATTTTCTTATCAACCCTAAAAATGATCGCGGGCAACAATTAATGAATGAAAATAATTACGACGAAGCCAGTAAATATTGGACAGAAATAGCTCAGTCTAAAAATAAAAAGATCAGAAGTAAAGCTGAATTTAACCTTGCTCTAATGAGTGAATTGAGTGGCGATATTGATGGGGCATTGGAATGGGGTTTAAAATCATTTTATTCGTATTACAGGTATCAAACAGAGTCTTACCTGAAAAAGCTTAAATTTAGAAAGGAAATCCAACAAAAAACTAACTGATATGTCGCCAAAAACAGGATTGCTTTTGTTCAGTTTATTCTTGAGCATCAGTTCATGTGTGAGCTACAGAAAGCTTACAATTGAAATAGTTAAGCCTGCTGGCTACTCAATCTCTCCGGAAATTAAAAAATTGGCTATCGTTTCGAGAAACCTGAAATACGAATCCGACACTTTACAAAATTATCATGCACGGAACAATCACCTGATCAAAGATAAAATCCAGTTTAATCACGACAGCCTGGCTCGAAAGGCATGCATCGACAGCCTTGCGGTAAATTTGCTGAAACAAAACCGTTTTGACAGTATCCTGATTTATCCAATCAACTATTTTCCTTTGATTCGGGCAAAAAAAGTCGGTCCAAACAAAGCAGACTGGTACAAAATCATTACTCAGGAAACAAGAACTGATGGTCTGGTCATTTTAGATATGTTTTCATGTTTTTACAGTAATCTGCAAAATGAGGGATCGGATGCGGGAGCGAATGTTGTAACATCCAATATCTGGACGTTTTACGATGCAAAAAAGCAAAAAATAACCGATCGTTTTGTTCAGATAGATACACTGTACTGGGACGGAAGAGATGAAAGTGGATCAAAAAAAATACGGATACCAGCAAAAAAAGAAGCAATTACTCTTTCTGCCGGAGTTATTGGCAAGAATTATTCAAAACACCTCATACCTTCATGGACAACGGTTTATCGCGATGTGATGGTTTGCAACAATGCTGATCTGAAAAATGCCGCAAAACTGGCTTTGAAGGGTGATTGGGAAGCTGCTTCTGACATTTGGAAGAAATACGCTGACTGCAATAATATAAGAAATCAAATAGTTGCCTTATACAATCTTGCCCTGGCCAGTGAAATGAATGGAGATATTGATCAGGCCATTGAACTTACCGACCGGGTTGCTAAAGTTAGCTCAGGCTTTTTTTGGTCGCTCGAAAATGAGATCATCCGCAAATACTCGGCTGTACTTTATCAGAGAAAAACTGAACTTAAAAAGCTAAGTACCCAATATGAACTTCCATAGAAAAACCGTGCTATTATTGGTTATCTCCTTGGGAATAACTTCCTGCATACTAACTGAACAGGTTAAAGTAATGCAAGTAGAAGTAATGAAACCAGGTGTATTTATCTTACCTGAAAGTATTAGGAAAGCTGCTGTTTTTAAACGAGATATGTATCACTCAGATACCAGTTTGTTCAGATATTTAAATCCAGACGATTTTGTCGTAGATTCAACCATCAAATTTTCTAATTTGTCGAATCAATGTGCCGATGCCGCAACCAATTATTTAAAGGAATCAGGCTATTTTCAGAATGTGAAAAATTACCGCGACAGCCTAAATTCTTTATGGAATTCAAATTCCCCTTTATATTCTCCTGAAGAACTATTCAGTAAATCAAAGTCTGATATATTAATCTTTCTTGATTACTTTAAGTTTCGTGACATCCTTATCAGCAATTCAATGAACCGTGTGTATCTGTCTGCCGGTTTATCATGGACCATTGCAATCAATAACGATACTGTAGCCTATATCTATAACCAAATAGACACTCTGGATTATGATGATTTGCAATTTAAAAGTTTTAATTTGGAGAAAAATGGTCATAAGAAAATCATAATCGACGCTGCCAAATATCTTGGGGAATCATTTGGGAAAAAAGTAATCCCCAGTTGGACACCGGTTGAACGGATGTATTACACCTCGAGCAATCCGGATATGATGAAGGCTGAACAATATGCGCTATCAAATGAATGGATAAAAGCTGCTGAAATCTGGAACCGTGAAACCAAAAACAAAAATCTTAAAATTGTAGCTAAATCATGCTATAATTTGGCATTAGCCTCTGAAATGGAAGGAAAAATTGACCTGTCCATCGACTGGCTGATCAGATCATATTCAACTTTGCCGAAAGAAAATAAAGATCATAAAGCAAATTGCCAGCGATATATCAACATATTGGCTATGCGCAAGAAGGAAATTGAGCGGCTGGATAAACAGATCAGGAAACCGGAACAATAATAACTTAAACCAAATCGATCATCCACCCATGAGACTACTAAAACAACTCATCATATTGGTCTCGTTTTTTCATATCCTGCCATCTTGCATTATGACTGAACAGGTCAGAAGCCTTAAGGTGGAAGTTATGAAGCCTGGCGCCTTTATTTTTCCGGAGAATGTTGAAAAAATAGCCCTTTTCAAACGTGATTTATACCTTTCTGATACTGCTGACTTCAAGTATCTCTACAAATTCTACAATCAGTATGGGACAAAGATAGATTCAACAATTCGTTATTCAGACCTGTCAAATAGTTGTGTGGATGAGTTATCAAATTTTATAACCACCGAAGGCTATTTTGATGAAGTAAAAAATTACCGTGACAGTTTAAAATACTTACTGAATAACAGGGGAAAGTTGAATAATCCCGATGAAATATTTAATAAAACTAAAGCGGATGTATGTATCTTTCTTGATTATTTCAATTTTTTCGAAGCACGCATATTTACACATGTGGCATATATAAGCCCCACTCTGAAGTGGACCGTTGTTTTTAAAAATGATTCCGTCTACTACACTTACAACCAAACGGATAAATTAACCTATGGAAATACTCAGTCCCCAGAATATTTTACAAAAAAAGAAGTAAAAATAAAAGAGATACTGCAAAATTCTTCTGAATATCTGGCAAAATCCTTTGGATCGAAATTATTTCCCAATTGGATACCCGTTGAGCGGATTTACTACAAATCAAAGAATCCGGATATGATAAAAGCAGAAGAGTTTGCCATAAAAAACGATTGGTTAAAAGCTGCTGAAATCTGGAAACAAAGGGTAAAAAGTAAAAATTCAAGGCTAAAAGCCAAAGCTTGTTATAACATGGCTTTAGCTGCCGAAATGGAAGGAAAACCAGATTTGGCAATTGAGTGGCTGGCTAAATCATATTCAGCGCTATACCATAATAATCTGGGACACAGGGCATATTGTCAGCAGTACATCAATGTTCTGGCATTACGAAAGAGAGAGATTGAGCGATTGGATAAACAGATCAGGAAACCGAAAAACATCCAAGCCCAGACGATGCACCAATAAAACCTATTCCATCTATGATTTCGATTCAAAGATTGATGCTTTTTTTATTGATTTTGGGAACCCTGAGTTCCTGCATCATCTCCAAAAAATTTAATTCTATTCAGTTTGAAGTACTGACCCCTTCAGAAATTATCCTTCCCAAAAATATAAAAAAGGTAGCTCTGATTAACAGGGATCTTCATTGTACTGATACAAGTCTGGTCCAGTACAATTATATGAACGTCAGGTCTAACGTGGATACCATCAAAAATTTAAAGCTAACCAATGAATGTATAAATTCAATAGCTAAAATTTTACAAAAGGATGGAAAATTCGAACAAATAATAAATTACATCGATACAGCCTTTAAAACCAAGGAGTTCCTAATTAATCCGAATCGGAATTATATTTTCGATAACACGAAAGCTGATCTTTGCATTATTTTCGACTCTCTACGATTTAGTGGTATCCCCATATCTGGATATCCAAAACTGTTTCGGACAAAAGTCAATTTAAAATGGACATATACCTTTTGGTCAGATTCTGCATACCATACCTATCACCGGAACGACAGCATTGTTTATGATGATGTTACTCGTATGATTTCTAATCGTGGAATAAAATTGTATCTCGCCAGTTATCTCTATTTGTCGTGTAAAGACATAGGAAATTTAATAGGTAATTTGATCATACCAACATGGAATCCTGTTCAACAAGTTTATTATCATTCAAAGAATTCGGATATGCTAAAAGCTGAAAAATGCATCAAGAATAGTGAATGGTTAAAAGCTGCTGAAATCCTGAATAAAAAAACAAAAAGCAAAAACAGAAAGCTGGCCGCCAAAGCTTGTTACAATATGGCTGTCGCATGCGAAATGGAAGGATATCCTGATACGGCCATCGAATGGCTGAACAAATCGAATACCGGTAAGAGTAGCTTCATGAAGAAACATGAAATCGTTTGCAAAAAATACATCGAAGTGCTTACATTGAGAAAAAATGAAATTGAGCAGCTCGAAAAACAAATCAGAAATTCAGGGAATAATGGAAAACAATAAAGTTTTATTCTTGCTATTCATTCTGTTTTTAGGATTTACTTCGTGTATAACAACCTCCGATTTAAATACTATTCAGGTAGAACTAATGAAACCATCCATTATCGATGAATCTAATGAACTTGATACAATTGCAATTTTTAAGCGCGACAGTTATAAATCTGATACTGTTTCGTTTAAGTTTTATTCCAATTATAAACTAAAAGCGGATACTGCAATTCATTATCGTGATCTTTCGAATATATGTGTTGATGCATTGACTGATTACCTTAAAAATGAAGGCTATTTCACAAAGGTGATCAACTACAGAGATTCCATGAATTTTCTTTTTACAGAAAAAGATAGCCTGATCAATTATCTTGAATTTTATAAAAAATCTGGCTTTGATGCCTGTATTTTTCTGGATTATTTTCAATTCAATGACTCTCAGTATAAGGAGAAGAATTATTGGACTTCCGGTATTAAAAATTTTGACGAATTCGTTAATAGTACTTATTTAGAATCAGTCGCGGTAAATCTTTACTGGACAATTGCCTTTAGGGAAATGAATCCAAAAATTGTTTATAAACAGAATGATTATTTATTTTATGGAAATTCTGTTAATCCGGAATTTTTTGGCAGCAACAACAATCATAAAGAGTTACTCAAGAATAGCTCCATATTTCTTGGAAAAGCATTTGGAGCCGAACTAATTCCTACCTGGCAAAAAAATGAACGAGCATATTATCGTTCGAAAAATAAAAATATGAAAAAAGCTGAAGAATATTGTCAGGCGAGCGATTGGTTGAATGCGGCTGAATACTATAAAATTGAGACCAAAAATAAGAGTCGTAAAATTGCTGCTAAGGCAATGTACAACATGGCTCTGACCAGCGAAATGGAAGGAAATCTTGATATCGCTTTAGGTTGGTTAAATCTTTCCCTTTCGAGCTATTGGAATGAAAATAATGACCATAAATCTATCTGCCAAAAATATTTTGATCTGCTTACAATACGAAAACAGGAAATTGAGCGATTGGAAAAACAGGTTGAGAACCTGGAGAAAGATAAATCAGAATAATTCGAACCCCGAAAACATTTAGACCATGATTTCCATAAGCAGAATACTGACTTTTCTTATCGTTTTTGGAAACCTGACATCTTGCGTGGTTCCCAAAAAATTCAGTTCAATTCAGATTGAAGTAATGAGACCTGGTGTTGTGTTTATTCCACATAACCTGAAAGCAGTTGCTGTCATTAATCGAAATTTATACCGGTCGGATACCTGCGTTATCAAGTATTCAAGCGATAATGCTTCTTATGAACACCCAAAACTAAGCAAAAATGAACTTTCAAATACGTTTGTCGATGCTTTGGCTTTATATTTAAAGACCAAAGGTGAATTTCAGAAAGTCAAAAACTATGGCGAATGTTTAAACAATCAGGTTATTGTGAAGCAAGACAAAAATATTCCCGATGAATGGTTCAAAGCAACAAATTCAGACATTTGTATTTTTCTTGACTTTTTCACATTTCGGAAAAACAGGATAACCTTTAATGGTAATATCCTGTCTTCAAAAGCATATCTTAACTGGTCAATAGCTTTCAAAGATGACACCTCTAACATGAACTATAACTTTTTTGATTCCATTTCAATAAAAGATGCCGCATTGCCTCAACCAATAGACGAACCCAGACCAAATAAAAAAACAATTCTAAATTATTCTGCTGATTATCTTGGACAATTTATCGGAGCAAAAATCCTACCTACCTGGATTCCGGTCGAGCGTACTTACTATCTGTCAAGAAATGTGGATATGATGCAGGCGGAGGAATATGTTCGTAAAAAAGATTGGTTAAAAGCTGCAGAAATCTGGAATGAAAAAGCAAAAAGCAAAAACAGAAAGCTGGCTGCCAAAGCTAATTACAACATGGCTTTAGCCAGTGAAATGGAAGGTAGACCTGGTTTAGCTATCGACTGGTTGAAAAAATCGGTAAATGGTATGGGAAAATACAATCAGGAACATAATACCATTTGTAAGCAATATCTTGATGTGCTGGCCCTTCGAAAAAGGGAAACTGAACAGTTGGATAAACAGGTTGGGAACCGCCATGCGCCTGATAACGCTAGCCCCTGAGCAAGATGAAGAGGCCGCAATCCGGTATATCGAAAAAGCCCAACGGGCTTCAATGTGAATAGCCATGGGTTTCGCCCATGGTAACGATAACCCAATGCATATTCAACCCCTCGCAGGGTTGTGCTGCGAACGTTGATTGTTTACCATGCATTGCATACATGGCTATTCACATTCAATCGCTTCGCGATTCTGAAATTATTTTTTGCCCGGAATTGCTTGATTTTTATAATAAACCGGTCCCCGCCTAATAGATAAAACTACCAAGACAATTCCGGTCAAAATAAACGGAATACTCAGCCACTGCCCCATTACCAGGCTCATTCCCTGTTCAAAGGGTTCCTGTACTTCCTTAATAAATTCGATAAAGAACCGTGCTGTAAATACCATGATAAAAAATACACCAACCAGCATGCCCTGATAGTCTTTGGCTTTGGTTTTCCAATACATATAAAGCATCACACCAAAAGTGACCAGATAACTCAGCGCCTCATAGATTTGTGTTGGATGTTTGGCCACTGTTTCATGGTTTCGGTCGAAGATAAAACCCCATGGCAAAGTCGTTGGATTGCCATATATTTCCGAATTCATTAAATTCCCGAAGCGGATTAACGCCCCCACTAAAATACTTGGAACAACTACCCGATCTAAAACCCATAAAATGGATCGTTTGGATACTTTTTTACTCCAGATAAACATGGCAATAATAATTCCGAGAACACCTCCATGACTGGCCAATCCACCTTGCCAAACGTACAGAATTTCGATAGGATGCTTCGAATAATATTCCCATCCATAGAAGAAAACGTGCCCCAATCGGGCGCCTAAAATGGTAGCGACAATCAGGTAAATGAACAAACTTTCAAGCCATTTCAAATCAATGTTTTCGTGTTTGAACATTTTTTCACCATGGTGGTATCCAAACAGGAAACCAATTGCAAACATCAGTCCGTACCAGCGAACGTGAACTGGTCCCAACGAAAAAATTTCAGGGCTAACGTTCCAGTGAATAAATGAAAGAATGTCCATATCAGTGTTTATTTCTGTTGATTTGTTAGAATAAATCAGAATGACTGCCTGTCCGAGTCAACCAAATTTGTTTTTCTTCAGCTAAAATTTTCCATACAATAAGCCAATCTGACTTTAGGTGTGCTTCCCAATAGCCAGAATAATTTCCAGATAATTTGTGTGGAGAATAGTCTAAAGTTAAGTTTCCAGTTTCTTCAAGCTTTATAATTGCTTGTTTAATCAACTCGATATCATAACCTCTTTTCTGAAGAAGTTTAACGTCTTTCTTGAATTTGTTGGTGAAAATGAGTTGAAACATTTTTAGGGAAACTGACGAAAAAGTAATATTTATACTTTGCGGGTTAAATTCCTAGTTTGTTGAAAAGTTCCTGTGAATCTTTTACAGTTGTTCCTTTTTTAAGTTCAACATCACTGATTGCTTTTCGGGTTTCAAAATTAGGAACAGGTTCTTCAACCAACTGAGTTTCAACATTCATTTTTTTTAAAAGACGACTAAGAAAATTTTCCTCCGTCTTGTTTTTTGGTCTGATAACTATCGTTGTCATGATTGAGCTTTTTTTTATTCAAAGATATTAATTTCTACCTTGAAGTCAGAAACTTTTAGTCTGCCATATCTTTACCGTGGCATGCTTTAAATTTTTTGCCGCTTCCACACGGACAAGGGTCGTTTCTCCCTACCCTTTTCTCGACCCGTAGCGGTTCGTGTTTCGGTTCCTGCGGCGGTAAATTTGGACGGTTTGAACTGGTTGGCAGTTCTGATTTCGAAGTTGACAGTTTACTCATATCAAGGCCTCTGCGTTCGTGTCCTTCGCGCACCTGTTCCGGTTCGCTGATCGGAATATGACCTTTGGCCAGAATGGAAACAATCTGCTTGTTCACCTTGCTAATCATGATTTTGAACAGATTGAACGATTCGAACTTATAGATCAGAAGCGGGTCTTTCTGTTCGTAAGTGGCATTCTGAACCGACTGTTTTAAATCGTCCATTTCGCGAAGTTGTTCTTTCCAGGCTTCGTCGATCGTATTCAACACAGTTTGTTTCTGGTAGGATTTCACCAACTCTTTACCTTGATTTTTATACGCTTTTTCCAGGTTGGTAACGATCTGGAAGATGTGTTTTCCATCCGAAATTGGAACAATGATATTGGTATAAAGATGCGCTTTTTGCTCGTAGACATCTTTGATGACGGGATAGGCCTGTTTCGCAATGATTTCTGTCCGGCGGGTATAAGTTACTACCATTTCGTGATATACCTTTTCAACCAGATCGTCGGCATTCATTCTTGAGAATTCAGGCTCTGCTACCGGTGATTCCATCGACATTAACCTGATCAGTTCAAGGTTGAACTCTTCGAACATGCCATTACCCTGATATTCAGTCACCAGGTTTTCGATCATGTCGTACATCGTA
>Ga0209319_1002563_pt1 | contig 11133 bp, 13 predicted proteins | sample RifGroE2_FD_184000 | JGI IMG/M metagenome (GOLD analysis project Ga0209319, IMG submission 184000) | Groundwater microbial communities from Rifle, Colorado - Groundwater E2 (SPAdes) (version 2) | ecosystem: Environmental > Aquatic > Deep subsurface > Groundwater | place: Rifle, Colorado, United...
AGACCTCCCTATACATTCCCTTGTTGTTTTATCTCACAATTTACTAAAATAGAGCGCATGAATATTTGTTATTTTTTTTAAGGGAGTGCTATGAATAAAAATTCTTTGCTTTCAATCATTTTTCTCATAAGTATACCTCTTATTGCGGCTGATCCTGAGGTTCAACTTACCTCATCTGTTCCCGAGACTCAAACAATATCACCCATGGAAACAGTAGAATTACTTTTTGAGCGCGAACTTGTACAAAAAATTGCACATACACCTGCCCACAAAGTAATAGAGGAACTCAAGCACTATGCAAAAGAGCATCCCGAACGCGCACAAATCGCAAAAAAAATTAAATTTTTGCTAAAGCGAGAAAATCCTAAACATGATCTTTTTTGGCTCGAAAGTATCAATCCTTTAGCTGCAGAAGCTGCAAAACAACGTCTCATTGTTATTTTAGATTATCTACTACAATGTAATGTTTCATTCGATGTTCTTGATATTTACCATAGCAGTCCACTGATGTTTTTGGTACAAGACCCACATAACTTTGAACTCGTCAAAAATCTTATCGCACATAAAGCCTCGGTAACCCAGCAAGATCGCAGAGGCGATACACCGCTCATGCGCGCAGCTTACACACCAGACAATACGAAAATCGTTCTTTTGTTATGCCAGGCAGGCGCAGACACTAATGCCCAAAATTATTTTGGCGATTCAGCTCTTATGAATGCGCTTTTTAAACCAATGGAAAGCTGCAACCCAAGTCAAAATATGCTCGCACAAAAAGTTTTACTCGCATATGGCGCAAACCCACTGCTAAAAAATTCTTTGGGAGCCGATGCCTTTACCTATGCAGAAATGAATCATCCTGAATCGTTAATTCTTCTCAATAGAGTAAAAATTGCATGGCAACAAGGACCGACTGCTATTACACTAATTATGCAAGATCTTAAAAAAGAATTAGACGACGATATTACTCAAACAACAATGCTCAACAAATCGACAGAATCAAATTAAAAAAATTTTCGAGCGCAAAAAAGCAGCCTGAGCTAAAAACTCAGGCTGCTTTTTTTTATTTTTAGAACGACCGTTTAGATCGATTCAATACGCACAACCGTAAATGATTGGCGATGACCAAGCTTTCTGCGATATTTCTTGCGACGCTTCCATTTGTATACAATAACCTTTGGTTCACGTGCATGCTTGATAACCGATGCTTTGACGGGCGTATCGAGAAATGGTTGACCAATTTCAACCGTGTCTTTATCGAGACGACGCAAAAGCACTTCATCAAATATGACTGTTGAGCCTTCTACTGCATCAAGTTTTTCTACAGCAATAGTTTTGCCTTCGAGCGCTTGATATTGTTTGCCACCTGTTTTTATAATGGCATACCGTTGAAACATTCCGTTTGTTTCCATTGAAAAAAAACCTTTTTGAGAGAGTTTTACACACCGCTGAGATGAACTCAGGTTCGTATTTTTTAATACAAAAATCATGTTCTTATTGTAACAAAGGCCTTAAATCTGTCTAATTTTTTTGTTTGCTCAACAACTTTTCACACGCTATGCTGGGGAAGGCCTTCTGCATTTGTTGAGAGGAGTGAGAATGCAAAAACATACACGTTTGTGTACTATTTTTTTTTGTATAGCCATCTGTTTTATTCCAAAAAACATGTGCTTTATCAAAAAAGATCTTCAAATAACACCTAAAAAATCGATGGCTCCTGCATACGTTTTTACTGGTGTACTGCAAACAACGGGTGCAGCCATTATGTATATAGGTTGCCAAAAAATTTTTCCAAAGTATAAAAAATTTTCTCTTGCCGCTTGCTCGTGCATGTTAGGAGCCCAAGCGCTTTTATATACCCAAACACTTGCCGAATACAGCCACGTTATATTAGCACAGGAATCGTTCTCAATTATATATGCAGAAGCATTAGTCGAAACGATTCAAAAATATCTCATGTATGCACTTATCTCACAAATCGCATATAACCATATCAGTGCTATTTTGACGCAACCAAAAAATAGGTACTTCTCTGCTCAAAATATAGTGAGCATTAAAAATATTTTAGAAAATCTCAAAAGTACTTATACAAAAAAAGATCAAATCGTTCGATTAAAAGCAGAAAAAGCAACACAGACCTGCACCCTTTTAGAACAATGTATTCAAGGACATTCTATTGAATGCATTGATATAATAGAAGCGCAAGATCAATGTGAACTTCTCAACGAAATATTTCTACTTCTTAACGCCATTGATACCTGTAAAAATAAAGATATCGCAACAAAAATATCCGCAATGCACCAACTCAATGAGATGATTGAAACTTGGAATCAACTTGCTCAAGCGTTATACCTTAAAATTGGTAGACTAGATGCTCGTTTCGTTTCGCTCATACGTTTTGAATCATTTATAAGCACATGGACGCGACTTACCGTGCGCCCATTAAAAAAATAGAAAAGGGTTTGGTAATGGTAGCGCAAAACTCTCATCAAAAAAACAATTCTTCCATTGCTTGGTTTCGATTGGCCGAGTTTGTTGAACGCAAAGAAAAAGAACGTGCTTTAGCAATGCTTAAATTGCTCGTTCATTCAGTACCAGACCGCGCGGTGGCAACGCAACTTCATGCCGACTTGTTACGTGCTTTTGATGACGAGCGCGCATTTGATGCATACAGCGAAGCTGCAACATTTTATACAAATGCAGCACGCAAAGACCAAGCATACGTTATCCATGAACAAATCGTGTTGTACGCGCTCTCATTATTCAAGTACGATTTTGCAAAAGCGCATATTCTCAAAACTCATTTACACACCGAATACGAGCAAGCACATCTATGTATGCGCTCAATTTTAGATCTTTTATGTTTTTTTGAACAAACGGCAGAACGTGACAATTTCGTCACTTGGGCATGCGACACCATCGCTCACACAAAAATTCGCAACGAAAATTTTTTAAAAAAACTCAGAGCTCTGGATGAAGGACGATATGTTTCTCTTTCAGCTGCTCTACTCGATTAACATAGGCGTTCGCCTATTCTGACGTGGGTCTGGCTCAAGCATTATGTCGTCGGGTTAAAGACTCTGGCCTCGGGGGCTATTTATTCTGTTGGCACAGTAACCACGCGCTCAAAAATTTTTTCAAGATCTTCAAACGATAAACACGCTGCTTGCTTTGATGCAAAAAAAACAAAATCATACGCACTGGAAACTGCGTATTTTTCAAAAAAAATATGTTTGAGTCTGCGACGCAACAAGTTTCGTTGCACGGCTGGACCAAACACACGTGGAATCACAATCAAAATTTTTGCCTGAATTTCTTTTTTTGGCGCTCGTTTAACATCAAGCCCACACACACGCATAATGCGTCGAGAAAATCGTATAAGATGTATGGCATCAAATCGCGAAAAGCGGGTCATGGACCGAAAATCTGACGCCATAGCATCCTAAAACTTGATAAAATTATGCGCTAACTGCAAGACGCTTACGTCCTTTTGCGCGACGACGATTGATAATCTTGCGACCATCGTGAGTTGCCATACGCATCAAAAATCCGTGCTTACGGTTGCGTTTTTTGCGTTTGCAAAGATAGGTAATCGACATATAAACCTTCCTGAGTTCTTAATACATTTTGTTTTTCAAAACATATCTACAGTGTAAAAAAAATCATCACAACTGACAAATTATATCGTAATTTTCTGCTGTTTTTTTCTTATTGAGGCTGAGAAACCACCGGTTGAGACTGAGGCGCCACCGGTTCCAAATCAAACATCAACTGATCCTCAGCATCTTTACCTTTTTTCTTTTGGGCTTCTGCTGGTAGAGATGTTGTCGTTGCAGCCGTTGGAATATTCAGCACGTAATCTTCGACCAAACAAGTTGCACTTGTACCAGCGGTCTTTGTGGTAGAAGTTGTTGTTTTAGAACAGCCACGTTCATGCCCTAAAATAGTACTATCGACACATGAAAGCGCCATAATTGCTGCCGCCTCTTGAGGAGACATCTTTTTACTAGGAGATAAAGCAAACTTTTGTACACTTTCTTCGCTCTCTCCAAGCAATGATGCAAGATCAGAAATATCCTCGAGACTCGCCCTTCTTGGAATTGCAACAAATTTTTGTTCTTTTTGAGGAATTGTCGTTGCTTTTTGTTCTTGCATAGCTTGTGAAATGACTGTCATCGTGCATGCTAAAAGCACTATATATTTTTTCATCATAATAAAACCTATAATCGTTTAGTTATTTTTTTAAAACATCATCCATAATACGCACAAATACTTCTACTGAATACGCATCCAACGCAAAACCACCCTGCACTTGGCGCTTTTGACCACCACATTTAATGCCACGTTCTGCTAATTTTTTAGTAATAGTCTGAGCAAGCTCAATCTTATCTTGAGGTACTACCATCATAAAATTACCCTTAGAACCTGCAGCCGTTACAAGAACAATAGTCGTTTGAGTTGCTTTGGCTGCAATCATTGCACTATTCTCGGTAAACACTTTTGGATCAGTAGCACCAAGGTTAACTATCGCATATGGACCGTACGCACCATTGCAAGCAGACACAATTTCTTCATTAATTTTAAGTTCAAGAATCGTTTTTGCTAAACCGTTGATAGTCTTGTTTTGGTCCTGAGCAAGAGTATGCAGCTTTTGACACGCATCACCGACAGAATCCATATCCGTTTTGAGCAACAAACTCAAAGCTTTTTGGGTAGCATACATATGCTGTATTTTTTCAAGCGCCACAGTTCCTGTAACCGCTACAATACGCCTTACTCCAGCGGATAATGCAGAAGACTCAATAATCTTAAAGCTTCCAATATCACCGGTATGGCGCACATGCGTTCCGCCACATAGTTCAGCAGAAACATCCGATACGCATACAACACGTACGGCCTCTGGATTATATTTTTCACCAAAGAACGCTTTGGCACCTTTTTTAGTTGCTTCTGCAAGCGATGTTTCACAAATCGAAACCGCATGATTTGCACAAATAGCACGAGTAACAAGCTTTTCAACATCTTCTATTTGTTGCTGGGAAACATGCTCATGATATGTAAAATCAAAACGTAGGTATTCGGCACACACAAACGAACCGGCCTGTTTGATTTCACCGCCCAGTTCGTCAAACAGCGCACTTTGCAAAAGATGTGTTGCGGTATGATTGCGAGCAATAGCCAAACGATATTCTTGATCAATGCGTTGATCGATATTCAGACCAACTTTAAGAGCTATAGGAAGCGTAAGTGAAAGAGCATATGCGTTGCCTACCTTTATGATAGAATCAAGTGCAAATTTTTCTTTACCAATTATCACTTCTCCACGATCCTGCACCTGACCACCACACTCAGCATAGAAGCATGTCTGATCTACTAAAGCCCAACAAGAAGTATGTTCGGGAACTTCCTGCACTGATTCAAACACACCATCAACATCGATAAGCAATGCTTTAATGGTTGCTTGGGTATGTAAAACATCGTATCCAACAAACTTGGTAATAATACCCTGATCGTTTGTTGGTACATTTTTTTGCTTTTGTTTACCACTCGACAATGCACGCTGCTGCTCCATTGCATGCTCAAAACCTTCAAGATCAACTTTTAGATCATGTTCATGAGCAAGAAGCTTGGTAAGCTCGAGTGGAAAGCCATACGTGTCATATAATACGAAAGCTTCTTTGCCACCGATTGTGTCGCCCTTTTTGAGGCTTCGTGCATATTTTGCAAACAATACGGTACCCGATGACAAATTAGCTTCAAAGCGTTCAACTTCATGTTTAATAATAGTCTGAATGCGATTACGTTGAGCCCATACTTCAGGAAAAATATTCTTGTACGTATTGATGCATACATCAACCGCTTTAAAAACACTTTCTGGACCAGAGAGTTTTTGAGCGAATAACGTCGCACGACGAATAATTTTTCTGATCACGTACCCACGACCTTCATTCGATGCATCAGCACCATCGGCTAAAGCAAAAACGCTTGAGCGTACATGATCACCGATAACCCGAAAGGCCACTTTTTCTTTTTCCGAACATTCTTCATAAGATCGACCATACACTTGACCAATGGCCTTAAAGAATGGCTCAAAAATGTCAGTATCAAAAATAGTATCTTTTTGCTGCATAACCATACACAGCCGCTCAAAGCCCATACCTGTATCCACACCGGTACGTGCAAGAGGCACAAGAGTACCATCGGCCTGACGGTCATATTGCATAAAGACCAGGTTCCAAATTTCTATAAAACGATCGCCCGATGAACCCGGACCGCTATTGTCTGGACCGGTACCATATGCCTCGCCACGATCAACATAAATTTCAGTACATGGACCGCATGGACCAGTGTCACCCATTTGCCAAAAGTTATCTGCATCGCCAAGACGCACGATACGTTCATACGGAATACCAATAACATCGTGCCAAAGATCGTAGCTTTCTTGATCGTTAAGATGCACGCTCACATACAATTTTGATGCGTCAAATTTCAAATCTTTGGTTAAAAACGTCCAGGCATATTCGATAGCTTCTTTTTTGAAGTAATCCCCAAACGAAAAATTCCCAAGCATCTCAAAAAAGGTAAGATGCCGCGCAGTAAAACCCACGTTCTCAAGGTCATTATGCTTACCACCAGCACGAATACATTTTTGCGCAGAAGTTGCACGCGAATAAGCTCGTTTTTCTTTGCCTACAAATACATCTTTAAATTGGTTCATGCCCGCATTGGCAAATAACAAAGTAGGATCGTTCGCGGGAATAAGAGGTGAAGACGAAACAACGGTATGACTATTTTTTTTGAAAAAATTCAAAAAAGCTTCGCGCATATTTTGAGAATTCATGTGAGATCACCACGTTAAACAAAAAACGATTGAACATGTTTCTAATGCATGAGTATACACCAGTTTTTAGAATCGATTTACATAATCGTCAAAAGGCATGGATCTTTTTCTAACTCAATTATGGCATCAAAAATACCTTTATTTTCTCTTGTTAAAGCAATATGTTGCAACATATTGCGCGCTATAAGCTTATCTATAAAGGTTGGCTTTAGACCTATTTTTTTTAAATACCGAAACATAGTCAATGGATTTTCAGAATAAATAATAGCTACAAAAATTGATGACTCAGAATCCATCCACTCAATGGACCCTTCACAAATATCTTTAATTTCTGTAAGTATTTTTTCGGCCTCTTCAATACATGGTGTTTGTCGTTGTAAAAAATTTTGAGTCATGCGAGCACTCATGCCTTGCATTCTTGTGATAAGAGCCTGGTGAGTTGTAACGGGCATCACACGCTCGGCTTGCCTGATCAGTAGCGGCAAAACCTCCATAGCTTTCACACAACAACTTATACCCAACAAACAAAGCATAGACCATTGCTTCATAATTCATGCCCTTCGCCTTTAATAATAAAATTAACACACGTATAGTGCATATATCAGATACATGATAAAGCCAGCGATCAATTAATGCTTTTTGTTATTCCCGATATATATAAGCGCCTGATGTATCTCAATCATTGTTCCATTCTGCTGCAGAGTGGTGGTCGTAGTTGGCGTAGAAATTACTGTCTGAGTCACCTCTGCTTTCAGCCGATTTTCAAACCTTTCTATTGTTTTTTCTCCACAACGCCAGGCATCTTCAGCTTCTCCGAGAAGCGCTTGCTCAACCTCTCTATTTGCCCAGGCAAAATGAATTTTATTTCCACTGAGTGAATATGTCGCATGTCTCAAGGGAGAATTTCCATCTTTATCGAAAACCAATGGGTTTGCATGATGCGCAAGTAAAATTTCCAGTGTTCCGTCATTATTGTGTAACACTGCATAAAAAAGGGGCGTCCAACCATATTTGGCGTACACCTTATTTGCATCAAATCCATTATCCAATAGATACGTGAGAATGTTTTTTCGATATTCATTGTCCATTACCACAACCCCAAGCACTGACAGCAATAGATCGTCGTCCTTACAGGCATATTGCATCCAATCAAAAGAGTTTCCTCCGAGAGTCCACAAGTCCTGAAAAATGTGCTGTGCAGCCATACTCGTTATCGCTTTTTGCTCTAAATAAGACATGGCCTGTTTTAACGGCATGCCCTGCATGCTGCGCATAATTTCTTGACGCAATTCTTTTTCGTTCGGCTGGACGCGATTTATCAAAGAGAATATTGATGGCCCAGATACGGGTATCATTTGAATTCTTTCCATACCCAAAGCCGCAGGTGTGACAGCAAAAGTCGCAAGTAAAAATAGTGACTGTATGTATTTCATGGTCGATCCTTTATAATTTTTATTGTGGTTGAGTCGTTGTGGTAGTAGTTGCAGTTGTGGTTGTTTGAGGCTCCTCAATATTCATCTCAGCCAGTTTTTCTGCAGCCATTTCTACTTTGAGATCGTCCATGAATTTTTGTTTCGCTTCTTCGCCGCTGCGCCAAGCATCTTCAGCTCTTTTGAGAAGACAAAGCAAATCTTCTGTTACTTTTTTATTACAATATTCACGCGACATCACAAGCTTGCGGGCTGTTAAACCATTCTTATCTTCAAGACACGGATTTGCGCGTTTTGCAAGTAAAAATTTCACCACATTTATATGGTCATGCTCGTATACGCGGTGGCATGCATATGACAAAGCTGTGTTTCCTTCCTCGTCTTTATGATCAATCTCGGCATGATGCTCAATAAACGTTTTCATAATAAAAATATCGCGAAACAAGCTCGCAGACATAAGTGGTGTGCAATCATATTTGTTACTAGAAATATTAGAATTCAAACCCAATTCTAATAGGTATGGAACAATTTTATGAGAATATATGGGATTTAAACGTATTGCCACATCCAATAGAGTATAATCTGAATTCATCCAACCAAATCCATCAGATTCATAGATCCAATCTGACTTATCAATAAACGATTTCAGGTTATCAACAATATGCTGTGCTACAACAAAATTTTTAGCTCCCTGTTTTAGATATGCTCGCGCCTGTCGCGCCGACATGCGTTACATGTTGTGAATAATTATTTTGCGCAACATTTCATCAGCACTTTGCGGAACCGACGCTGAACTCGATCCAGTTGACATGATTGTTGCTACAGGAATCACTTTCATACCCAAAGCCGCAGGTGAGACAGCAAAAGTAGCGAGTAAAACTAGTGAACGTACGTATTTCATAATCATCCTTTATATTTTTTATTGCGGCTGAGTTGTAGTCGTCGTAGTCGTGATTGTCAAGATCGCTGGTCCTTGAGCTGCCTCAATGTTCATCTCAGCCAGTTTTTCTGCAGCCATTTCTACTTTGAGATCGTCCATGAATTTTTGTTTTGCTTCTTCGCCGCTGCGCCAAGCATCTTCAGCTCGTTTGAGAAGGTCTATAACCACATTCATTTTTGCTATATGAGGAAAACAATTTCTTTTTTCATTTTCTAACCGTTCTTCTACAAAGGCACGCGCCGTTTTTATTTCTCCTCCATATCTTGGTGGATTAATACCATCTACAAGCAAGACCCGTGTTGTTGCAAGCGACGGATTTGCACCAGCTGCAAGCAAAAATTTTATGTTTTTCATGGTGCCTTCACGAGCGGCAGCGTATATGAGAGGAGTTGAACCCTTCCAATTACCTGCATCTATAAAGACATGCGTTTTAAGCAATAATCCAATAACCCCTGTGTTATCTGGCACATGACAGGCTTCCCTAAGGGCCTCTTCCATAGAATTATTATCATGAAACCCTATAGCCAAGAGATATCGCACAAGGCTTGTACGCTGTACATTTGTAAGACATTCAATTATTCCGTCTGTTGTAGCATGGCTACTTGCTCCAGCTGCAGCAATTAACATAGGCACATCAAATTTCATCCATTCCAAAGACCCACCACTTTGAACTTGCAATTCATCGAGAATCTTTTGTGCTGCACTGTTTATTGGTGCTTGTTGCTGTAAATAATACCAAGCATTGCGCGCGGTCATGTGCAGTATTTTTTGAAATTCTCCTTGAGCTATTTCGGCTTTAAGCTCTTCCATAAACAGTAATTCTTTACCTGCACGCCATGCATCTTCAGCTCGCTTGAGCAACGCTTGCTCCGCCTCTCTATTTTGCCATGTACCATAAATTTTATTTTCATTACTAATACGATAGGTTGCATACATCAAGGGAGAAATTCCATGAGCATCTGCAATCAAAGGATTTGCACCATAGGCAAGCAGTCTTGGTAAAATTTCTTTTCCATAACATCCCAGAACGGCATACAAAAGAGGCGTTTTATGATCCTTATTCACAAAATTTGGATCAAAACCATCGTGTAGCAAGCAAGAAACAACATTCACACGATATTCTTCTCTGAGAAGACCAGTAAATGAGGCGGTTGAAAGAATATCTATCCCAAAGACATCTATCCATAACAAAGCACCACCACTAAAAACTCGCAACCGATCAAGCATATTTTTTGCTACAACACCGAATCGAGCTTGTTTATACAAGTAAGTCATAGCTCGCCCTGTCGTCATATGTTGCATATTATGCACGTGAGTTTTAAGAATTATTTTATTAGCAATTTGAGGCAGCGTTGAGCTTGAGCCAGTTGACACAGTTGCAGGAATCACCTCCATGCCCAGTATTGCGTGCGAAATGGCGAATGTCGCGAGTAAAAGTAATGAACGTACGTATTTCATGGTCAATCCTTTTTTTCTATCCAAGCCTGGACTTCTACGGGATCGCTCTGCCACGCATGTTCTGCCATTTGAAAAAGCGTTATTATTGCCTTGATAAATTCTTGTTTATATCCCAAAAAATTCATCATATTAACCCATCGTTCCATAAACTTTTTAGCCTCTTTTTGATGCATATGCTTCGTCTTATAAATGGCTAGATCATGAAGCTCTTCGTCAACAAAGCGCATCTCTTCAGCACAAGCTTGTTGTGCTTTCACTCCCATAATCACTGGAGCAGACACCACTTCCATGCCCAACGCTACATGCGAAACGACAAGAGTAACGAATAAAACTAGTGAACGTACGTATTTCATGAAAAGCTCCCAAAAGCAAAAAGTTTAACTCTATTGCCGCTCAGAATACTTTTACTCATGCGATAAAACAAATTTTATGACACTATTTTTGAACGCAATTTCAACTCTGAGGCG
>Ga0209319_1002565_pt1 | contig 11129 bp, 5 predicted proteins | sample RifGroE2_FD_184000 | JGI IMG/M metagenome (GOLD analysis project Ga0209319, IMG submission 184000) | Groundwater microbial communities from Rifle, Colorado - Groundwater E2 (SPAdes) (version 2) | ecosystem: Environmental > Aquatic > Deep subsurface > Groundwater | place: Rifle, Colorado, United...
TAATGCTGGATCAACATTATATTTTTGTGCAAGTGATAAAACAGTATCTATAATTTCAGGAGATATATTGTATTTGTCTATAGCAGAACGTGAAGTATTAGTTGTTATAGTTTTTTGTGTAGTAGTATTTACATCGTTAGTTAATAAATTATAAGGATTAACTGCTTTTTTATTAGCATCTGTAATACCATAATGTAAATGTGGTGTACCTTTAGCATTTCCACTATCTCCAACATACCCTATTACTTGACCTGCTAATATTTCTTGTCCTATTCCTAATATTTTACTAGGATCAGTATTCATATGTGCGTAATAATGTCTATTGCCTTGAGAATCGGATATTGTTACACCCCAACCACCTTTAGCACCAGTATTTCCAGCACTTAATACTTTACCAGATGTGGTTGAATGTATTTCTGTACCTCTTTCAGCCATTATATCTATTCCTTCATGCTTACGAGCACCACCATCTCTAGGTGCTCCGAAGGAATCTTTTAATTCTTTTCCAGGAATAGGATTAGGTAATTTGCCATTAGTAGTTGTTATTGATACTGTATTTAATCCATCTTTTTGTTTTTTTAAATAATCAATCTGTTCCTTAATTTTTAAATTCTCAGCATGTAAAGCATCTCGACGGTCTTTAGAACCTTTAATCATATTAGAAGTAGTATCTTCTAATCTATTAAGTGCGTTGTCGTATTTTTTAATTTCATTTGTTACTTCTTCCCATGCTAATGTTTCGGCTGATTTTGCTTTGCCTAAAGTATCTGCTCCATCCAATCCAATTTTAGAAAAATCTATTCCAGAAGATTCTTCTGCTAGTTTTCTAAATGAATCTGCTAAATCTGCATTTCTTTTTTGTATTTCACCATATTCCTTAAAGAATTGTTTGTCATCTGATATAAACGCTCCTGTTTTTGCATCTGCAAGATACAATTCTTTAGTTTCTGGATTCATTCTAAATTCATATTTATCATTTTGGAGTTTCCCTTGAGCATCATAAAATTTTGCCCATTTTTCACTAATTTTACTAATTAAAGATTCTTCAACTTTTTGTTTTGCTTCAGCTAAATTTTTAAAATTGTTAAGTTCTTTAATTTGATATTTTTCCATCAAACTAATAAAATTTTTATTATTTAATATTTTATTTTTATAAAATTGTTCATCAAGCATTATTTTTTCAGCATATGCTTGTTTTGCTTTTTCTTGCTCTTTTTTTGTAATATTTATTAATTCATTTCTTAGTGCTTCTTCATCACCTAATAATGATAATAATTGAGTATGTTCTTTTGCTAATTCTATAATAGTATCTATGTTAAACTTTCCGTTTTCATTATAATCAACTAATACTTTATTAATTTTAGATATTGTAGATGCTGAATTAGATAATGTTTCTTGTAGTTGTTTGACTTTTATATCAAAACTATTTAATTCATCTTTAGTAACTTTTATATTTTCTGGATTAAAAGAATCTATAAAATCTTTTACTTTTTGTGGATTAGCACCTAAATTAATTAATATATCTTTTAAATTACTTAATTGATTATTTACATTTTTTTGTGTTACTTCTGCTGAAACGTTACCTTTTTTATATTCTTCCATTGCACTATTAATATTTTTAATTGAATTTGTAATATTTTTATCACTAATAAATGATTGAAATAAACCTTTAAAACTTTTATTACCTAAATTATCTATAGAATCAAATAATAAATTAATTATTTTGGTAACGTCAGTCTTAGATAAATCTTTAATATTATCATTCAATATTAAAAATGCTTCTGACTGTGATTTAACTTTAGAAGTTAATTCACTCATATCGGTTTGTAAAGTTTGTTGTTCTGTTCTTAAATCTTCATATACTGATTGTGCAGACTTTATATACCTTCCATTACCATTTGTTTTATTACTTTCTTTTTCTATGATTGATTGCTGAAGTTTCATTTCTTCAGTTACTTCATTTAATCTTTTTCTTTTTTCTCTAAGAGAAGCAACTTCTGTGTCAACATTAGCATAAAATAAAGTTTTTAAATCTTCACGTTTATATTTTAATTCTTGTTCTTTTAATTCTATATATTTCTGTAATTCTTCTCTATTTAATGATATGGCATTTCCTTCCAAATCATACTGTGTCACAGCATTCGGAATTGCCTGTGCTAATTTATTGGTAATATCAAGAAGTTTATTTTTCTCTTGAGAATTTAAATTATAACTTCCAGATAATTTTTCATATACAGATATTAATTCTTTATTACTATTAATATCTTGCTGAACAGATTTAGCAGATGAAGATAATTCATTAAAATATTCTTTTTGTTTCTTTTTTGCTTCTCCGTATGCAGCAACTAATTTTAATACACCCTCAATAGCAAACCCAATTGCCAAACCTATACCTAAACTCATAACTCCTTGCAATGCAGATATTGCTATTCTTGTTGCCATGGCACTTTTTGTTAATAGCATTAATCTTGCATGAAGGTTAAAAATAGATAGACCAAAAGCATTAATTATCCCAACATTTAAAGTAGTAGAAAATGCTTTTACTTTTGTACTAGTCAATAATAATGTTGTACCAAAAACTAAAAATAAAGTATTTATTCCACCAATATGAGAACTTACACTACTAAAAGCATTAACTAAATTATTAGCAATATTAATAAAACCTAATAAAGTATTAGAAGATAAAAATGTCGAATATAATTTCTCCATAGATACTCTTAATTGTTTAATTTTGGCATTTACTGAGTCCATATATTTCTCATTCTCTTGCATAGCACTTCCAGAAGAATCTAATGCATGTTTTAAAGCTTCTTCACTTTCTGCAAAATTCGACAATAATGTTGCTAATATTTCACCTTGTCTTTTTCCAGCAATTTTTTCCAATAAATCTGCGGAAGTAATAGAATCTAATTTGCCACTGTTATAAACTACAGATAAATCTTTTAAAACTTCATAGACATTACGAAATTCTCCATCAACTGTTTTTAATCTTACTCCAACTTTTTCTAAGTCTTTATCTAATGTTGGAATTAATTCACCAGTATCACCATCAACTCCCCTTATTCTCATCGCAATAGTCCTCAAACTATTTCCGATAACTTCTCCTCCACGTTGTGAAACTGCCTGTACCGCTGTGATCATGGAGGCTGTCTGCTCCATGCTTGCTCCAGCTAATTGCATGGAATTTGCTGTCCGTTTTAGACCTTCCCCGAGGACTTCAACTGTGGTTGCATGTTTGTTTTGAAGATTATTGAGAACGTCAATTATTTTAATACTATCTTTTGCTTCTATATTATATGCTTTAAGATTAGCAATTAAATACATACTAGCAGTATTCATATCTTGAATATCGCCAACATTACTTGTTATTAACGAAGTTTTTGCTAATTCAGTAGCATCTCTTAATGAATATCCCATTTTACTAAAATTTGTAATAGCATCTACAACTTCTATAGTTGTTCTTGCAAATATATTACCAATCCTAGATGCTGTATTCGCAAGTCTTTGATATGTCATTTCTGTTTCATCTGTAACCTTTTTAAGACTTATCATTGCAGTATCTAAATCTTTAATAAATTTTACACCTTCACCAAATTGTCTATAAAATCCCATCAAAGCATTTCCCACAATAAGCCAAGTAGAAAATTTGTATGTTATAAGTTTAATACTTTCTGCAAAACTAATTGCTGATTTATTTGCATTATTAAAACCTTTAGAAATAGCATCTGCTTTTATTGAATTAAATTCTCTATTCAATAGTTGAATTTGATGAGTCAAATTTTTAGATGCTGGATTTAATTTATTTATACTAGTTAAGTAAGCATTTAATTTACTATTATCATATAATCCTGCATATTGCTGTTTTAATTTTGTAGCATTTATAATAGCATCTTTTTGTGTAAGTTCAATTTTTTGTTGATTCCTTAAATAATTAGCTGCTTCTTGATTTTTTATTCTATATGCACGAATTTCTTCATCGAGATTACTATTGCTTTTAGTTTGTAATTGTTTTTGTGTATTAAATAATCCATCAACATTTCTTTTTAATCTAGCAATTGAAATTGCATATCTATCAAATGCTTTAGTATCACCACTAGATAATGCATTTTTCATTTTTTCTTGCAAACTTAAAAATTGTTTTTCTATTTTTGAAATACTTGATGGATTTACAATTGCATTTATTTTTAATTCATTAAATTTATCTGTATATTTTGTATTAAATCCTTCAATTTTACCTACTTGTGTTTTTATTTTAGATAAACTAGACATTTTTAAATCTAATTTATTTAATCTTTGTTCTAAATTATTAAAAACAGAAGATAAATTATTTGTATCTTTTGTTACTAATTTAATATCAGATATTAATTTATTCATTCCAGTTGCTTTAAATTGATTAAATACTGCATTACCATATGTAGATTTCATTCTATCAATTTTAGTTAATAATTCTGTTTGTTTTTTATCTAAATTATTAACTAAATTTAATTCATCTTTCCTTGCTTGTGTATTTTGTTTAATTTTATTAAATTGTGCTTGCAATTCTGCTGTTATTTTACCATCTACAACTTTAATATTATTTAAAATATTTTCAAATGATTTTAATTCATTAGTATTTATAAATTGTCCTAACTTACCATTATTTAAAGTATTAACCATACCTTTATATTTTGCTTGCAATTGATCAATACTTAACATATTATCTTGTTGTTGTCTATTAACTCTAACAAGTGATTGATTTACAGCATCCCACTGATACTTAAAATTTTCTACTAATCCTTTAGAAGTATTTGTTACATTTAATGTAACTCGCCCAAATTCATCCCAACTTGATTTAGCAGTTCTTCCAGTCGCATTTAAATGTGTTTCAATTCTTCCAATTGCAGTTAAAAATTTTTGAGATTCTTTAGTTGGTATATCAAAATTAAATTGTGGTATTTTTATTTTTTGCATGGAAGATGATATTTGATTTAACTGTGATGCTAACTGTGAAAGTCCTGTGCCACCTATTTTTATATTGATTGTTCCAAATTTTTTCTGTAAATTTGTTATTAGTGTTTCTACTTCAGAAGTTAGATTTTTTTTACTTGTCTGATTTATTAATGTTGATATTAAAATACTTAAATCATTATTTGGCATCTATAATTCACACTCCTTTATATATTAGAGGTATAAAATAATACCCCTACACAATAAAAGAGTAGGGGTTTGTTTTTGTGATTTGTTTTGATTGATTGGTTTATGTATAATTATATTTACAATTTGTAGATTTAATTAATTAATTAATTAAAATCCTCATTTTATAACAATATTAGTTTATCTTTCTCTAATTGTTCTTTCTTTTTCTTTATTCTTAATTCTTTTAATTTTTCTCTAATCTCTGTTTTTGACTTAGGTTTTACATAAATGAGGGTGGTATCCGTAGATTTATGTCCGGCATGAAGTTTTGCTATCTCAATATCATTAGTTAAAAGCATTACATTATTAATAGATGTTTTCCTGAAACAATGCATATGAAAATCATCAATACCAGCAAGTTTCCCAATCTCTGTTGATCTCCTTTGTAATGAACCTTTACTCATTTTATTATATTTTTTACCATATAATGATATAAATAAAGCATCAACTTCAAGATTATCCATTTCTTTTCTCATTTCTAACCATTGTTCAATATATTCTTTACATTTATCATCGAATATTACTTCTACCCTTTTTCCCCTTTTTTCACGAATATTTTCAAATAATCCATTATCTAAATCCAAAGATGATAGAGTTAATTTAGAAATTGCACCAATTCTATTACCTGAATCTATACTTAAATGATAAAGTATTCTATCTTGAATATCATATTTAGGATTTTCATCTAATCCTTTAGAAATTTGTTCAACTTGCTCATCAGTTAAAAAATAATCCTTAGTAATTCTTTCATCATTCGCACCTTTCATTCTTTCAATTTTACCTTGAAATGGATGATAATCTATTAATCTTCTTTTAACACTCCAAACATAAAATGAAGATACAGTAGATAATTTAGTATTGATTACCTTTTTATTATTTTGCAATGTATCTTGACAAAATCCCATAAATCCTTCCATAATATCAATAGCATTTTCAAAAAATTCTTCACTATATAATTCAATATTTTCCCATTCTTCTGCTAAATAAACTAAGAATTGTTGCATAAATCCTTCATAAACCTTATAAGTAGTCTCTTTTACCTCACGATTTTTAAGTATACTTGACTTTAAATATTTTTCATATAATTCAAGATTTTTAGGATTAATTAAATCTAATTTATCTTGAGTAAAATATTTTATTTTAACTATTTTTGCCAAATTAAAAACACATCCTTTAATTATTATGTATTAATTAATTATATTTACAATCTTATTTCATAAAACCAAAAATTTCATCTAACTTATTTATATCTTTAGGATATAAAGCAATAAAATTATCTTGTAATTTTGCTTTGCTAATAATATCTATTTTTACTTTAACTCTTTTTCATATTTTTTATTTCCTATTAAACCAAAATATTCAATTATGTATACTTTATTATTATATTCAAACATCCAATCACATCTTTTGTATCCACAAATATTAATCAAAGTATCATTATTTACGAAATCCCTATACAAACATTCTTTATCTAAATTTTGTAAATCTAATTTTAAAAAATAATTATGTATTATACATTCTTGCGTGGAGAAACATAGAGTTCCATCATTAGCATTACATATAGTTCCATATTTATTTTGTTCATTAGGCTCAAATCCCAACATTAATATAAATTCATTCCATGAACAATTAAATCTTCTTATGATAGTTTTAGGAGATGGCAATTTATAAACATGTTGACAATAATAATACGAAGGAGTAATATTTTTATCTTCTATGAATTCTTTATAAATATTTATAATATCTTCATTGGTCATATGTAAAGAAATTAATTTCTTATTAGGAATATATCCAAGTTCCATGAAAACATTATTGATACCACCAAAATACCTATGATATGCTGTACAATTTAACATATTTTTATTTTCATTTATTTCTTTTGTAGAAGGCAATCTATTTAATTGATTAATAAAAAATTTCATATCTTCTAACATTTCTTCTTTAGATTTCATTTTATCAATCATACTTTCTTGATTGATAATTAACCCTAATTCTTCTTTCATATTATTCATAGAACCCCATATGCGAATAATATCATTAATACTAATATGATTTTTTGTATTGCTTCCTCTAAAATCGTCATAAATTAAAGGCACATCTAATTGTTTTTGCATTTTATATATGATATTAATTGCTTGTTCTTTATTTATTTCATTTTTTCTACATCTGTGTTCAATAATATATCTATCATCTTCTGATAACTTAAAACCACATAATTCAATTATATCTGCTAAATTATCACCAAATCTTTCAGAATATACTTTATATGCTGGTAAATTATTTTTTGATCTAAATGTTTTTCTTTTATCTTCAGGATATCCATATTTATTAATATACTCTGTTAATAAATTTAATAATTCATTTTCAGTATATTTATAAACTTTTATAGATATATTACAATAATTTTTTAAATTGTTTATATTCCCAAAAGTATTTCTAATCATACTAAAACTAGGAAAATTAGGATTAAATTTATTTTCTTCATTTATATGTTTTGTTTTTGGAGGAAAACCTAATTTATAATATAATTCTATATAATAATTAGCAATATAATCTTTAGGTAATATTATTTTTTCATTCTGTTTAAATATACCAATGTCTTTTTGTTTTTCAAATATATGTCTTTTACATGCATCTTTATTAATTATGTTATTTTTATGTTTATTATAAGTTCTCCAATCAGTAGATACTATTGTTTTTACTCCTTCTTCTAAGCAATAATCACATAAATATTCAATTGTTGCATGACTACCATCAGATAAATCTTCAACTTTTACTATCATAATTCCTTTAGGTTGCCAAGGATAATCTTTACCTATATAATACTTTTTATTTGTATTAATACATTGTACTTCTACTTCTTCACTTATTAACATTTAACCAAAACATCTCCTTTAATATTTTATTTCCTTATCCATATCATCCTTATTTAAAAAGAGTGATAAAACAGTCAATAGTTAAGGATTACTATTTTCGGATGCGCTGTCCTAGACTGTTTTATATCATCACACAAAAATACCCACCACAAATAAATGTGATAGGTATTGTTCTGTAATAAACTATGTAATAAATTAAATTATCTAATTTTATCTACAACAACACAAAAAGAGAGTATAATTAATATACTCTCTAATCGCATAATTATATTGCTATTTAGTTATCTCAATTATTTATAAATAAATACTTTAATCCACTAACTCTACATATGAGGCATCTAGCACATACCTAACATATCTACCACCCAATAAATATATAATAAAATTCAATTATTTACCATTTTCCAGCCATGAGGTTAATCTAAAGTCAAATACAATCATACTAAACCTTATATCATGGATTTTATAAAACTTTCCGCTTTAATCTTTATTACTTAAACTTTAATTAAAAATAAACTTTTATCTTTGAAGTTTAAACTTTTAACTTTACATCTTTAAACTTTATATAGATGATTTTGCTTGTTTTGTAGATAATATTCTTTTTATATTAATAATTTATATAAAGAAATTATATGTAAAGTATATGCTTTCTTTTTAATTATTACACCAATCTAAGCATATAAAAAGATTAATGAATTGTAGTTTTAGATTTTCGGAAAGCGATAAATAACTATAAATTTATCTTAAAAACTAATACATAACCTAATATTCTATTGTAATTTCTGTAAGACTATTACTACAACTCAATGCAGAATCAATTTCAGTTTCAAATTCAGCAATTTCTTTCTCTAAAGCATCAATCTTTTCTCTTACTTTAATAGAATCAACTAATTCAAATGTGTTATTAACAATAAATTGCTTTCTAACATTTTCAATTTCCTCATTATTTACTTTATCTTTACTACCATATAATCCAATAACATAATTCTCTGCTTTTTGTTGTAGTGTCTCACCATTTTCTTTTTCAGTAACTCTAATTGCATCAACATATTGTCTATTCAATTGATTAAGCAATTCTTTCTTATACTGCATACCTGTATTTTTCATCTCAATTGCTTCGGCAACAGTGAATTCGTCATTGCCTACTTTTACTACAGTTTTTGCATTAGATAAAACTACATTACGTTTAATAGAATTTCTACGTTTAATTAAATCATTAGATTTATCCCAACTTCCTTGAATCTGTGATTTAAATTCATTTACTGATACACCATTTATTTTTTCGTTAGAATGTTTATTTGCTTTAATAAAGGTAGAGGAGGATATAGAGTTATTAATCCTATCTCCTATAATCTTTAATTCTGCTAATGCCTTATGAATTGTCATTTTTTCTGTAGTCATATTTTTAATCTCCTTTAAATTTTAAATTTTGATTTTTTATTTGTTGATTATATAGTGAAAATATATTATTACTATCTTCACTATATAAAATTTTTCATAAGAGAGTGAGCAAAGACTCTCGACATTTTTAAGTAATACTATTCAATTATTTAATTGTTATTGTTATCTACTATATTCTATGTAGATGATATATTTAATCTCTGCTAATATCCATATGTATTATTCATCTTCCTCAACTTTCTCATCTTCACCTTCCATATAAATCCCTTTAACCTTATCATCAAATCTCTTGCCAGGAGAAAATGCTACTTTCCAAGAATCTTTAGTCTCAAATTCATAATTAGGTTTATCCTTAAACTTAGTTACACCTTTTCTACCTTTAACTTCAACCTTCTCATAATTACCATGTCCCACAAATTTAGCAAGACCATGTTCTGCAACAATATCTTCCATTAACTCTAGGAATGTTTCACCATAAAATTTTGCATATTTGTTACTGATTTTTTTTGATTTTTCAACCTTGTCTGCTTCAAATACTTCTTTCTTTTCATTCAATACTTCTGCGTAGACGTTCATAATTTCTTTCATGTTCATAAATCATTTCTCCTTTTAATTTATAATTTATTTTTTATTTCCTCAGTTCTTATTTCTGAGGTTATTTGTAGTATACAATTATATTTACAATGTGTCAATAGGAAATTGAAAATATTTTTAGATTTATTAGATTTATTTTAGAGAGTAGGGAAGAGACTATTTAACATTATTTACACCCAACCTCTTTTTCATTGCTCCACGCATTACTTCAATCAATGTTCCTGAATGTTTCATATTATCTCTTGCCTTTTCTATAAAGTTTCTTGGCTGTGAATACCATGTGTCCCTTTGATTATATCCCATTATCATATTATATGCAAGACTTCTTCCATCATCATAGCCGCTACCAGGATATTCATAATCTTTATTCCTTAAAGCATTATCCATTACAATTAATTGTCCATTACTCGCACTACTATTCATTTCTAACGGATCACCTAAACTACCTGTTCCAGTAAAATTACCACTTTCTCCTCTTCTATCATATTCTATAGGATTACCACTTTGATAAATTTCTGTATCTACTGCATGCGATATTTCAGATTTAACAAATGTGGATACTTCTTTTTTGAGGGAATCATTTATTTGTTTTTTTATTTTTTCTTCAATGATTCTTAATTGTTGTTGTAAGGAGGCGATTTTATTCACCTCCTTTAACAATAATCTTAGGATAACTTCTTTCAGGTGTTTTAATATTATAATTATCTTTTAAATCTTTATTGATATTATATTTATCTTTAATTTCTTTATTGGCAGTTATTTTAATTAAATTATTATCACTTATAATACTTGGTAATAATTTCTTCAATTGTTTCTTTGCATTTTCTTCTTTCATATCTAATTCATTGCATAGTAATCTTATTAAATCTTTTTCTAGACAATAGTTTTTTGAATCTAACAAATCATTAATTTGTGCAACTAAAAATATTAATCTTTCTTGGTCTACTTTTGATATCGTCCTTTTATCAATTTCTCCTGTATTTTTATTTAAAGTTAATTTGTGTTGTGGATATAACCAGTTAGCAACATCTTCACCTTCATTTTTATAAAACATGGTTCTAGACATTCCTTTCATCGTATATC
>Ga0209319_1002566_pt1 | contig 11127 bp, 7 predicted proteins | sample RifGroE2_FD_184000 | JGI IMG/M metagenome (GOLD analysis project Ga0209319, IMG submission 184000) | Groundwater microbial communities from Rifle, Colorado - Groundwater E2 (SPAdes) (version 2) | ecosystem: Environmental > Aquatic > Deep subsurface > Groundwater | place: Rifle, Colorado, United...
CGATTTCTTTTTTACCCTTACCGACACCGAATTCTAGCTTGATTAAGCTTTTTTTAGTATATATTTTAATAGGGACCAGTGTCAAGCCTTGCTCGGCTTTTTTGCCTAACAAATGACGGATTTGGTTTTTGTGCAGAAGCAGTTTGCGCGAGTGATAAGGATCGTAATCTGCTAATTTGCTGGCGAATTTATAGGGGGGGACAAAAGAATTTACCAGGTATAAATCAGGTAGTTCTTTATCGGTTGCTTTGACTGTTACAAACGAGCCCTTCATGCTGATATGGCCGCTTTTAATGGATTTTACTTCTTGGCCAGACAAAACTAAGCCTGCTTCGTAGGTTTCGGTAATCTCATAGTCATAATTCGCTCGCTTGTTATAGGCTAAGGTTGGCATAAAATCAATTATCAATTAACAATTATCAATTACGAATTATTTAGGTAAATGAATAATTGTCTGAAAACCAAATTTACCACAATTTTAGCTTAATTTCAAGTTTATAAAAAAAGTACTTAAGGCTATGGTCTTGCCAAGTTTTTGGTTTTGGTTTATACTATTTTTAGTTAAGAAATAAGACTTTTTCTTAGCTTTTTGTTTTAAATATTCAATTGCTAATTCGTAATTGATAATTGTAAATTGATTCGCGGGTATCGTATAGTGGCTATTATATTACCTTGCCATGGTAGAGAGACGGGTTCGATTCCCGTTACCCGCTCCAAATTAAAACAACCCCATATGGGGTTGTTTTAATTTGTGATTGGGTAATGGGAATATAGAAGCAGTTTCTAAAACAAAGATTGATTAATTGAGTATGTCTATAAATTGGCGCAAGAATTTTTCCTGTTAAGTTTTAAAAATTTTCGGAGAAGGGCTTCCGCCCTCGGGTTCGATTCCCGTTACCCGCTCCAAAATAAAATGCAGTCTCATTCTGAGACTGCATTTTATTTTAGTAGGAATTTTTTTAAATAGTGATGTGTAAATTTTGTATTATTTCTGGTATAATCTAGGTATGGATATTTCAGAAGAAGCGATTCAATGTATTAAGAAAAGCAAGAAGCAAATTTTTGAGCAATTTGCCAGCGATAAAATATACAGACCGTTTGATGTGCCTGTAACGTTTTTTATGGCCGGATCACCTGGTGCTGGTAAAACAGAGTACTCAAAAAATTTTATAAAAAATATAAATCAGATTATTTTTGAAAAAGAAAATACGGATTTTCCGATAGTCAGGATAGATGCTGATGAATTCAGGACATTATGCCCTGGGTACAACGGTAATAATTCACACTTATTTCAAAAAGCAACAGCCTTGGCTGTAAATAAGCTTTATGATTATGCCTTGGCAAAAAAGTATAATATTTTAATGGACGGAACTTTTTCAAGCGATAAATATCCGGAAGAAAATATTAAAAGGGCTTTGAATAGAGGCAGGGAGGTTGTTATAATTTATATTTATCAAGATCCGATAATCGCTTGGGATTTTACATTAAAGCGTGAAAAGTTGGAAGGACGCAAAATAACTTTAGAAGTTTTTATTGATGATTTTTTCAAAGCAAAAGAAAACGTTATTAAAATAAAGGAGCTATACAAGAATAAAGTTAATATTGTTTTAATAAAGAAGGATTACAATAACGCTATAGAAAAAATATGGCTTAATGTGGAGAGTATTGACAATTACGTTGAATTTGAATATACTAAAAAATCATTGCACGATAGACTTAAAGACATTAAATTAAAAATATGATATTTACTAAGATTAAGAAAAAACTAAAATATTCTGACTTATCTTCCCGAGAGCAGGCAAAAATAATCAGAAAATCTGCCAGAGAAGCAAATAAAGAACAGCTCAATTTGGTGCATGAATTTGATAAAAAATTCGGTAGCCTTCAACACGCAAAATAAAACTTAAAAAATCCTATAGCTAGTATTTTTATTTCCCTCCAGATCAAAAATCGAAATTTAGATTTTTTGACTTCGGCATATTATAAATACTTTAAAGAGTTTAAAATTTTCGTGGCAAGGCCCCTGTTCAGGTTTTTAATTTTTTTGTCTAGGATAGCTTTAGAGCTCCAAAATTTTTACGAAAATATAGAGTTTTAACCCTCTGTATTTTTGCTGTCTTTTTTAAAAGCAATGTCGATAAACCATTCGACAGGTTACAATAATTGGCGTGAAATTGAGAACATAATCACTTAATTACGCCAAATTTTTTAATAGCTGTATAAATTAATGAAACAACAAGAAGCTCTAGACATCTTAAAGCTAGGCAACAATGTTTTTTTAACCGGTCCGGCAGGCAGCGGTAAGACTTATGTTTTGAATGAATATATTGATTATTTGAAAAAGTACAAAGTTGGAATTGGCATTACCGCATCTACCGGTATTGCCGCAACTCATATCAACGGCAGGACTATTCATTCATGGGCGAAAATCGGAATAAAAGAAAAAATTAGTTCAAAAGAAATTAAGGCATTATTGTATAATGATAATTTGCAGGAGCAATTCAGTAAAACAAAAGTTCTGGTAATTGATGAAATTTCAATGCTCAATTCATTTCGATTAGATATGGTTAATAAAGTTTGCCAAGCTTTCAAGCAAAGCGATTTGCCCTTCGGCGGCATTCAAGTTGTCTTGTGCGGCGATTTTTTTCAGTTACCACCTATCAACACAACTAAAGAAAAATCTTCTGATTTTGTATACAAATCAAAGATTTGGAATCTAATGAATATAAAAGTTTGTTATTTGGAAGAGCAATATAGACAGGATGATAAAAAATTTCTTCAGGCCTTGAATAAAATAAGACAGAATAATATCGATCAAGAAGCAAAAGATTTATTTGTTGGTCAGATGAATAAGCCGATTAAAGGTAAAATAAAATCAACAATACTTTATACTCATAAAGTTAATGTAGATTCAATTAACAATATTGAACTCGCCCGGATTAATGAGAAGGAATCCATTTATGAAATGTATTCGGAGGGTGATAAATATTTAATTGCGGAGCTTAAAAAAAGCTGTCCATCGCCTGAGACTCTGGTTTTGAAAAAAGGTGCTGTTGTTATGTTTGTAAAAAATAGATTTATTGATGATAAAATTATTTATGTTAATGGAACTTTAGGAGTTGTTGTTGATTTTGATGAAAATCATTGTCCTGAAGTTGAGATTAGTTCTGGCAACAGAATAACAGTTTTTCCTGATGATTGGAGAATAGAGGAGGATGACACTGTGTTGGCAAAAATAGTTCAAGTTCCTTTACGGCTAGCCTGGGCGATTACCGTTCATAAAAGCCAGGGCATGAGTTTAGACGCAGCCGAAACTGATTTGAGCCGGTCGTTTGATTACGGCATGGGTTATGTCGCCTTGTCCAGGTTAAAGACCATTGAGGGTTTAAGTTTATTAGGTATGAACGAAAAAGCCTATCAAGTCCATCCAGAAGTCTTGGAGCATGACAAAAAATTTATTGAAATGTCGGAAGAAGTTCAGGAAGAATTGAAGAAGTTGAGCAGGGCTGACATAGACAGAATGCAGGATTTGTTTTTGAAATAGTTATAAATTTCGATACATATAAAAAAGCGCAGTCTAAATTGCTGCGCTTGTGGTTTTGCCATGTTTAAAGTTCTTCGGCTTGGTGACAACCATATTCTGCCAGTCCGGAAATAAGCTCATCCAGCTTGCCCTGGTCAAGTAGACTGCATTTAGCTATTTTACCCGGATGACCATGGATGACACGCCTTTTGTTAATTATGCTGAATTCATTCAGACCATATTGTTTCATGGTCAAAGAAATACCCAGGACTTCCTTTTGCGGGCTCAGCTCTTCAATTACATCATCATGATAAATCGGTTTAAAGTAGCCATCGATAAATAAAGAGTAGCTACAAAATGGCTCGTCTCGTTGTGAAGTTCGGTATTGACCTATCATGACAACTGCGCCATCGTTATCAACCAACCGTGCCTCATTTGTTAATGAATTTAATAGTCGTTGATAGATTCTTAAAGCTGAGCAAGAACCATGTTGCGCATAGGCTTGCTGTATTTTCTTCCAGCCACCATCGGCATAGAAATCAAGCGCCAAGGCAGTTCCGAAAGGAACTTTTTCATCAGCCAGAGGATAGGGGACCCATGATTTTACGAAAGGAATTCTTTCCTCGCCGATTTGAAAGAAGGTTCTTGATTGAATCATCGGCATGGGTGGTTTTTGAGCGTCTTCTTTGCTAACGAAGCTCTTCAGCAAAGTAAGAAAAATCTTCATAGCCGTGTCTGTAAAGTTAATACCTGAGACTGCCGAAAAGGTGAGCTCTATTCCATGACTGGGGTTATCGTCTTCTGTTACTCCTGCCCAGGTGCTACGAATCATACACCATGGATTTTTAACTTCTTCCCGAGCTCGGCGCATCTTTTTATTTATTGCCCTCTTCCAATCATCATATGATCTTCTTTCAATGTCCTCAACATTTAGATGACCAATGAAGTCAAGCTGAATTTTTCCCACATTGCCGTAAAGTATGGCAGTGGCTTTTGAGAAGGTTGTAAGGAACGGTTGGTCTTCTAGCCCTGTTACAGCAGGAGCTTTAATTGCCCCAACGCATAGGCCGAAGTTTTTTGGGTGAAGAGGGTTGTCATAAGCCCACTCCATAGTTATTTCCTGAATACGAGGGATTTGACCGCGCTTTCTGTCTTTCATTGTCTTCTCTCCTTGCTGTCATATGACTTGTTTCGTAAAATAATTACGAACTCAAGCGGCCAGTATCGTACCAGCACTTTAGTAACAGCGGTTTATTATTTAGAATAAATTATCAAACCGCTGTTACTAAGTTTTTAATCTTAGATAAAATAATGAATTTTGTCAATCAATCCTCTTTCAATCCTCTTTAACCGCTAAAATTTTAAAAATATGTTTTAAACCTAACCATTAAGTAATTTTACAGCTTTTATCTTATTGACCAGAGCCTCCATCAGCTCATGATTGGACAATAGATTTATGAATTCGTACCAACGAGTGCTTCAAAATAGAACCGGCTTTTTTGCCGGTTTTATTTTTGTGTGTGCAGGTAGAGTAGAATTCTTGCTTTTTTTAGATAAATTGTAAATTTAAGCTATAGTTCAATTATGTAATTTAAATTTATGGCATTATTCGGAGGTTTATTTAGAAGAGAGACAATTCAACAACCACCCATAGAAAGTGTTCCAATAAAAAAAATAGCTGTTGTGAATTCAGAAGTCAAGACTAAAGAAACAGAACAAAGTCAGCTTTTGCAAATTATGGAAAAGATTAAAGCGGATACTAAGGTTTATGCTGAAATCCTCAAACAATTATTAGAAAGAAATCCGGATCAGTTTGAATCTATCGAACAAGTTCAAACTTATTTTGAATCAGCAGTAACGAGCACTGATGCTCATGGAGTTGCAAAATTAATAGACCAAACTTTAGGAAATGGAACTTTTAGAACGCTAAGCTTTCTAGATGACAATCAAAATGCTGCCAAGAGTGTTTTTAAATTACTCAAAGGAAACATAGAAAATACTAGCTACGAAAAATTAGCAGAGAAAGGGATTTATCTTGGCGCGATTGAAACTTATGGTGTGCAATGGGGTATGGAGAAGGCGAGTAGGGATTGTCTGCAAAATTTTTTTGATGCCAACGGTCATACTTTGACAGGGGTAGATGTTAAAACAGCAATTGAAGAAATAAAAGTAAAAAAAGACTTAATTAAGCCTGATGAAGAAAAAACTGAAGACAAGGAAGAAGTCGGCGAAGAGAGCGAAGAAAGTATCGAGATGGAAGATGTTAAAAAGGATGACTACAGGGTAATTACACAAACCAAAAATGCAACATTACCTGAGCAGCAGAATAAAAAAGTTGGAAGAGTTTTTATCGAAGCGCCACAAAATTTTGATTGGAGAGAGTTAATGCATTTTGGTGGTTCGACTAAGGATTCTTTAAAAGACGTAGGCGGTTTTGGTGAAGGCTTGAAAGTTAGTGCCTTCGTCTTGTTAAAAGATTTCGGCGCAACCCAAGTTAAAGCTGCTTCTCGCGATTGGGAGCTAGATTATTATTTTAAAGATCTTCCTAAAGATGCCTATGGTAAACCAGTGAAAGGTTTGCATGCAAAAAAACGTCGAAGAGAAAAACAAGAAGGAAATTATTTAGAAATTATTTTTGAAGGTGATGATGTGGAAGAAAAAGTTCAGGCTTTTGAAAAAGCTCGTGAATTTTTTTATAGCAGTGAAAATACAGATTTCCAAGAAGCTAGTTTTAATGATATGGAAAGTGGAGGCTTTAAAATTTTGCCTCCCGATGAAACAAAGTCATACGATAAACATCAAAAAGGAAGGTTGTATTTAGCTGGACAGAGGAGTTATTATAATGATAGGGAGAAATGGGAAACACTTGGTGACGTGAACGTATGGACATGGTTAAAAGTCCAGCCAAAGGATAGAGACAGAGGCATGATTACCTATTCCGAAATGAAATCGGATGTATTGCCATTGATAGTTGAATCAATGAGCATAGATGATTTAAAAAAATCTGTTTACGATTTTAAGATTCTTTGGGATCAGTTTTCCATAATATCTGTTGGAGAAGATTTATTGAAAAAGATAGTTGAAAGACTTGTAAAGGAAAAAATTATTTTAGAGTTTCCATCAGAATACATTTCAAATGATGCTCCATGGCAATCTTGGCTTACTGATGCCTTGAAGGCACAAGGCTTTAAATTATGCGGATCATATATGAAAGAAATTGGGATGAAAAGTGCAAAAGAGCAGTTTAAAGATTTGCAATCACATTATCGTGTTGAGGCCGAACCTACGGAGCAAGAAAAAATTGAATTATTGCAAGAAGCAGCAAAGAAAATCGGTTTATTAGATGATGAAGTTAAGGAAGTTTGGCTGTTTAGCGAAAAAGATGAAAAAAATATTTTTAGTGGACAATATAATAATATGTATTATTGGCTATCAAAGGAATTAATGTCTGGTGATTTTTTTGAAGTTTTGAATGTATATGTTCATGAAGCCGCTCATAAGGAAGGCCCGCATGGAGAAGCAAAGTTTGAATATTATTTAGAACAGTGCAAACAGAAAATTACTAAGTTTATTTTGGAACATAAATCTGAATGGGATAAGCTTGAGATTAAATGGAGAGAACTTAATAAGAGTAATTAAATCTCTTCAACTTTCTTCAATCAGAGTCTTTATCTTTACATGTTCACGCAAAAGACAGTCTAAGGGCTGTTTTTTTTGTTCTTGGTTTATTTGACTTTTAATACTAAAATTGGTTAAATTAAATTATTGTAGAAGCAATCTAAGGAGGGATTGCTTTTTGCTTTTTATAAAACTTAATATTTTCCGAGTCAGGAATTTTCCATAAACGTTGCTAACCTAGAATGACATGAAAGGAGATCGAGATGAAACAGTATGTATGCCTCTTAAAAGAAGGGAAGAAGGTTGTAAAAGAAGTTTGTCTGGGCTTTTGCGGCGCTAGTCTTGCCGCTCTGAAAGAGTGTCTTGAGACATGTAAACCGCCTTGGCACAGGCCTTGTCCGGTTTGCTATGATCATTTCGGTGAGCGAGCTTTGGAGATTCCTGGTTGTTTCGGCACAGTGAATAAGCGCTGTGATGATCATCAAAACAACAAAACGGACAAGCGTCTGCAGTTTCCGGGTTATGCGGAGAAGCACGGATTGCCGGTGATAAAAGAGTTGTTTTTTTGCCCGATGCTTGAGGACAAGATAGATGAAAATATTTGTTTAGAAAACATAGAAACTTGTCGAGGTATAGAAGAATGTGATTGTCCAAGGTTGAAGCCGCCGCCAGGCGAAACAGGATCTGAGACAGAGAATGCGCCACCCCCGGCCACTCCTCCCTCTATCCCTCCGCCCGTTTCAACCCCACCCAAGATTGAAAAAGAAGTGTTGTTGGTTAGTTGTTCCCATCTTCGTCCATGCACTGAGCTCGCACATTGTGATTTTTCAGATGAAAAAGAACTCACAATTCTGATGGAGCAGATCCGCTCCGGCGTTTCTGAGCGGATTGAGGTTACGGCAGTCGAGGGCTGGTATGAGATTCGGGCTCTTGAAGGTTTCAAACTATGGATCGCTCACCGCTGCGTCGACCCCAATAAGAAGGTTGAAGTTGCCATGGTCGAAGAAAAAGAACTTGGGACGCTGCCAAACAGTTCAGATCGTCAGAGTGATGCTTCGCAGATCGCCAGTTTAATGGGAGAAAAGCGTCCTTCTGCCATCCATTCTTCCCCACCTCCACCAACACTTGAAGCAGACCCGGAACCTGTTGTCTCCGGGGCAACAGATGAAACTGATGTGGTGAATCAATCTGATGCGTCTGGAACTTCTTTAGACACTTCTTCACTCGATATCGACCAAGTCTCTGTCCCTGAGGCTACTGAAAGTGCCGCAGATTCTGCACTTACAGATGAGACAAGAATCGAACCACCCACACTTGAAGAACAGCATAATGAATCCCAAAAAGAGGAGAGCGCTATGTCCGGAAATAAACCGAGCCGAAAAATGTTAAAACAACAAGCAGAAGAAGTGCTGGCTCGAGACAATGCTTTTGAAATTGCTCTCGTCATCGAGTTGTGGAGAAGGAAATACGGTTTCAGTTTCGAGAAGGAGACAAAGGACTTCTTCAATAAGTCAAAATCCTGGCCTTGGCAAAAGGTCCAGATTCTTAAAGTCGATAAAGAGATCTTGCTCAGGTTTAATCCGGCGCTTCCGAAAGAGCAAAGACCTTCTTCCTGGATAATGACAACATTGGGAAGTAAGGTCAGGAGTAAGGAGTTGCAAAGGACCCTGTTCAGACAAATCGAAGAACGAAACATGCCCAGCAGTGAAGTGCTTTCGTGGTTGAAAAAAATCCATGCATGCGATACCTCCTTCGATCAAGTCGAGGAAGGTAAAGTGGCCGATTGGGTAGAGCTGCTCGACCTGAACTGGTTCCCTGTGATGGCTGAATTGGCAGAAGAACTTGCCAAAAAAGCTTCGAATAAAGCACCTGAGAAGCAGGACGGAAAGAGTCCTACAGGTGATGAAATGCTGTCATTGGACGACGCAGCTTCTGTTGTCAACGAACTGGCTGAAAAAGAGCAGGATGACACAAGTCCACCAGACGCAAAGCCCGATGAAGCTTCTACACAACTTGCGGATTCCAGCGGAGACCACATCAACGACGAGACGTTGCCGTCAGATGACGCAGCTACTTTAGTCGCTGGATTGACTGGTGAATCTGAAAATGATGGAACAATTCCGCCGAACGCAAATCCTGATGAAGCGGTCGCTGCACAACCTGATGCCGTCGAGAATTCCTATGCAGATGATGGTCCGGCATTAAGCGTATCTTCTGAAGACGCTGGAACCGCTGAGTATGACGGCACAAGTCCACCAGACGCAAACCCCGATGAAGCTTCTACACAACTTGCGGATTCCAGCGGAGACCACATCAACGACGAGACGTTGCCGTCAGATGACGCAGCTACTGTAGTCGCTGGATTGACTGGTGAATCTGAAAATGACGGAACAATTCCGCCGAACGCAAATCCTGATGAAGCGGTCGCTGCACAACCTGCTGAAGAATCCGAACCTGTTTCTGGGGGTGGTCATCAGCAATCTTCGTCTGCTGTACTGGGAACTGCTTTGTCGAGGAGTGTTACCGACTTCGGGTCAGATCTTCAGTCGGAAGTCATTCCTCCATTCATGGCTGGACCGGCAATGATTGCCTGTCCACATTACACTTCTGTAGATGAAGAGTTCTGTAGGGAGCGAAACCAGTATTGCAGTGGTAAATGTGGTTCGCCCTGGAAGTTACAGCAGGCGTTTTTAGGGATTGATGAAAGTCAGGAAATTGAATTATCGATGTTTCTTTTAGAGATGAAAAAGATAGGAACCAATCTGCTTCAGAACATTGAAACCCTTGAACAAAGTGGCCTGGGATTAAAAACCCTGCTCGTCGCTTTCGGTAAAAGCACAAAGTAAACAAGCCACAAGCCCAGTGATTTTCACCGGGCTTTTTTTATTTCTTACTAAAATTTGCTATAATATTTTTATATGAAAACAAAACCCCACAGCCAAGGATTCACTTCTGTCTTGCTTGCCATGCTTGGCAATCTTTTTATTACCATAATCAAATTCGTCGGCTTTTTGCTGTCTGGTTCCAGCTCTTTATTTTCAGAGGCGATCCATAGTTTTGCCGATACGATGAATCAATCTTTATTAATGGTCGGCATCAAGCGGTCGGCCAAAGCGGCGGATGAAAAATTCGCTTATGGCTATGGGCAGGAAAGATTTCTTTGGGCTTTGATTTCGGCGGTCGGCATTTTCTTTTTGGGAGCCGGGGTAACTTTTGTTTATGGAATAAATTCATTAAAGCATCCGGAAGCAATCCATGTCAGTCCGATTATATTTTATATTTTGATCGCTTCTTTTATAATCGAGACCATCACTTTTTATGCAGCGGTCAAGGAATTGAAAAGAAATAATAAAAAGGTGCCCTTTTTAAAATTATTGAAGGTTGGCGACCCAACCACCATCGCTGTTATCTATGAAGATGGCGTTGCCTTGATTGGTGTAGCAATTGCTTTTGTCGGTATTTATTTAACAGAACGAACCGGGCAGCACTACTGGGATGCAATGGGCTCAATATTGATCGGTTTTATGTTGGCAATGGTGGCAGTCATTTTAATCAATAAAAATCGTAGTTTTTTAATTAAGCGTTCCATCCCGGATGAGGTGAAAAGAAAAATTATCAAGATGCTGGAAATCGATCCGGCCGTTGAAAAGGTAATCGATTTCAAATCATCGGTCATCGATATAGATTGTTATCACATCAAATGCGAAATCGAATTCAATGGCTCGGTGCTTTTGGATAAGTTGAACCACGGACATTCTTTCAAAGAAGAATTCGAAGAAGTCAACGGCGACTTTGAAGAGTTCAAGAAGTTGTCTTTCCGTTATGTAGATAGGATACCCCGATTAATCGGCAAGAGGATTGATGAAATTGAGAAAAAGATACAGGCAGAATTTCCCAACGTAGTTCATATTGATATTGAATTGAATTAGCTTTAAATAAAAAAAGCCCTTAGCGTTAGGCTAAGGGTCTTTGGAAGGTAAGCGCTC
>Ga0209319_1002567_pt1 | contig 11126 bp, 23 predicted proteins | sample RifGroE2_FD_184000 | JGI IMG/M metagenome (GOLD analysis project Ga0209319, IMG submission 184000) | Groundwater microbial communities from Rifle, Colorado - Groundwater E2 (SPAdes) (version 2) | ecosystem: Environmental > Aquatic > Deep subsurface > Groundwater | place: Rifle, Colorado, United...
CATATCTTACTCCTTTCTTAAATCAGCACAAATGTTCGATTTGGTTCAAATATTGATTTTACTAAACCCTTAATTTATAATGGTTTAGAGTATGTGTGATTTTATGATTTTTCTAAATTTTAAGTATTTTTTACTTATTTTCATCAAATCTATCTTGCCAACGGTAAATAGTATAATTTTCACATTTCTTATCATTATGTCTAATAGGACAACAACGCATTGTACAATTGTAACAAGTATTTTGATTATCCATATAAAAATTTATCTCCTTTTATTTATGATTTAATAACTTTAATAATATTTTCTAATATCAGATATATGAAATTCCATTGTAAATAAATTAATATTATCAAACGAAGCAAATATGGAAATATAATTTGTTCTTTCTATTCCAAAACCATGAATATTTATTTTATTAAATAGTTTAACTCTCCAAGGCAATTTACTTTTAATTAATCTTTTACATGTATCACTATTACGATTGAATTCAAAACTTAACTTATCATATACTTCATGAGTTTCTTTACTTGCTTGTTCAGACCGTTGTTTTTCACCTAGAATTTCTTTTTCTAATTCATTCTTTATTTGATTATACATATCATCTAAAGAAATAATTATTGTTTCTAAGTTTTTTCTTATAGTATTTTTAATTTGTTTAGAGTTTATATTAATCACTCCTTTTTAATTATTATATTACTAATCTGTTAGAATTGCAAGGATTATTTTCTATTTATTTTTCAAATAATCTTTTCTAAATATTTCATAATGTTTAACATCATAATAAATTCCATCGTGAAGTCTTGTAGATTTGCTACTTATACCTATAATTTTACCACCATATTTATCTATGTATTTGTCATACATTTTCTCAATAGGATTTCCTATCACAACATTAAATTCTATTTTCCTAAAATTATACTTCTCAAATAATTCTTTTAAGAATTGATATAAATCTCTTGAAAATGTTAAATTTTTATCATAGAAATTCATAATCCCTAAAGATGATACTTTTTCTGAACTTCTTAATATACTTGCTCTTAAAAATCCAATTACATTATCTTGATTATCAACACTAACTAATTCTATATCATTCCAAGAATCTTCACTTAGTTTTAAATTATAGTCCCAATAATTACTATAATTATAGAATTTATATTTGTCTTGGAATACTATATTTTGAAATGTTGATTGTAATTTGTCTTTGTATGTAAATGCTAATTTTAATATATGTGATTTCTCCTTTCTGTGTGAATTATATTTATTTATTATCTATTTTACAATTTGCTAGCACCAAACATACTCATAATCAAAGCACCTCTAACCCACATTCCGTTTTCAACCTGTTCCCAATACTTTGCTCTTTTATCTTTATCAACTTCGACACTAATTTCATCTCTTCTGGGCAATGGATGTAATATAATTGCATCATCTTTCATTTTATTTATATTACTACTATTAATTGAATATTTACTTGTATTAATAATTTCATTCTCATTAATACCTTCATTCTTATATTCATCCTGAAGTCTAACCATATAAACTACGTCCATGTCATGTAATATATTATCAAAATCATCTGTAATCTCATAATCTATATTTAATTGTTCTAATATATCAGATTTAATTTGAAATGATTTAGGTGAAACAAAATATAATTTAGTACCATTAACTTTATTCAATAATAATGATAGTGACCTTACAGTACGTCCTCTTAATAAATCACCAACAAAAGCAACTTTTTTATTTTCTAATCCATATTTATATATTGTGTAGAAGTCTAAAAGTGCTTGTGTAGGATGTTGGTCAGAACCTGAACCTGCATTAATTATTCTTGTTTTATCAGATAAATTGTCTGATATTTTATAAATGAAATTTGAAGATGGATGCCTCATTATAATTAAATCTGAGTATTGAGAGAAAGTTTTTACTGCATCTAACTCAGATTCACCTTTAGTTTCTGATGAAGTTGATGTATCTCTAATTTCAGATGTAGATATTCCTAAGATATTACATGCATTTTGAAATGAGAGAAATGTTCTAGTAGATGATTGTTTAAAATAAAGCATTCCTCTTTTATGTGATAGAATTGTTTTTAGGTATTTTAATCCATCTGAAGTTTGTGACATAGATTTTATTTTATCAGTTGTATTACATAAATTGAGTAAATTTTCTAATGTGTATTGATTAGAGTTAATACATCTTGTTTGATTATTTATGTTGATGGTAAACACTCTCCTTTATTTTATTTCTATTGATTTAATTATATAATTTGTATCTTTGATAAATTTATCTGCTTTCTTTTTACTTTTGAATATTTCAATAATATCATTATTATTAAACACTACATAAACATTTTTATCTTTTGGTTTATCAATAATTTCTTTTCTGTCAATATCTCTAATATTGGCATAATGCCATCCATCACAAGTAACATCACTTTCAATATAATTTATATCTGATAGATAATCATTTATATATCCAAATATATTATTAATATCTTTTGAATCATTATATTGTTCATAATCTTCTTTATATATTTTACTATTTTTGAATAAATTAATTAGAGTTTGTTTTTTATTTTCATCTTCTTCATCTTCAATAACGTCATCATTTTCATCATATTTTTCAAACAATAAACCTTTACAATCATAGTTATCAAAACCTAAATCAATAACATAATCAAAGAATTTAATATCATTCTCATCTGTTAATGTTAAACTTTTATTATCATAATGATCTCCGTCACCATGCATTAATTCCCATGTATATTTAATTTTAGACATAATTAATTTCTCCTTTTAATTAAATTATATTTATGATATTGGGCTTTCATTTTCCATCCAATCAATAAATTCATGAATTTTATTATACATAATATCAAAATCTTTTTGACTTTGCGTACCATCTCTACTACTTAAATAGTATTCTAATATTGAAGTTAACTCACCTTTTGCTCTACACCAAGTTACTCTTCTCATTACATTTAAGGTGTCGCTATTCATATTATTTCTCCTTTTAATTTGATACTTCTTGAACAAAATTAATATCTTCTATCTCTAAATTTCCATCATAATATTCAGTCGCATCTTCTAAAACTAATTCTCTTGCTAATTTAATTGCTTCTTCTTTATTTTTAGCATCTACAGTTAAACTAGCACAAAATCCTACTGCCATTTCTACAATATATTTTTTCATATTTTTCTCCTTTATAATTTATAAATTATTTTAACAATTTCTTCCATCCATTACTTTTATAAATTTCATCTAATTTATCATATAACTCTTTTCCGTATAATTTAATTAACACATCTTTACTATGTTCGTACATAGGTACACCTTTGTCTTTGTTTATAACACATTTATTAAAACAATGATAGTCTCGCCATCTGCTAAAATCAGCATTTCTTGAATTATTAGATACTGTTGTTAAAATATATTTATTATTATATTTTATAATATCTAATGGAAACATATAACAATCAAAAGGTTTTACTTCTAAAATATCAATATTATTGTCTAAAGCATATCTATGTAATGCACAATAAGACATTTCGTTTTCTATAAAACTAAAAATACATAAATCATAATCTGTAAAATCTGTACTATTATCATCATAATCTTGTTTATTATATTTCCATCCATATTCCCTTATGTAATCTTGATTTTTACCTGATAAGTAGGGTAATATTTTATCTAAATGATTATCAATATATTCTTCAGTTTCTTTAGACATTTTATATGATCCTGTTTCACAACATGATCCATCTATAAATTCTATGTCATTCAAAGGATTATCATTTTTATATTTGATAATCATATCACAATTATCTTTATCACATAGAAATTTCCTATTAAAAATATTTTCTACATCAATTATAAATTTTTTATTGCTAATAGCTATTTCTAAGATAGGAGTATCATATAAAAATCTATTGATTTTTCTTATTAGTGTGTTGTTTGATTTTTCTAATGTGCCATAAAATTCTACATATTTTAAATTAGTCATGTATATAAATATTCTCCTTTTATTATTAATTTTATATTTAATATTTTATTCGTTTCTCACATAACCTAATTTATCTGCAATTTCAGTAAACAATTCTAAAATTTTATCAAGCAATTCTGGTTGTTTATAAAAACTTACTTCATCTTTCTTCTTATCTGTGCTAATACCTAATTTAGTTTGACATTCTTTACATATAAATAAATCTGTTTTTGTTGCAATACTAGATGAATAATTTCCATCTGAAACATATTCACTTCCAATTTTCCCTATCAATAATTTAATTGCTCTAAATTCTGAGTCTGAATGTTTATCATAAATTTTCTCAGTATTGCATTTGTCACAAATATGTATTACTTTTTTCATATTATTTTATCTCCTTTTTTATTTTTAATTTATTTAATCCATGTACCATCATTGTAATCAGGAATAATTGCCCATTCTAATTCCATTATTTCAGGTGATAATTTTAATATTTCATTATTTAATTTAAAACAATCTTTTTCTCTATATATAGTTAATTGTGAAGTATGTTTGGAAGAATTATTTAAATATCTATCTTCTCCTGTTGGTTTTGCTTTTTGTCCTTCTTTCATATTAGCAATTAAATTTATTGTAGAGTATACTTTGCCTTTGTTTAAATTATCAATATTTAATTTATTATTATCAAGTTTATATTTATTACAATGTAATCCTTCATATTTAATATTATCTTTTTCTATTATTTTTGGATAACTATAGAGTTTTATAAAATCATTATATTTACATTCTCCAGATACTCCATATTCATTAGATGAATTATACATACAAAGCATCCATGCACATTCTATTATCATATAATTTATTCTCCTTTTTTTATATTATCAATCCTCATAAAAATAACTTCTTCTACCATGATAGTCACAATCATAACAATTCATTAACTCAATGTCATTCCATGATTTGATTATATCTTTATGCAATGGGAATACTCTGATTAATTCTAATTGATAATATTCACGTTCCCATTCTTGTAGGTAGTATGATTCGTTGTTGTTCATAAATTATTTATTCTCCTTATCATATTGACTACATTTTTCTAATATTTCTTTTGATAAAATAGGATTATCTTGCTGAATTGCCATTGCATAAAATCTCATTGCACTTCTAGCAAACTTATCAGTGTCTAATCTTAGTACAAAATAATCTGCATTTGAATCTACAATTCTTCCATTAGTTTTAGTGACTATGTATTTTTTAAATAAACCTTTCATAGTATATTTCTCCTTTATTATTTATTATTATATTTTTTTTCTAAATACTTATATGTTTCTTCAAAATATAAAGTGTCAATAACTCTATTTATTTGATAAAACCAATCATCTTCTGGATATGAATATTCACAATTTATATCATTTTTAATATTATCTTTTTCCATAATTTCTCCTTTCTAAAAATCTGAATAAAATCGATATTTGGTAATGATTTACCATTTTTAAAACCCTTATTTTACAATGGTTTAGAGATGGTCACATTTTAAATTATATTTCTTATATAAGTCAATTAAGAACATTCCACAACTTGATCCAATATCTCTGCCTGGAGGAATATAAAATTCTGTTTCAATATCATTGTCTTCTAATATTTTAGTAAATTGACTAATTCTATTAGAAGTAAAACAATTTAAAGTTTCTTTTTCATTATAATGAAGAAATTTAACAGGTATTGCTCTTCCATAAACTAAATGTAATAAATTATCTATATCTTGATTAGTATCATTAACATCTTTAATTAATGTGTAATGAATTTCTGCTTTATTACCTGTGTATAAAGTATAATGTTCTAATAATGCAAGAGAATTTCTTATATTAGAAGATGCTGGCATAAATTCTTTACGTTGTTTATTATTTGTAAAGTGAAGTGAAAAATGTATTTTACAATTTAAATCTTTACTTTTTATTTCATTAGTAAAATATATTACTTTGTTCATTGATGGAATTAACGATGCTATTGCAAATCTAACTTCTTTATAGTTATCAATATATCCCCATTTTATATGTAACATTGAAGATATTAATTCATTAGTATTTAAAAGTGGTTCACCAGCACCCATAAATGATATTAATAAAGTTTTTTCTTGAGAATTATTTAATAAATTTAAATCTTCAATAATATAATTTATTGGAAAATATATTTCATACCAATCCAATCCTCTTACTTTTAAATTATCTATGTCTGATAAATGACAAAACTTACAACCTAAATTACATGCAGTTTGAGATGGAGTACAAATTATATCTTTACCATCATGTTTATTTATATAACTAAATTCTGTGACTTGATTATCTTTAGTAAGAAATATGTATTTAATCACATTATCCTCTTTAGATTTTAATATATCAATTAGTTTGATATTATAAACCTCCTTTTATTGTATTTTTTATGAAATGTTCGTTTGGTGTTGATTTTATTTTTTATGTATTTCTATTGATTCTTATTGATTAACTGAATAATTCTTTCATTTGCAATATTATAATATTTTTCTTCTTTTTCTATACCTATGTATTGTCTATTTGTATTTAAACAAGCAATCGCAGTTGTACCTGAACCTATGCAATTATCTAAAACTATATCATTTTCGTTAGTGTATGTTTTGATTAAATATTCAAATAATTCTAATGGTTTTTGAGTAGGATGGACTTTATCTTTTTGTATAGCATTACTAATTTGTATTACAGATGTAGGATAATACTCATTATTAAAAGAAGTAATATTTTCAAATTTGCCATAACACATATCTCCATTTCCTTGTTTTTTATTATAACTTCCTTTATTACGAGGTTTGCCCCTAACTTCCATTATAGGATTATATATTGTTTGTTTTTTATAAAAACATAATATTTGTTCATGTCTCCTTAATGGTTGTCTTTTTGCATTTAAAAAACCTGTAGTGGAAATTTTATCCCATACTAAATCATAATATTTAAATTGTTTTAATTTTGAATTTATTAATATATTAGTAAATGGTTCTGTGCAAGTAAGACAAATCATTCCATTATCATTTATAACTCTATTATATTGTTCCCATAATTTATCTAACGCAATTATACTATCCCATTTATTTTTTGTAGTGCCATATGGTAAATCACATAAAATTAAATCTACACTTTTATCATTAATATCTTTCATTAATTCTAAACAGTCACCTAAATATATTTTATTTAATTCTATAACTTAATTCCTCCTAACAATTATATTTTACTTTTGTTAAACTTTTTAAAATCTGAATAAAACGTGGATTTGGTCATGATTTTTGGAAAATTAACACCCTCTAAACCCTTGATTTATAAGGGTTTAGAAATTTGGTTTATTTTGTAAATTTAGAAATTTTGTTGAATATAAAATAATTTAATTAGATATAATTGGATATTGTTAAATATTATTGTATATTTAAAATTTAACTTCTCCATGCACTTGCTTGTTTTTTATAATTAATCATATTTCTAATTTGATTTGCAATTATTTCTGTGCTTGCTTTCTCACCTTTAATATCTGTATATTTAATTCCATAATCATCTAACATTTTTCTTAGTTTAATATCATCTTGTTTTGCTTCTTCTACAGTTTGGAATCTGCCTACTTCATTGAAAGGTTTAACTCTTTCAAGAAAATAATTATAATTGTTAAATTTATTAAATTCATCTATTACATGTTGATTAAATGTTTCGTTTTCTTCTGTTTTGTTATTATAAAATGCGGATAAAATAATAGGTGAATCTGTAATTACTACATCTAATTTACCTACTAGACGTTGAATATTATAATGTTGTTTTCCGAATATATAATTCTGATTTTTGAATATTGCAGTACGTTCTTCAAACAATTGGTGTTTGACGTACTCCATAACGTATTCCACATTCACACCTAACCATTTTAATTCTGAAAATACACCACTTGCTAAACTACTTTTCCCTGCTCCACTTCCAGCAAAAAAGTTTACTATAATTGTCATATTAATTTCCTCCTTTATTTATTATTTTTATATTCATCTAACCAATTATAAATCCATTCTTTTAAATTCCTATGTCTATTTTCATTTGTAATACTAAATTTAACTTCTTCAGAATATGTTCTGATTGTAATACTAAATATTCTTCCTGTCCTATTATCAAAACTACAATCTACATATTTTATACGTTGATCTGATTTAAAAGGATTATAATTTTCATAAATATATTTTAATAATTCATTATAATCTTTTGGAATCATATATTCACCAAATGGCATTTTAATAATTTTATAATATTCATTATTGCTACATTTAGGGCAACATTTATAATAAAACGATGAATCTTCGTATCCGCATATATTACATATAAATACATCTATTAATTCATTAGGCATAATTTATCCCCTCTTATTTAATTTTGGTACAAATTGATAAAAATTATTTTGTCTACCACAATATAAACATCCACCAGGAGATTTAATTGCATTTAAATGATACTTGCAATTTTTACAACATTTTTCTATCATATTATTTCCCCTCCTTTTATATTAAGTAAGGATAACTATAATCACTTTCATATATTTTAAAGTTATCTTCTTTTTCTTCTAAATTATTTTCATAACCACATTCTGGATATTTGATAATTAATAATTTTGTATTCATATATTACCATCCTTTCATTTCAAATACTATTTAAAGGTCATTCATACCTACAGAATTATTAATATCAACTTTCCATAATACATCACCTTCAGAATTTACAAGTGCCATATCTTGTATATCTTTAACAATATATTTTTTATTACTAGGTAAATAGTTAACTGGTTTTATTAATACCTTTCCAAATAATTTAATTTGTTTATCAATATAATAATCTCTTTCGTGTAAATTATATTCTTCTGATTTTGCACCTGAAACATCACCGCATGAAGAACAAAATGGTTCGTCACCTATATTTTCAGCACATATTGGGCAAAAACTATAATTTATATTTAACATATTAATTCTCCTTTTCTATTAATAATTCGTAATCAATACTTCCATTGTTGTACTATCATTCTTATCTACTCTCTGATAATTTGCATTGCCATATTTAACATCTAAATTATGTACATTATATTTCTTATTCTTAATCCATTCTTTTAATATATCATTGCTATTACCTTTACTCTCTAATACATTTGATAATGCAAATCTAATATTTTTATCATTTAATGTATCAAGTAAGTTTAATAAATCTCTTTCATCTTTTTCCTTCCATCCACCTTTTTCATTATATGTTGCACAAGTTATTAGATAAGGAGGATCAAGATAGCAAAAATCTGAATCGGTTAAATAACTAATATCTACTTCTCTAAAATCTAAGTTTGTAAATTCCATATCTGTATCTTGTAAATAATTAACAAATTTAATCAAATTATCTTTCATAGTAGAATTAAATGTTCGTTTACCAAATGGTAAATTAAATTCTCTTTTTGAATTGAATCTAATTTGATTGCTAAATGAATGACATATTAGAGTATAAAAATATTCCCATCCTTTATTTGTATGATTGTAATATTCTCTTAATTTAAGGTAATTTTCTTGATTGTCCTTAGATAGATTAAATTTATTAATTACACTTTCTATTTGATTAATAATATATTCTGTACTACCTAACATATAGAAATTATTATATAAATCAATTACTTCTTCAATAGTATCGTTGCATATAATTTTGTTTGCATTTATATTTATAGATACATTACATCCACCACAAAATAAATCAACGAATGTATCTATATTGTCAGGGAATAATGGTAGAATTTGAGGAAGTAATTTATATTTTCCTCCGACATAATTTAAAGGTGATTTTATTAAGTTTTGTTTTGTGAATTTGATAATTTATCATCTCCTCTCTTCACTATTATTAATATCATCAACATTAATATTATTATATAATTTGACTTTATTTTGTTGGATATTAATTGATAGTGACGTTTTTAAATTTCTAAGTTTTCTTTTATAACTATTCAATACTGATTTATCAGATTGATTTGTTAATTCTTCCTCTAGAATATTAATCTGTGCTTCTAATTGATTGATTGTATTTGTTATATCCATATAATTATTATTCCTTTCTTTCTAATATTTTTAATCTTAATTTAGTATGTAATTTATAAAACTCAAAATCTTCTTTATCTATAATTTCTATTTCACCATTTCTTTCTACAAACAATTTACATTTGTAACATTGAGATTGTGTTTGAGTACCATCTACTCCAAATGGACATCTTAATTTAAGTATAATATAATTTTTATTTTCATCTTCATTTTCATATATTACTTTTTTAACTTTATCACATATAGGAAATCTTTTATCATATGATTTAATTTCATCTGGAGAAAAGCAACCATACAATTTGCATTTTTCATGTGGCAAAATATCTAAGACATAATCAATCCAATCTTGACCACTCATAAGATCAGCATTCGCACCATTTCCATATCTCGCATAAAATAATTCTCTACCTTCGATTGGCATTTGATTAACAAAATCTAATATTTCTTTTTCATATTTATAACGTAATGAATACCAACAATCTTTATCATGCATGTTGTCTTCTACTATTTGTAATTTCCACCATTCTAAATTTGTATATTCTCTTAAACATGTGTCGCACAAATTTACTCTACTTGAAAAGTTAAAAAAATTACTATTATATCCAAGTGCAGGTATATGAATTTTATGTACTTGTTTTTCTTGGAGGCAATTGAAACAAGTATTTTCTGGATATTGAATTGCCAAATGTTTATTAGAAGAATCAATATTATCAATATTATCAGTATTATTTGTCATATCTATCTACATTCCTCCTTCCAACAACATTAATTTATCTTGCAACATTTTAATTTCATCTTTTAATTCTTGTTTCTCTTTTTCTAATTTAAGTATTTCTAATTCTTCATTTTTATTTTTACTATTTAATTCAAATTGTTTTTCATATTCTAAATAGTCTTTTTCATTTCCTTGCCATATATATTCACCTAATTTAATTATTTTATCAATACTAAATGATGGAATTGACCAATCATTACATTCTTGACCATTATAACCTTTATCTGTAAAAGTATATGATGATAATACAATATCAA
>Ga0209319_1002570_pt1 | contig 11113 bp, 6 predicted proteins | sample RifGroE2_FD_184000 | JGI IMG/M metagenome (GOLD analysis project Ga0209319, IMG submission 184000) | Groundwater microbial communities from Rifle, Colorado - Groundwater E2 (SPAdes) (version 2) | ecosystem: Environmental > Aquatic > Deep subsurface > Groundwater | place: Rifle, Colorado, United...
ATAATTTCATTAGTAGTATGGCAGAAAAGTATTATTTATTTTTCTTTCTGTTTTATAATTTAATGATTGATTGTTGTTTTGTAAGCTTATGCTGTTTTGTAAGTAAATCAAAATCAATGTTATATGGAAATGTGTGAGAAAATGAACATGATAGAGTAGAGAAATATATTTTTGCATAGCAATCAAAAAAAAAGTTCAAATGAACCGCAAAAAAGTATCAGTAAAAGACAAAAAAACACTTGTACTCATATGGTGAGCACCGTATTTTTGCAATAGATAATATAGTATTCAGTAGTGGCTGAAAATGAAAAAACACATTGATAGTCTTATTGTATACCATATAAGTGTAATATAATCTTAAATATAATTTATACTATGACACAAAATCTTTCTTACCGGCTTTTTCAAAAAAGTACAGGACAGTTTCATTCATCCGGCAGATGTTTTTTGCAGAAAAGATTGGCGGTATTGGCACTCCTTCTCCTGGGTAGTTTCGCATTTCTTAATGCAAACAACAATAAAGGTGCTGATGCGACTGTAATCAATGGACAAATAGCATCAGCGGCTCTAGCGGATGAGATGATTAGGATAACCGGAACAATTAAAGATGTTAATAACGATCCTATGGTTGGCGTTTCTGTTGTTCTGAAAGGGACAAATACAGGTACGGTGACTGACATTAACGGGAAGTTTACACTTAATGTAAGATCAGTTAACGACATTTTATGGGTGTCTTATTTAGGTTACAAAACTAAAGAGTATGCTGTTGGGGGCAACCGCAATTTCAACATTACCATGGAAGAAGATGAGAAAGTGTTGGATGAAGTGGTGGTTGTAGGTTATGGTGCCATGAAAAAAAGAGACTTGTCCGGCTCGGTTGCTCAAATTAAAGCAGACGAGGTTCTTGCGGGGAATCCTTCTTCAAGTATTAACCAGGCATTGCAGGGTCGTATTGCAGGGGTAATTATCAACCAGAATGACGGTGCCCCCGGTGCAGGTATAAACATGCAGATTCGTGGAACAAACTCTTTCTCTTCGAACACTCAGCCTTTATATATTGTTGACGGAATTCCGTTTGAAGTGCCAACGACACCCCGCAGTGCCGAGAATACCGATGGTAGTCTGGAGGCCACCTCAAATGCACTGGCATTAATTAACCCTCACGATATTGCTTCCATTGAAGTGCTGAAAGATGCTTCTGCTACAGCAATTTACGGTTCTCGCGGTGCAAATGGTGTTGTGTTGATTACAACTAAATCCGGTGAAAAAGGCAAACCACGGATCGAACTTACATCTAATCTAAGTAGTTCTGTGATCACAAGACAGGTTCCGGTGCTGGATGGTTATCATTATGCACTGTATCGCAATGAACAACAGGATAATGCTTTGTTTTATGATGGTTCTCCTTTTACACAATATGTTTATCCTACCCCCGGAAACTGGACATATAAAACCAGTAATGGAGAAGTGTTAAGTGCCAAATATAATCCATCTCCCGAAGATTTTCTGAATCCCGGATGGCGGGAAGGAACGGATCCAAACAGTGGGGTGTGGAGACAGTGGGTTGAAGGTACCAACTGGCAGAATGAAATTTTCCAGACTGCTTATTCTCAGGAATATAATATGCAGATTTCGGGAGCAACAGATAGGGGAAGTTATGCATTTTCAGGCAATTATACCAAACAGGATGGTATTATAAAAGGGACCGGCTTCGAAAGATATACCCTTCGTTCTAATACAAGTCAGAACATATCAAAAAATATTACCGTTGGGCTGAATCTGAATTACACCAACTCATTGACCGACTTTGCAAGAGGTAATTCGCTGGATTATAGTATTCTTCGTTCAGCCTTACTTTATCCATCAACAATTTATTACGGAGACTTTTCTCAAAGTGATGAATTATTGTGGTTATCGGCTAATCCGCGTACTTATGTTGTTTCAACAAAAAATGAACTGGCAAGCGCGAATCTTTTTGCTTCTGCATTTGCAAGCATTCGTTTAAGTAAGAACCTCGTTTTCCGTCAGAATTTGGGATTGAGTAATTTTGAAAGTCAGCGTAGCACTTATTCGAACCGCGACACAGGTGAAGGTGCTATTGATAAAGTCAACGGGAAAGGAGGATTGAGCAATAGTCGCCAATCGCATACGACCGCTGAATCGATGTTGACCTATAACCAAACATTTAATAAAATACACAGTTTAAATGCAGTTGCTGCCGTAACATACGAGCATCGGACTAATAGTGCAGAAGCTATGACAGCTACACAGTTTCCAACAGACCTTACAGAGAATTATGACATGGGTCTTGCTCTGGTACCCGGAAGTTTGGTCAGTTACAAAGTTGAAAGTAAATTGTTCTCTATGCTGGGACGTGTAAATTATGTTTTAAAAGACAGGTATATTTTAACGGCGAGTTTCCGTCGTGATGGATCCAGTAAATTCTCTGCTATCAACCGCTATGCTAATTTTGCTTCAGGAGCTTTTGCCTGGCGTCTTTCTGAAGAGCAGTTTATTAAAAATCTGAGAGTTTTTGATAATTTAAAACTCCGTTTGAGTTACGGCCAAACGGGTAATCAGGCTATCCCCGATTATCAGACCATGTATACGATGCGTGTGGCTAATTATCCATTGGGAGGGTCAGAGCATAGTGGTTTTGTAAGTGATCATGCTTTTAATGAAGATCTCAAATGGGAAACCACTGATCAATATAACGTAGGGATTGATTTCGGCTTTTGGAAAAATCGTTTGAGTTTTGTTGTTGATTATTATTTCAAGGATACAAAGGATTTGTTGCAGAATGTAAAAACTCCTCAATCAACCGGATATGTTTCTCAAATTATCAATAATGGATTTGTAACCAACGAAGGGCTTGAATTGTCAGCCAGTTTCAAGGCTGTTCAAAGTAAAGCTTTCAACTGGACCATCGACGCTAACGTTTCATTCAACAGAAACCGAATTGGCGGATTACTGGCAGATCAGTTCTCCAGCCGTTTGTGGTACAAAGCCGACAACGTTTTTATTCAGCGGAATGGATTACCTATCGGTGCTATTTACGGATATGTTGAAGATGGATTCTATGACAACGAAGCCGAAGTAAGAGCAGATCCTACTTATGCAACTGCAAATGCCAATGTAGTAAAATCAATGATTGGTGAAATTAAATACAGACCGGGATTACATGTTATCGGAGATACCAATCCTGATTATACTTTTGGTATTACTAATAATTTCGCATGGAAGAACTTTACATTCAGTTTCTTCCTGCAGGGGGTGATGGGGAATGATATCTTCAATGGTAACCTCATGAATGTAACTTTGTATAATACAACCAATATCCCGGTATCTGTATATGAATCCCGTTGGACACCAGAAACTTCAGCCACAGCCAATTGGCCTAAGGCAACGAATCAGGCTAAAAGAACCTGGCTTATTTCTAATCGCTATGTTGAAGATGGTTCCTATCTGCGTCTGAAAAACATCAATCTTGGATATACTTTCAAAAAAATCCCATTTATAAAAGAAATCAACAGCATTCATGTGAATGCAAGTGCTTCAAACTTATTGACACTAACCAACTACAGTTGGTACGATCCTGATGTAAATGCTTTTGGTAGTGATCCTGCCCGCAGGGGTGTCGATGTTTACTCTTATCCTACAAGCAGAACATTCTCATTTGGTGTAAAAGTACAATTCTAATATTATAAAGATAAAACAATGAAAAAAAATATTCAAATAGCAGGTTTAATCAGCGTCCTGTTTACCATATTAATTTTTTCTTCGTGCAGTGATATTCTGGATGTAAACGCATTTTCAAAAATCACAAATGAAGGGATTGAGGATTCTGACCAGGGTGCTGATATGTGGGTCATGGGTGCTTACAATGGATTGTCCCGTATGTATGTGTATGATGAGTTTCCCCGTTGTCTGGAACTCGATAATGATTATGTAACTGGTCCAAGCTGGGCATTTGGTGAACTTGGAGCAGGAAACTTCCAGGGAGCTACCAATCAGTCGGATGCGGTGTGGAAACTTAGTTATGATTTAATCAACAGAACCAATGAGGCTATTTTTCATATTGAGAAAATGGAAAATGTAACGGATGCTGCTAAAAACAACTGTTTGGGAGAATTATATTTCCTGCAGGCTTATGGATACTTCCTGTTGGTTCGTGCTTATGGTGCAGTACCAATTTACGAAAAATCAATCAATCAGGGAAATGATCCCGATCAACCACGTCAGTCTATACCCTTAGTTTATGCCCACATAATTGATTTACTCAGTGATGCAAAGGATATGATTTATAAGAACACCTATGCTTCATACAAAGAAGGACGCGTAAGTGCGGGGGCTGCTGCTTCCTTATTGGCAAAAGTTTATGCAACGATTGCTTCAGCAGCCATGCCTGGTGGTACAGTGTATGTGAAAGGCGGTATTCCTTTTAGTATGAATGGAAGTGTGAAAGTATTTACACAACCACAAAAACTAACTATTCAGAAGCAACAGCTTGCCGGCTATGAGTCATTCGATTATATTGAGTATTATACACTTGCCAGGGATCTTGCCAAAGATGTGGTAATTAATAAACTCTACGGAAATCATGAATTAATTCCGTATTCAATTCTTTGGAAAAAATCAGGCAGAACAAGTACTGAACATTTTTTTGCCTTACAAACTAAATCAGGAGATGATTATTTCGGTGCCTTGTTTGCCCGTGCATACAGTGGTCAGATTGTGAATGGCTATGTACCAAGTGGTGGTGGATTATCGCATGGATTAAGAGACCATTGGTATAAATTGTTTGAAAATACTGACCTGCGAATTGTTGAAGGTGTTATGCACCGGTTTGTGCGTCAGTCTGATATATCATGGAATGGGGGAGGTTATTATCCAAATACTGATGAGTGGAAATTGAAAGCAAGAGGTTTGGATGCTGCTGATAATAAGGTAGCTGATCCGGTGGCTCCATTTAACGATGGACGTGACTATCGTTCAAGCATAGGAGAGCAATATCTTGCTTATGTTACGAAGTACATTGATGTTACTGATCGTTCACTTACCCGAACTGATGCCATGTTACCGTTATTGCGCTATGCTGATGTAGTGCTTATTTATGCTGAAGCTTCAAATGAAGTTGACGGACTGAACAATGATGCTCTTAATGCTTTAAATTCAGTTCGTAGCAGAAGCAATGCGACTGCTAAGTGGTTTGGTGCTTCTGAAACAGGTGGTATTGAAACAAAGGAAGAGTTCCGTTCGGCAGTGTTGGAGGAAAGAGCAATGGAGTTTGCGCTGGAAAGCGATCGTCGCTGGGATTTAATTCGATGGGGAATTTATCTGGATGTTATGAATGGTGTGGGTACTGTGGATGAAATTAACACAATCAAAATGAGGGAGTCAAAACATTTATTGTATCCGATTCCCCAGGATGAAATCCTTACAAATCAGGCTATTTCAGAGAATAATCCGGGCTGGAAATAATACATGATTTCAACATTTAAAAATCTTTTGAATATGAAAACTTCAATAATTAAATATCTTTCAATAACATTTCTGTTGACAGTATTCTTCATGGCTTGTGATGATATTGTTACTTATGATGATAACTATGACGATGGTACGGTTTCTAACGGACCGCCGGTAATTTCCAGAATCAGTCCTGTTGAAACTCCCGAAAAGGATACTACTGAAGGTAGTTTCAATCAAATGATCATTATTCATGGTGAAAACCTGAGTCAGGTGAAATCAATCCTTTTCAATGATCAGGCGGTTGATTTGAAAGAAGTATATGCCGTTGCTACCAAAATTGTAGTGCCAATTCCGGGAACAGTGCCTAACGAGATAACAAACAAGGTTGTTGTAACAACTGCAAAAGGCTCTACTGAATATGCATTTAAAATTTCATTTCCTGATTTGATTATCAATGGATTTAGCTTTGATTTTGGAAATGCAGGTGATACAATAGTATTGCAGGGAGATAACCTCTTGCTGTATGACCTGACAGTTGAAAACGGAGAAATTAAGATGAACGGTAATGCGGCAACAATCCTTTCTACAACCGAAAAAGCGGTGACACTGGTAGTTCCGGATGGTATAACTGACAATGCTACAGTTTCTGTTAGTAGTCCCAGAATCAAGGCTGTGTTGGGTGATGATCCGATTGAATTGCCTTATCGTGATTTAGGTTTAAGAATTGTGGATATCAGTCCTGCTTATCTTACCAATTCTTCCTCGAGCAACTTTTCAACTGACGGAACAAGGGAAGGCGATCCTGCACCACTTTTCCCGGGAACCTGCTATGCCCGCATTAAGCCTACAGTAGCCGGTTATAGTACTAATATACCTATCTACAATTATCCTTTTGATGCTCCTTCCTCAAATGCAATGTATGCTGATATGCGTGCCAACCCTTCTGATTATGTAATCAAATATGAATTATTGATTAAAACTGAATTTCCGATTACAGCTCCGGGTGACAGAATCAGGATGGTAATCAATGGGTTCAGGGCGACAAATGATAAGGAATGGATTCCGGCTTTGTCGGGTGTAGCTTATCACACTCACAGTAAATGGACTACCATATCATCGGATTTCGCATTCTATAAAAATGCAACAGGTGGAAGTCCGCTATTTGAAACGGGGAATAAATTTACCTATGCCTATATCCATGGTGCGGGTACTGTTGCTCCTACTGATTTCTCAATGACAAATCTGAGATTTGCGAAGAAAGTAAAAATTGTTAGAAAACAACTTTAAAAACGATATTAAATAAGGGAACCATTTGCTAAACGTGAGATGGTTCCCAAAAAAAATAAAATATGAAGAAAATCGCCAATATATTATTCCTTTTATTCCTTATTTTTCTTGGTGCTTGTGAAGAGGAAAGAGATATCAAGTTGCCAACCGGTCCTGATACCAACAATACAAACCCAAAACCCAATCCTGATACAAACGGTTCCTATCCGAATGCCATGATCGAAAGCTTTGGCGTAAACCTTTCGGGTGGTGAGTTTGGCGGAGTTTATCCGGGTGTTGTCGGGACACATTATGGTTACCCAACTTATAAAGACTTAGATTATTTTAAATCAAAAAAGTTAACGTTGATTCGTTTTCCGTTCCGTTGGGAAAGGATCCAGTATGAAATGAACGGCCCCCTGAACCAGTTTGATTTAGGTAAAATGAAAGAGTTTGTTAAAGCTGCGGAAGATAGAGATATGCCAATCATTCTGGATATGCATAATTTTGCCCGGTATTCTTTTGATGGTGGTAAAACGCTGACAGTAATAGGATCGGGTCCTCAACTTACTAAGGAACATTTGGCTGATGTGTGGAAGAAATTAGCACTGGAATTTAAATCGTATAAAAATATCTGGGCTTATGATATCATGAATGAACCTTTCTCTATGCCCAGCACTACAGCATGGTTCGAAATTGCTCAGGCAACTATTAACAGCATCCGTCAGGTGGATACTGAAACTCCGATTCTGATTAGTGGTGACCGATACAGTTCTGCTTTTCACTGGGTGCAATTCAGTGATAACCTCAGAAATCTGGTTGATCCTTCTGATAAACTGATTTATCAGGCGCATATTTATTTTGACAAGAACACATCCGGATCTTACGGTAGTTATGTAAACGGGGTGTTTGTACCTTCAACTTATGAGGCTGAAGAAGCAACTTCGCAAACCGGTGTGAACAGGATGAAACCTTTTGTGGAATGGCTCAGAAAATATAACAAAAAAGGAATGGTGGGGGAATACGGTATTCCTGACGATGATCCGAGATGGAACACGGTACTTGAAAATATGTTGATTTACCTGAGAGATAATGGAGTGCCGGGTACTTACTGGTCGGCTGGCCCCCGGTGGGGTGGCTATCGACTGGCGGTTCAACCTTCTGAAAACTACACGAAGGACCGTCCACAAATGGCAGTGCTGGAGAAATATATCGTAACTGATCCTAAGTAAGGGAATAAAATAATGGAGTTGCAATTTGAAAAACAGTTATATAATGGGTAAAAAAGTATTGATATTGTTTCTGGTAGCAGTTCTGATGGTTTCAGGATTATCTGCACAGAATTTTTCAAAAGTGAAGAGTGATCCTCAACCTTTTGGGTTGAACATGGCAGGTGCTGACTTTGGGAAGAATTTTCCCGGAGTGTATAATAAAGATTATACCTATCCTACAGCGGCCAATCTGGATTATGTTAAATCAAAAGGTTTCGGTTTGATTCGTTTACCATTTAAATGGGACAGGATTCAGCATGAACTTTATGGCGAACTTGTTGATGATGAGCTGAAACGTTTGAAGTATGTTGTTGATGAAGCAGCCAAACGCGACATCCTCGTGTTGTTTGATTTACATAACTATGGCAGAAGATACCTGGGTGAAACCCGCTACATCATAGGTGAGGGCGGATTAAAACCGGAACACCTGGCGGATTTGTGGGGCAAAATTGCTAAAGAGTTCTGCGGATATAAAAATATCTGGGGATATGGCTTGATGAATGAGCCTAACAATATGCTGGATAGTATGCCATGGGCGAAAATTGCGCAAGCTTCTATTCTGGCTATCCGGAAATACGACGCAAAAAATTCCATAGTTGTGGGAGGCGATAGCTGGAGTTCTGCCGAACGATGGATGCAATACGGTGATAATCTGAAATATTTATACGACCCTGCTGATAATCTGATTTTTGAAGCGCATGTTTATTTTGATGAAGATGCTTCAGGAACCTATAAAAAGAGTTACGAAGAAGAAAAGGCCAACCCTTACAAAGGTATTGAACGCGTTCAGCCGTTCATAAAATGGTTGCGTGAAAATAATTTCAGAGGTTTTATCGGAGAGTATGGTATTCCTGATAAGGATGAACGTTGGTTGGTTTGTCTCGATAATTTCCTGGCTTACCTGCAGGATAATGGAATCAACGGAACCTATTGGGCTGCCGGACCCTGGTGGGGTAAAAATTTCATGGCGATTCAACCGATCAATGGCGAGGAAAGACCCCAAATGAAAATAGTAGAGAAATATCTCCTGACTAAATAATCCATCTATCAGCATTTGAAAATTATTCAATCATGAAACAGGTATCAGCAATGATAATGCTAGTCTTTTTGTCTCTTTTTGCAGAGGTGTCCTGTGCGCAAAAGGCTAATATACAAACTTTTGGCTTTTTACGGGGGAGGTTGAAGGTTGCTGAAAACGGAAGATTTATAATTCATCAGGACGGAACTCCTTTTTCCTTTTTTGCTGATACAGCCTGGCAACTTTTTCACAGGTTAACACGGGAGGAGATTGAATTTTATTTTCAAAACCGTGCAGAGAAGGGTTTTACGGTTATTCAGGCGGTTATACTGGCAGAACTTGATGGATTGCAAACGCCGAATCGGTATGGTGTAACTCCTTTATTGAATGATAATCCGGAAACACCAAACGAAACCTGGTTTGTATGGATTGATGAAGTGCTTAAAATGGCTGAGAAACATGGTTTGTATATAGCGCTTGTACCAACATGGGGAGATAAGGTAGATAAAAAATGGGGAACAGGACCTGAGATCTTCAATGCTGAAAACGCCTGTCAATATGGAAAATATTTAGGTCAACGATACAAGGATTTTCCAAATATCATATGGATGAATGGTGGCGACCGTTCAGCCGACGGGAAAAGTTTCGAAATATGGGATGCCCTGGCAAAGGGAATCAAATCGGAAGATCAAAATCATTTAATGACATTTCATCCTCAGGGTGAAAGGTCTTCTTCTGAATGGTTTCATGCTTCGGATTGGTGCGATTTTAATATATGCCAGACCAGTCATGCACAAACCGATTACGCCATTTATGAACGATTGCTGGTAAAGGATTATCAGCTTACACCGGTTAAACCCTGTATGGATGCCGAACCCCGGTATGAAGATATTCCTATCGGATTTAAACCTGAGAACGGTTGGTTTGATGATGCAGACGTAAGGCAATCTTTGTATTGGAATCTTTTCTCTGGAGGATTTGGCTATACCTATGGATGTAACAGTATATGGCAGTTTTACGAAGAAGGACATAAACCCATGTGCGATGCAAGGCGAAGCTGGAAAGATGCGATTGACCTGCCGGGTTCTTACGTCATTCAATATGCCCGAAATCTGTTGGAATCTTTCGATTATTTGAGCCGTGTTCCTGATCAATCTATCATTATCAGTCCAAATGAGGATAAGGCGCACAAAGTGGTTGCCTGCAGGGGAAAAGATTATGTACTGGTCTATATCCCGACAGGGCAGGAGACTACGGTTTCATTAGCAAAAATTGAAGGTGCAAAACAGGTTAAATTATCGTGGTTCAATCCGCAAACAGGAAAGAGAACCAACATCAAAAAAATAAAATCAGCAGGTAGTTATGCAGCGAAACCCACCACAAAAGGAAAAGGGAATGATTGGATTTTAATTATTGAGAAAGTAAAATAAAGACATAAATACACACACTTAAGATATTGTATGAATAAAGAAATATTGCATATCATCGAAGAACAGGAAAGGTTGTTGTCACGTAAAAATGAGATGATAAGTAAAAGTAATGGCGTGTTTAATCGCTATAAATACCCGGTTCTGACTGCAGGACATATTCCGTTTAACTGGCGTTATGATCTGAACCCGGCAACAAACCGGTTCATGATGGAGCGGCTTCAAATGAATGCGGTGATGAATTCCGGTGCTATCAAATGGGGAAATAAATATGTGTTGGTCGTTCGTGTCGAAGGAGCTGATCGCAAGTCTTTCTTTGCTGTGGCTGAAAGTCCGAATGGCATCGATAATTTCCGTTTCTGGGACTATCCTTTGGTTATGCCGGAAGGTCAAATCCCTGATGTTAACGTTTATGATATGCGATTAACCGCTCATGAAGATGGATGGATTTATGGTGTTTTCTGTACCGAACGTAAAGATCCTGAGGCTCCAAAAGGGGATTTATCATCGGCTATTGCATCAGCAGGTATTGCCAGAACGAAAGATCTGAGAAATTGGGAACGTCTCCCGGATTTGAAAACTCCGAGTCAGCAACGCAATGTGGTGTTGCATCCCGAATTTGTAAACGGGAAATATGCCTTTTATACAAGACCTCAGGACGG
>Ga0209319_1002580_pt1 | contig 11061 bp, 5 predicted proteins | sample RifGroE2_FD_184000 | JGI IMG/M metagenome (GOLD analysis project Ga0209319, IMG submission 184000) | Groundwater microbial communities from Rifle, Colorado - Groundwater E2 (SPAdes) (version 2) | ecosystem: Environmental > Aquatic > Deep subsurface > Groundwater | place: Rifle, Colorado, United...
CCTGTTGTTACGGTTGTCGTATACACAGTACTTGATGCTAAATTTGCTGACGGTGTAAAAGTTGCCACTTTATTCACTGAATCGTAGGTAACACTACCCTGAACGTCTGTTGTTCCTGCTTTAACCGTAAAGTTTGCTGCAATTATTGTTGCCTGATTCATCGGTTCAGTAAATGTTGCAGTAATCAATGTGTTTATTGCTACATTAACACTTGATGCTACGGGGAATACTGATAATACAGCCGGTGCTGTTGTATCTGTAGTTGTATCGATAGTTATATCTTCTTTTGATTCATCATTTGCAGTATCGCATCCTAAAATTGTAAAACTAAATATTATTACAATTAAAAATAAATACACGTTCTTTTTCATGTTCATATTGAACTCCTTGTTGTAATTTCTGACTATAAATAGATTTAAATTATTTTGATAATTTTACTCCTTTTTCATTTTCAAAATATTTTTCTGTTCATGGTGTTATTATTACAGCATTATATATGCCAGGATGAATTATTCAATCATTTATCCTTCAGTATATTCATGAAATAAAGAAATAAAATAAGCTGTAAATCAATTTTAATTGAATACAAGTCATTTTTTTAAATATAATTAATTGAAACGGTAGGTTATTTATCAATTATTTATATTTAGTATTTGTATATAATCTTTCAATACTTGTGCTATATCGCACACAAGTATTTTATATTTCTAATAATTTTTCAAATAAAATTAACAAAAGCCCCCCCATAGTTATTACAACTATGGGGGGGCTTTTAAAATGTTGAACCTTAATACATTATTTTATTTCTATAAAAACCTTTAGTTTTTAAACCAAAGATTCTTATAGATTTCATTCAATTAAGGAGTTGGAATAGTTACAGTATTCTGATCTAAAGCAACCATTGTCTGTGCTAATACTCTTCCATATAACGATGCATTTGTAGCCAGAGTTATTGAAGTCATACACAAAATTGTTCCTTCAAAATGAGATGTTGTACCTAAAAATACTTGTCCCGCAACTTGCCAGTAAATATTTTTAGCCTGTGCTCCATTTGTCAGGATAACATTTATAGCACTACTCTGAGTTAAGTTACCGGCGATTTGGAATATCCATACATCATCTGATCCGCCACCGCCTGATATCGTAACATCAGTTGGTATTATAACATCAGTTGTCCATTTGTATAATCCCGGAGTAAGAGTAAGACCACCAAGAGAGCCTGCACCTAAATTAGTTGCATCAGGTATCGGTCTTGTTGCAGCATCTGTATACGCCGCTTCCATGTCAGATATTGCTTGTGTCATATTTGACGGTGTAGGCGGTGCCATTGTTGATGCATAAATATAACCTTCCGTAACCTGAGGTGAAGTTGCATAACCGGTTGCATCAGTTTGTGAAAAGCCTGTAATAAAAGTCTCAGCAGCAGGGCTTAACCCGACATTTCCTTTAATTACTGACGTAGGAACTGTCGATACTGCACTTTTTGCAAGTACAACAAAATTACCGGCTGCACCTAAAATTACAGGTAATGGACCGGCTGCCAAAGCTGCAGTCGTAAAATCCCATGTTTTTTCAACTAACAATGGATTACCGTCAATGTCCTGCACACCTGTTGTTATAATAACTGTATAAGTAGTATTTGAATCCAGTGATGACATTAATGAAAAAATTGCTTTTTTACTAGCTGTATCATAAGAAACATTACCAGTAACAGGAGTTGCACCATTCATAATCTTAAAAGTGGTTCCATTAATAGTCATATAATCCATATCTTTACTAAATGTTGCAGTAATATTACTACCTACAGAAACCCCTGTTGTCCCTGATGCAGGAATTGTATCTGCTGTGGCACTTGTTGTAAAATTCCATACCTTATTGACAGCTAATCCGTTACCAGCTAAGTCTTTTGCACCTGTTGTTACGGTTGCTGTATATAATGTATTTGATGCTAAATTTGCTGACGGTGTAAAAGTTGCCACTTTATTCACTGAATCGTAGGTAACACTACCGTCAACGGCTGCTGTTCCTGCTTTAACAGTGAAGTTTGCTGCAATTATTGTTGCAGAATCCATCGCTTCATTAAATGTTGCAGTAATCAAAGTATTTATTGCGACATCAGTACTTGAGGCTACAGGAAATACTGATAACACACTCGGTGCTGTTGTATCTGCTGTGGTACTTGTTGTAAAAGTCCATACCTTATTAACAACTAATCCGTTACCAGCTAAGTCTTTTGCACCTGTTGTTACTGTTGCTGTATACAAAGTACTTGATGCTAAATTTGCTGACGGTGTAAAAGTTGCCACTTTATTCACTGAATCGTAGGTAACACTACCGTCAACGGTTGTTGCTCCTGCTTTAACTGTGAAGTTTGCTGCAATTATTGTTGCTGAGTCCATCGGTTCAGTAAATGTTGCAGTAACCAATGTGTTTATTGCGACATTAGTACTTGAATCTACAGGAAATACAGACAATACAGCCGGTGCTGTTGTATCTGCTGCGGCACTTGTTGTAAAAGTCCATACCTTATTGACAACTAATCCGTTACCTGCTAAGTCTTTTGCACCTGTTGTTACTGTTGCTGTATACACAGTACTTGATGCTAAATTTGCTGTTGGTGTAAAAGTTGTCACTTTATTCACTGAATCGTAGGTAACACTACCGGTAACGGCTGTTGTTCCTGCTTTAACTGTGAAGTTTGCTGCAATTATTGTTGCTGAGCTCATTGGTTCATTAAATGTTGCAGTAATCAATGTGTTTATTGCTACATTAGTACTTGAAGCTACAGGGAATACTGATAATACAGCCGGCGCTGTTGTATCTGCTGCGGCACTTGTTGTAAAAGTCCACACCTTATTGATAGCTAATCCGTTACCTGCTAAGTCTTTAGCACCTGTTGTTACTGTTGCTGTATACAGAGTACTTGATGCTAAATTTGCTGTTGGTGTAAATATTGCCTCTTTATTCACTGAATCATAGGTAACACTACCGGCAACGGCTGTTGTTCCTGCTTTAACCGTAAAGTTTGCTGCAATTATTGTTGCTGAGTTCATCGGTTCATTAAATGTAGCAGTAATCAATGTGTTTATTGCTGCATTAGTACTTGAAGCTACAGGGAATACAGATAATACAGCCGGTGCTGTTGTATCTGCTACTGCACTTGTTGTAAAACTCCATACCTTATTGACAGCTAATCCGTTACCTGCTAAATCTTTAATGTCTGTTGTTAGTGTTACTGTATACAGAGTGCTTGATCCTAAATTTGCTGTTGGCGTAAAAGTTGCCTCTTTATTCACTGAATCATAGGTAACACTGCCGGCAACAACTGTTGTTCCTGCTTTAACCATAAAGCTTTCTGCATTTATTGTTGCTGAGTTCATTGGTTCTGCAAATGTAGCAGTAATCAATGTGTTTATTGCCGCATCAGTACTTGATACTAAAGGGAATGCTGATAACGTACTAGGTGCTGTTGTATCTGCTACGGCACTTGTTGTAAAAGTCCATACCTTATTTACCCCTACTCCATTACCCGCTAAATCTTTAGCATCTGTTGTTACTGTTACTGTATAAACTGTGCTTGATGCTAAATTTGCTGTTGGTGTAAAAATTGCCTCTTTATTCACTGAATCGTAAGTAACACCGCCGGTAACGGCTGTTGTTCCTGCTTTAACAGTGAAGTTTGCTGCAATTATTGTTGCCTGATTCATCGGTTCAGTAAATGTTGCAGTAATTAACGTATTTATTGCTACATCAGAACTTGATGCTATAGGGAATACTGCTAATACAGCCGGTGCTGTTGTATCTGCTGCGGCACTTGTTGTAAAACTCCATATCATATCAAGACTTAGTGCATTACCTGCTAAATCCTTAACACCGATACTGACAGTTGCGGTATACACTGAATTAGCTGCTAAGCTATTTTCCGGTGTAAAAATCGCCGTATTCGTAGTCAGGTTATATGTAACTAACCCGGTAACCTCAGTATCCCCTGCTTTTAATGTAAAATTTGCAGGTATAAAAGATGCTGAGTCCATTGATTCGCTAAAAGTTACTGTAATAGCTGTATTTAAAGCGACTTCAGTCGATTTATCAGTAGGAAATGTTGATAATACAGTCGGCGAAACAGTTTCTGTAGCCGGATTATTATCCTGTTCTTTAACTGCTGAAGTACATCCCAAAACCGTAAATAAAGCTATAATAGCAATACTTAGTAGAAACATTTTGCTTTTCGTTTTCATTTTTTACCCCTTTTTTTAGTAGTTGCTTATTGGAATACTTTTTTACAGTTATCCAATTATTAAAAATCACCATTAAAAAAAACCGTCAAAACACAAGCTTTTATATAACATAAAATACCACAACACTTTTATTTGATACGTTCTTATTCTTAGCTTGCATGACGGTATCCGCATTTGTCTCAGTACATAATTGATACTTCAATTAAACCTGATAATCTTGTCTTTTTTCTCCTTTCAAAATATTCTTCTGGATTACACGTATATTATTCACCGAGCATTATTTGTGCCAACATAGAAAAATAAGTCGAAATAGTATTAAAATAAAAGTGATTATCTTCAAATATAAAAAGTTAAATTGATTAAAGAAATATCAATTGATGATAAAAAAAAGATAAAACAACGATTGAATAGGGAATTAAAATATAAAACGTAATTTTTAGAATTTAATAGAGTATTCTATAAATTGTTTATTTTTCTGAAAAAATGAATTGTATATATAGTAGAAATATCAATCAGATTACTTAATTACTTTATCAATTTTTATTGAAACTGTATACAATCGCACATAATTTGTGCGATTGTAAACAAAAAATAAATTACCGGAATAAAATAATAACTATTATAACCAAACTTAATAATATGAGCCTCATGCAAAAATACTCTTTTTATCTCGAATTTATGCATGACGCTACTCGGGTTGCATGCCCGAGCAGTAACGTACTCGTTACGACCAGGTACAGTTTTCGGTACCCCGAAACACTGCGTAACGCAATTTTATTGTGTATGGTGGAAGCATAAAAAAAGTACCCTTTTTTTCATTATGTACTCATGATTTTTGCAAGAGCCTCATATATTAAATCAATATTTTTGCAATATAGTACTATCTTTATTCATAATATTTTTATATATATATAATATGAATATATTAATAATTGATGATGAAAAAGAAATATGTGATATCATGGAAGATTTTTTGCGGGAACTTGATATGCAAAAAATAACTAAAGTGTATAATGGAAATGATGCACTTAGTTTATTTAAATCAAATAATTTTGATCTTGTCATTTGTGATGTTAATCTTCCGGATATATCAGGTATTGAATTAGTAAAGAAAATGAAACGACTGCAATATATACCTCAAATAATTCTCATTTCCGGTAGAGAAGATTTAGAAAAATCAATTAATGCAATAGATTTAGGAATTCTTGATTTTCTATTAAAACCAATAAATACTGAAATACTGTCAGATTTAATACATGAAGCAAAAACTGCAAAAGACAAAAAAATACTACAATTAAATTCTGATTTTATTAATATTTATAAAGCCGAAAATCCTGATAATTATTATTATTATACAGAAAATAAATGTATTGTTACTTCATCTCAAATAATAATAAATATAATTAAAAAATTAAAAAAGCTTCGGGAATACCCGGAAATTCCAGTACTAATCGAAGGTAAGTCAGGGGTTGGTAAAGAACTTATAGCTGAATTCATTCATTATTACAATAGAACACAAGAAAGTCCTTATATTGCTGTTAACTGTGGTTCTTTTGTAGAAACAATCTTTGAATCTGAACTTTTTGGTTATGAAAAAGGGGCGTTTACCGGAGCAAATACAACAGGTAAAGAAGGTAAAATTAAACTTGCAGAAACCGGATCTTTATTTCTTGATGAAATAACTGAAATATCAATGGAAATGCAAACAAAACTGCTTCGAGTCCTTCAGGAAAAAGAATACTACAAAGTTGGAAGTAATATAAAACAAGGAATCAATACTCGAATTATTTGTGCAACCAATAAATACATTCCAAAACTCATAAATAATAAACTTTTTCGTGAAGATCTTTATTATCGACTGAATATTTGTAAATTAACAATTCCCACATTAGCAGAAAGACCGGAGGATATACTTCCTTTAATAATTTTCTTTATGAAAGAATTTAATGAAAAAAGCAATTTTAAAATTGTTGAAATATCAAAAGAAGCAGTTGATTATTTAGTAGAATATCAATGGCCGGGTAATATACGTGAATTAAAAAATGCGATAACAAAAGCATTGTTATTTAACGAAAAGAAATATCTTTCAATTAACGATTTTGTATTCTTAAAAAATGCTACTCATAAAAAAAAGATTACCAAAGATGTTAATCTTCACCAACCGGTTGTTATTGACCCGATGAATTTTGTTCTACCAACAACACCTTTTAATCTTGAAAAACTTAATGAACTCATTGTAAAAGAAACAATGAAAAAATTTAACGGAAATAAAAGTTTAACAGCAAAATTCCTGGGGTTAAATAGAATGCAAATGTATCATAAATACAAAAACAATACGCCACAATAAAAAAGGCTTCATATCCTTACAAAACATTATTGAATTTCAAATACTATTTTAAAAGTCGTTCCGTTCATATCATTATTAATTGCCTCAACTGAACCATTAAGACTTTTTACTATATTATATACAAGAAACAAGCCGATTCCGATATTCTGATTATTTGATTTTGTTGTATACAATGGATCAAATACTTTTTTAATACTTTCAGAAGATATCTCAACTCCATTATCACCTATCAATAATTCTATTTTATTTGAAGAAAACGTTGTTGAGATACAAATTTTTTTATCAGGTTTATCAATATGAATAAGTGAGTCAATTGAATTATCAAGAATATTACTTATAACCTGAATTAATAATACTTCATTTCCTTTTATTAAAGGAATAGTTGAATCAAGAGATAATTGTAATGAGATACTACAATTAATTAATTTCTCCTGATATGCAGAAGCAACATTATCAATAACTTCATTTAAACTCTGATCAATCAGTATACATTTTTCATTTGTAAATTTAAATAATCTTTGCATATTACTAATAATTGAATTTATTCGTTCAACTCCACTTGACAGTACTTTCAAATTTTTAAAATTCTTTTTATCAAAAAGATCTAACTCATCTTTCTTATTGAATCGTAGAATAATTGTATCAACAACCATTTTTATTAATAAAAGAGGTTGTCTGATCTCATGTGCAATCGCTGATGATAATGAAGAAAGAGAAGCAAGTTTTTGTGATTGTAATAATGATTTTTCACGTTCAATCTTTTCGCTCTCAAGTTTCTTTCTTTCAGTAATATCCCTGATAATATACAATTCATATATTACATTATCTAACATATACTGTGATGGTGTTATTTCAATTGAAAAAAAAGTACCATCTTTTTTTAAACCAATTGACTCATACGATTTTGGAACGGATTTTACAGATATTTTATTGTGTTCTTTTATTTGAAAATTTGTTTCATTGTTCGATGTTATCATATCGGACAAAGGTTTATTGATGATTTCTTCAGATGTATATCCAAATAAAACGCAATACTCGGGATTAACTAAAACGATAGTATTATCTCTAAAAATAACCATTCCGTCTCTTGAATTCTCAAAAATCTGCCTGAACTGAGTTTCACTATTAATTAAATTCTGTTCATTAACTTTTTTTTCAGTAACATCGCGTACAATCTGAATAATATTTATTATTTCACCATTCGTATCAAATCGCGGAATTTCACGAACTTCATAATACTTGTCATCTGACTTTACATAAAATTCATTAACAGAATTTTGAAATTCTAAGATTTTGAGGCCAAGGCCTTTAATTGTTACTTCCTGATTGTCAATATAAATCAGTGGAGTTGAGTTCTCATGTTGTTTGTTTCTTACAACATAAATGATATATCAGTTTTATTCACAATACTTGGTTCAGGCGGTTTATTGTTATTATGAAATACATTATAACCTTTTGTAGCAACAGCACCTTTAGCTTTAAGTAAAAACTGAGCGTTAATATTTGCAGCCAGAATATTACATTCACCATCATTTATTGTTATCATATCCGGTATTGAATCAAATGCCGATACCCAGTCTTTTTTTGCTTGCGCCAATGAATGTTCAACTTCTTTTTTATCTTCAATTTCATGAACTAATGCATTAGTCCTTTCTTTGACTTTCTCTTCAAGGTTCTTACGTGAAAAAGATAACTTAATTTGAGCCTGAACTCTTGATAGTAATTCCTGCTCAATAAACGGTTTTATAATATAATCAACACAGCCGACTTCAAATGCTTTTATTTTATCAAATGTTTCAATAACTTCAGACATAAAAATTACCGGAATATCACAGGTTATTGTATTTTTTTTTAATTCACGACACAGTTCAAATCCGTCCAAACCGGGCAATATTGCATCAATTAAAATAAGATCCGGAATAACTTTTTCAGCCTCTGATAATGCTTTAACACTTTCATTGATTGTGTAGGCTCTATAACCATGTAATTCGAGTAAATTGAAAATAACCTCAATATTTATCAGATCATCATCAACTATAAGAATTGTAGCTTTATTATGTGCATACTCTTTGGAATCCATTTTATAAATTGATTACTCCTGTCTGAATTACAACTATAACTTCAATAAAGACCTGCAAACTAATTTTGTTTCACTATCGCTTTACGCCTAAAAATCATTTTTGAAGGTTTTGTATCACCAAAAAGAAGCCCCCAGGGTTTCATTACCTCAATATGATCAAAAATAATTTTAAGAATTGCAATAAGAGGAATAGAAAGAAACATTCCTGTCGCCCCCCATAATGTACCGCCGGCTAAAACAGCAATAATTGAAATAAGAGAATTAATTTTAACTTTTAAAGAAACTAATTTTGGAAGTATAACATAATTATCAAGAAATTGAATAATTATATAAAAAATGAAAATAAAAAGTATTTTAAGTAAAGATCCATCGTTTGCAAAAACAACAATTATCGGTAAACTGATTGCTATTACTCCTCCAATATACGGAATAACATTTAATAATGCCCCCAGAACTCCTATAATTATTGCATATTCCACACCAATAATGAGAAAAACAACTGAATTTAACACACCAATAATTATTGCTTCAAAAAATAAAGCGGTAAGATACTTTTGAATTATTGTTTTTATAGATATAAGTATTAAAGTAAATTTATCAGAATCAATACTGATAAAAAGCCCCCGAAGAAAGGTAAGAAGATGAGATTTATATAAAATAAATAAAAATACATACACAGGAATTAAAAAAATACTGAATAATGAATTTTTTAACGAATTTAATGTCGAACTGATTATAGATTTAGTGCTGCTTATTATCTCTGTCCTGGAATCTGTAATAAAATTGTTTATTTGATCTGTACTTATATTAAAAGATTCTTTTAACCAGATTGTTGATTTATTTATGAAATCAAGAGACTTAACCATGAGAATCGGAAATGATTCTATAAAAACACCCATTTTCAAAGAAAGAAGAAAAATAAGTGCAAGTACAAACAAACCAACAGTAACCATGGTCAGCCAAATTGCAACAAGACGATTCATTCCTTTTTTCGTCATACAATTAATAATTGGATTAATTAAAATTGCAAGTAATAAAGATAAAATAATCGGGACTATTATAATCTTAGCATAATATAACATTGATATAAAACAAAAAAGACCTATAAGAATCAATGATATTTTGGCATAAAAAGGGATTGTAAATAATTTCATATAATTTTACTACTTTTTATTTATAAAAGCTATATAAAATATAGAAAAAGAAACAATAAATGTCAATTAGAATATTAAATTAATAATAAATATCAAAGCCTCATGCATCTTTAAATTTTTTGTTATAATCAACATATTGTTCTTGCATATATTAATATGATACAATATACTTTTATATGAAATCCCAATAATCTCATTTTATTGAGGCTCTTGCAAAAATCAAGATTACTTGATTTCGCTTCCGCCACATGCGATAAAATCGCATTATAGGTAGCTTCTTGCAAAAATTCGAGATAAAAAGAGTATTTTTGCAAGAAGCTCTATTATTTAAGTTATATTGTTTCGGAGAAATAAATGAATGCAACAATTAATATAATCGGTGCTATTTCAATAAATAAAGAAATTCAATTATTTCTTAGTAATAATCATTGTGATTTTGAAATATTTGATAATTTTGAATTATTTAAAAACAACCAGCCTGCTGTCAAACCTGACTTAATTCTTATTAATTGTATCAATGAAAATGACTTTACATTAGTTTCTGCAATAAAAAGCAATAAAAAATTTATAAATACACCTGTGATCTGCCTTCTATCTGAAGTCAATGCAGAAGTAATAAACAGTATTTTTACCTCCGGGGCCAGTGATTATATGGTACAACCTTTTATTACAAGGGAATTTACTACCAAAATTAAAATTCAATTTCACAATATTTCAGAAAACAAACGTATTAAAGAAGAGTTACGGGTGAGTAACGAAATTTTTGATCAATTTATGAAACATAGTCCTATTTATGTTTTTTTCAAAGACGAAAAAATCAGAGCAATAAAATTAAGTAAAAACTATGAAACAATGCTCGGTCGTCCATTATCAGATATTATCGGGAAAACTATGGACGATCTATTTCCGTCTGATCTTGCTAAATCAATGATTGAGGATGATAAAAAAATTCTGCAGAAAAAAGAAGTAATTTATATCGATGAGGAATTCAACGATAAATATTACACAACAATTAAATTTCCAATAATAATTGATAATAATGCACGATTTCTTGCCGGTTTTACTATCGATAGAACTGAACAGCGGGCTTTAGAACAACAACTTATTCAATCACAAAAAATGGAAGCTATAGGAACACTAGTGTCATGAATCTCAAATAGACACATAAAAAATATTATGCTATATATAGGTATGGGAAGAACAAGAAAATCAATAATACTTTCTGCTGAAGTTAAAGCAGAA
>Ga0209319_1002581_pt1 | contig 11061 bp, 7 predicted proteins | sample RifGroE2_FD_184000 | JGI IMG/M metagenome (GOLD analysis project Ga0209319, IMG submission 184000) | Groundwater microbial communities from Rifle, Colorado - Groundwater E2 (SPAdes) (version 2) | ecosystem: Environmental > Aquatic > Deep subsurface > Groundwater | place: Rifle, Colorado, United...
AATTAACACTTACTATATGCCATGGCTTTAAAATATGTAAGGCCATTGTGAATAGGTCAATCCCGCTTGTCATATACTTTGTTTTTGCCGCAAAGGTATAACTACCCACTCAAATTAGAAAAGAACCCTATTTAATCTATCTGAGATATTACTTATTGCATCTAATATCAGACTTGAGTCTTGAGATAACTCTACTGAGTCACTAAAAGATGCAGGTTTAATGGACAATAACTGAATCAACGAATTTACTTCACTATCATTTGAATTATATGTATCCTCCAAGGTTTTTGCTATTAAATCAATTTTGTTTTTCACTTCATCAATTCTGAGATTTTCATCATAATCAATAGTCCTAAGGCTTTGGATGTCAAATACCCTTGATGTCTTATTATCCTTAATCAAGACAGATTTCTTATTAAATGCCTGCCTTAAGCCTAATTCATAAAGTACGTTTGGGTTTTTAGAACTCAAGTCGCAAAGCACGATATCAGATTCAAGTATTTTTTTTATGATATCAATAACTATATAATTTGTTTTTGATTCTTCATCTGCTCGAACTGGTATAAATCCTCCTTTTTCACAGGCAGGCTTAATTAAATGTTCATAGACTCTAGAAAAATGACCTTTATCATAATCAACTTGATCAGATATCGGCATAATTACAAAACAATATTTTTTATCCATCATGATATTTAATATTTTAAGCTGATAGGTCTGGTGTTAAAATTGCTTACAACGGTTGGCGGTATGGTTAGTTGCCGATTTCGAAGCACTTTCCTATCAAGTTACAACTACTTTTGATACGAGCTGTGCCGCTCGAATACGCACTGCACCGGCAATTAACTATACCGCGTGTTGGCAACTGGTGTTCATTCATATCCGTCTGTTTGTCATTCATTTAGCTTTAATTTTCTTGTCATTGTCAACCTGCACAAACCTATCCACGAAGTACAAATTTATTTTGTTTTTTTGAGCGTGGGCAATCCTAAAACCGTCCTGAAAGGCGGTTACGTGGGCAGAAAAGGCGGAAGCTCTTTTGCAAGCCTTTGGTTTGAGCGTTGGCTCGTGTGGGCTTGCAAATGTGCTTACGACTGTGCGTTAGCCTATGCTGCAATTGCAATATTAATTGCCCATTCTAAACCACTTTCTTTTAAACAATATTTTACTGCTGCTGAATAGGGCGAAAACTTACTCGCTAATTCAAGCAATTCCTTTTGTTTAGCTTTAATAGTTTGATGTCTAGCCATGTCATGTTTTATTCGTTGTTGAACAAGTAATCTTTCAATATGTCTAATAATTCTAGCAGCCTTTCGATATTTATCTCTTCTGCCTTCAACTAAACCTTCCATGTTCAAATTCATTCTTCTAATCGTATATTCTGCTTGAATATAATCTCTATCTGTAACATTTGTGCTTTTAGGACTAATAAAACCTGTGCTATTAAACTTAAGTTTTTCAGGGTCACCAGGCTCAGTTGGGTCTAAAAATCTAATGTCTTCTTGTTCAATAGCATCATGAGGCAAGTTCGCTTTGTTCAAATTCACATGGAAATAATCACGTTTTCTTATATTTCCAGCAGGTGCAGAGTATCTATAATTTGTCCAGTTGAAAGCAAGCCACCAATAGCCACCTTGGTCATTTCCATCTTCATCTAATGCCCTTGATTTTGGTCTGAAGTGGTCAATATGGCAATGTGCAAAATCATTTACAGATTCAGAGTACCAACATTTTCTATGTCTTACATCACAAAAATGTTTTTTCAATTCGCCCCACATATCTTGATTGTCTTCAATTATTTGGGTTCTTTCGGCTTGAGTTAATGCAGCTAATAATTGGTCAGTTAGGTCATCCGCTCTATCTAACCAATCCTGCTCTGGCTCATGATTATCTAAGTCAATATAAATCATTTTTTCTTTTCTTCTTCTTTTAAAATTTCGTCAAGGATTTGGAGTGCAATATCATTTTGCTCTTTTAAATCTTCAGGAGAATAATTTTCTTTCTTAAATTCATCTCGTTGATTAATTGCAACTATAAATCTTTGGTAAAGCGGGTCTCTATCTGTTGTGTTAATTCCTAGACTATTTAAATCTTGGAAAATTTGGTTAAGTTCTAATGCTTCTTCTTTTGACAGTTTTACCTTGTCTTGTTTAGAAATTAATTCATTTCGTCTATCTAGTACAACTAATGTTTTTTCATCTAATGTTGAAGGCAAACCAAATAATTCGCTTGTCAAAATACCTGCTACTCCAAGACCTTTTGGGTCAGTCTCGGGTTGTACAATTTCAATTCTTCCACTAACTTCTTTGAAAACCCTCACTTGTTCTTTGACTAAGCTGCCGATTACTAGAGGGTCGTGTGTATTTAAAATAATTTGCGTTGCGTCTTTACTCGTATTTACAACATCTTTCAAATATTGTAAATATCTCCATTTCCAAAGTGGATTCAAATGCGTATCGGGTTCGTCAAGCAGTATTAATGATTCCTCGTCTTTTGTGAATTTAAGCAAACCAATAACCGTTAAAAGTTGTTGCTCTCCTTCACTCAATTCTTTAAAACTCAAATCACCATTAACATTTCTCTTTTTGACTTTCACTCTAACTTCATCAATTAAGTCAGAAATGTATGTACTTTCTAAAGCCTTGAAAAATTCCGTATTTGAATTGTATATTTTTGCAAGTTCTTTTAATTTTTCCTTCGTACTTACATATAAATAAAGTCGTTGCTGCTTTGTTGTTTTTCTAAAGTTTACAGGAATTGTTACTTCATCATAAATCGGAGCAATTGATAAGTCCCAAACTTTTTTAAGGAATTCCTGAACCATACCATCAGCACCCCAAAATCTTTCATCCCCTTTACCTTTCCAATCGGGTTTATGAAGAATAAACAAAATTGATTCTAAATCTTCAATACCCAAAACAGATTTTAAAAATTCAATTGATTCTTTCTCTTGTTCTTCAAATGAGAAATAGGCAAGTAGAACGAAATAAGAGTGAACTGTTTGCACATAAAACAATCGTCTTAAATTATCAATTTCGCTATGGTCAACATTTGGCTTAATGATTTTATCATAAAACCGCTTTTGATGCAAATCAAAATGCTCTTTTAATCTGTTACTTATGCCTGAATAATAGGTGAAAACATATTTTGGTAAATATTTTTCCTTATTTCTATTGAATTCTGCTGTGGTTACTTTCTTGTCATTAATAAGAAATTCATATTTACCTTCATTGAATTCAATTATAATGTTATTCCCTCGGCATAAATATTTAATCTTATATTCAAAATCGCAAGGTTTTTCCAAATCAAGATACTTGAAAATTAAAACCAATGATTCAATGAAATTAGATTTACCTGTAGCATTTTGCCCAAGTAAAACTGTTTCCATAAAATTCTCATCAAGGTCAATTTCAAAGCCTTTGAGATTTTTAAAATCAGCAATATTTACATAATCAATTCTCATTGGCGGCTAATTTTAAAAATGATTCTTTGCCACGTTTTTCCTCAACAACAAGCTTTTTAACATCTACTAATTGTTTTAATTCAGCGTAAAATTTTTCAATATCATCACTGAACTCGCTGCTATTCCAAACAACGGTTGAAGAAATAGGCTCCTTACTTGTTTGTAATATCTCAATTATTTTCATATTCATTTTTTCAAAAATATTTTCTGATATATAAAATTTTTTAACCTTTTCTTTTAGAACAGGCTTTAAATCTGTTGACTTTTGACCAATTGCTTCATTAAGTAAAGTATTGAGTAATTCTTCGGTGTATGCCTTACATTCTTTCACACTCCGTTCAAAGTAATCACATAATTCATTCAGCATTTCAATTTTATTAACTATTCGATTCTGTTCAGCTAAAGGAGGTAATGGTATTAATGTTGTTTCAAGAATATTAACATTTAAAGTTGGATTAATCGATTTTTTACTTTTATGAAAGAATTCTTGTGTAAAAGGACTAAGCAAACAATAGTAAATGTATTTCCTAGAAACGTTTTTATTGGGCATAAATCTACAAATTGCTCTAGCTATATTTGCTCCAATCCATTTATCTGAAGATAAAGCTACCTTGCCAATACTCCCAACTACACATATTAATATTTCCCCACCTACTAGCCTTGTTTTAGCATATTTCTTTTCTATTCCTATTGCAATATGCTTTGATGGCAATTCATTTTTATTTGAGGAATCCATATCTTGTACACGTACAAATGGCACTCCATTCGGTATATCATTACCAGGAACAAGGACACCATACGAAAGTGTATATTTAAAATCCCTTAAATCGCCTAACCTGCACCATTCCCAATTTGCTGGTATCGCAAACGGCACTTCTGCTTTATTAATTAAGTTAAGCTCAGCCTTTTTTTTATGTTCTTCTTTTTCTCTTTTAATTTTTACTAATAAATCATTTACACTATCATCATTTTCAATTTGCGGTAATAATTTCCCCTGAACGGCATCTTTAAGAATAGAATTTCTTATTTGTTCAATATACAATAATTGATTTAAAAGTTCTTTTACCAATAAGCTTCCATTTAATTGATTTTCTTGAAGTTCAATAATTTTATTTTCTATCTCTTCATCGAAGTATATTCTTTCTTCTACAATAGTTCTATTTTTCAAATCATTTAAAAACGCTATTATACCTTGTTGAATTTGTTTAGAAGGAAAAGGAAATTCAATTGCTTCAATTGTCTTTGGGCTTACATTAGGTATTGCAGCCCCCCAAGCTAAATTTTTGATAATATTTTGAACGCTCCTTGCAATCCAATAGACATATTCTGTCTCAAATTCTTCAGGATTTAAAACTTCAAATTTTCCAACACGTTGATTTAAATACAATTTACCTAAGCCTTCTTGAACTATTGCCAATTTAGCTATTGTCCCACCTGTTAAAGCAATTACAATATCGCCAGCAACTAATTCGTATCTTTTTAAGTCTTCTGATTCTGCATAATACACAACATCTTCTAAAATTATCTTTTCATTATTAAAATCAGAAATTCGTATTATCGGAATCCCTTGATTTTTGTATTGTGCGTTCTTAAAAGCATAACCACCAGCTATTTTAATATGATTCGATAAAGGTTCAAGACTATATTCTTTTGCTAGAGCTTGATTTATGTATTGCACATAAGTTCCAACAGAATTATAAAATACCGTAGACCAGTCTGAATTTTCAAATTCTGATATTACTTTTCTTCCTCTGCTCATTTTATTGCTTCTTTTAATTGATTAAGCAATACATTGCTTTTCTCAAAACTACTAGTGAGCATTTCCATTAATTCCTTACTTGAGTATTCATAAACTTCTTCTTGTTTTGCTGGATTTTTAATATCTAAATCGTAATTACGGTCAATTATTGTCTGTATATCTATTTTCCAGCTGACTTCACTTTCTTTCCGATTAATCCACCATTTTTTGATGGGCTCAAACTCTTCAATTCGAATAGGTTTCGTCTTATTGTAAGCCTTTGCTCCTTCAGGCAATCTGTGTTCATAGTACCAAATTTCTTTGGTTGATGTACCTTTTTCAAAAAACAACAAATTGGTTGCGACTGTTGCGTAAGGTTGAAAAACTGAATTTGGCAAACGTACAATTGTATGCAAATTACAATCTTCTAGAAGCTTTTGTCTAACTCTTTGCTTAATACCATCACCAGTTAAACTTCCATCAGGAAGTACAATACCAGCTCGTCCTTTCTGTTTTAATAAATGAATCATTAAAATCAGAAACAAGTCGGCACTTTCCTTTGTCCGATAGTTTTGAGGAAAATTATTTTCATTACTATTAGCAACAATACCACCAAATGGTGGATTTGCTAATATCACATTAACTCTATGTCTTTCAGTATAGTTACTCAATGGCTGGTCAAGGGCATCACCAAATCGAATGTTGGGAACTTCAATATCATGTAAAATTAAATTTGTTGTAGCTAACAAATACGGAAGTGGTTTGTACTCCCATCCAGCAATATTTTCTTCAATACTTTTTCTTTCTTCGATATTCTTTGCTTGTTTCTTAAGATGTTCAATTGCATTAACTAAATATCCACCGGTACCACATGCTGGGTCAAGAATTTTTTCACCTATTTGTGGATTTATTATGTCGGTTATAAATTGAGTAATTGCTCTTGGCGTATAAAACTCTCCGCTTTTACCTGCACTTTGCAATTCCTTTAAAATACTCTCATAAATCTCTCCAAATGCATGTCTGTCTTTGGCTACATTAAAATCAATTTCATTAAGTTTATTCAATACTTTACGAATATTGATTCCGCTTTTCATGTAATTGTTATTTCCTTCAAAAACTTCACGTACAATCAATGCTCTTTTATTGCCTGTGCTAACATCAAGGTTTCTTAATGCAGGGAATAATTTACGGTCTACGAATTCTAAAAGTTCATCACCTGTAATTCCCTCATCATCTCCAGCCCAATTACCTTTTTCATTCACCCAATGAAATTCATCAGGTATAGGAGATTTATATTTAGAGTCTAAAACTTCAAGTTCTTTATCCTTATCAGAAAATATCTTTAGGAAAAGCATCCAGCCTAATTGCTCGATACGCTGTGCATCACCGTTCAAGCCAGTATCTTGCCACATGATATCCCTAAGACTCTTTATTACCCCTGCTATATTGCTCATATTATGCTACTTTGTATAATTCTGTTTCTAATTCTCTTATTGCCTCAAGGTATTTATCCTTGCTGCCAAATTCTTTAATAATTTCCAATGGTGAACCAAAATCTGTTAATGGTTTTACTTTTAAAACATCTAAACTTTCAATATTGGTGATACCTTCATCAGCATACTTATCTAATAAAGATTCGAGTATTTTTCTTGCCTGTTCGCCATATTTCGTAAAGTAGTTTCTTTTCTTTACATTATTTGCTCTTTCTTTTCTTGTTAAAGGTGGCTGGTCATAAGCTATATGACAAATCAAATCGAATAAGTCCACTTGTTTATCAACTGCATCATACAATGCTTCTACCATTACACCTTGTTCAATAAGTTCAGCTATAATTGCTTCCTTCCGTTCAGTAGCATTCCATTTATTCAGAAAATCATTTAATGAAATAAATTTTTCTTTGATTATTTCTTTTGTGTGGTCTTTAAGGCTTGTTGTTATTGGTTTTCCGTGTTGGTCGAAATACATTTCACGGCTAATCAAAACAGAAACGTCCACGCCGTTTACATAAACCTTTTGTCTAGGTTCACGCACGAAATTTGTGCTTTCCCTTTCGGGATAACGAATTTTTGGCTTTTCAACTTTAATTTCATCACCTGTAACATCGTCAATTATTGGGGTTGTATCGGTTTCTTCTTCGTCAACAATACCGCTCAGGTCGGTATCTTCTGAAACAGGCTTAACCCTTATCGGGTCGCCATCAAAGTCTTTATCCGCAAATAAATCTGTTGCATTTCTAAAATCTAAAATCGTGAAATAGAATTTGCCAAATTCTTCATTTATTCTAGTACCACGACCAATAATTTGTTTAAACTTAGTCATTGAATTAATATTGGCATCCAATACTATTACTTTACAAGTTTGAGCATCAACGCCAGTTGTCATCAGTTCGGAAGTGGTGGCAATTACAGGATATTTTTCTTCGGGATTTGTGAAATTTTCTAACTCACGTTTACCCTCGTCATTATCGCCTGTAATCTGCATAACATACTTGTGATTGGCGGCAGCCAAATCACTATTATGTTTTTGGAGAGCCGAACGCATGCGTTCGGCATGGTCGATATCAACACAAAACACAATTGTTTTTGCAAAACGGTCAAAGCCCTTTAAAAATTCTGTTAGCTTTTTAGCAACTATATCAGTTCTTTCCTCTATAACTAAATTGCGGTCAAAATCTTTACGATTATAAATTCTGTCTTCAATGGCATTTCCATCTTTATCAGTTTTCCCCTGTTCTGGTCGCCAACCTTCAGCATCAACGTTTAGGGCAATGCGGACAACTCTATAAGGGGCAAGGAAACCATCGTCAATTCCTTGTTTTAGCGAATAAGTATAAACAGGGTCGCCAAAATATTCTGAATTACTTGCCTCGTCGGTTTCTTTAGGAGTAGCGGTTAACCCAATATGCGTGGCATTTTTGAAATAAGTTAATATTTCACGCCACGAACTATCTTCTTTTGCACTTCCACGATGGCACTCGTCAATGACAATAAGGTCGAAAAAATCGGGTGAAAACTGTTTGTAAACATTGGCTTCTTTCTCCGAACCCGACAAACCTTGATACAAAGCCAAGTAAATTTCATAACTCTTATCAATTTGACGATGTTTTACAACCGTCATTTTATCTTTAAAATGCTTGAAATCGCCGTTTCGTGTTTGTTGGATTAATGCGTTTCGGTCAGCTAAAAACAAAATACGTTTTTTAGCTCCACTTTTCCAAAGTCTATGAATAATTTGAAAAGCTGTGTAGGTTTTTCCAGTACCTGTTGCCATTACTAACAAAATCCTATCTTGTCCATTTGCAATGGCTTCAACGGTTCTGTTTACTGCAATTTGCTGATAATATCTAGGTTTGCGGTTTGTACCATCAAAATAGTAATCTTGCGAAGCAATCTTTTCAGCAGTTGGCGTTGTAATGCCTTTGTATTTTTTGTATTTCTCCCAAAGTTGTTCAGGTGTTGGGAAATTGTCTATATCAAGTTCGGTTTCGATATTTCCATCTGTTGAGGTTCTGTCGTGGAATAGAAATCCATCTCCGTTACTACTAAAAACGCAAGGAATATCTAATATTTTCGCATAATCCAAAGCCTGTTGAATACCTGCTCTAACTGAATGTTTGTTGTCTTTTGCCTCAATTATTGCAATCGGAATATTGGGTTTATAATAAAGAATGTAATCAGCCCTTTTTTTATTCCCTCTTGCTGTCAATTTACCACGTACAAATATTTTACCGTCCGTGAACGAAACTTCTTCTAATAACTGCGTAAGCTTATTCCACCCCGATTTTTCAACCGCTGGAGTAATAAATTTTGTGCATATATCACGTTCCGATAAACTTTTTTTATCCATTTAAAATTTCATTTAAAGCTCAAATGTAACAATTTAGCAGGGGTGCGTAAGCAAAATTGCAGCTCTTTTGCAAACCTTTGGTTTGAGCGTTGGCTCGTGCGGGTTTGCAAATGTGCTGCAATGTGGGTGGGGTTTCTTTCTTCTTTTTTGCGGGGGGAAGAAAAAAACAAAATAAATTTCCATCAAATTTGCACTGTCCTGTCAAAAAGTTAAATCCTTTCTTATTTCATATTATCACTATCGTATCTGTCTGCTCGTCTGTCTTTTTACACTTGTTGCCAACGGTCACATATATGAAATGTTGGGGATTGCGGGAGTCGTCACTGTCCGCCGTTACAAATGCTGGTACGGGGTAGAAAGATTCGCATAAACACCTAAACCCCAATATTTTATATATGATGTTAGCAAAAGTATTTTTTACGGTCTAATAAATAACTCAACAGTTAAACTATCATCTGTCAATTTGCTTAAATCTCGTTCGATTCCTCTTGGATTTTTTACTCTGTTTTCTGGGTCATAAACGAAACATTTTAGATGATTACAGTTAGGGTGATTTTTATAATAAGCAACATCTAATATTAACTGTTCTGTGATTTCGTTATCCCCAAGTTTCTCTCTCGTTTTTTTTACCTCAATTACGATGTTTTCATTTTTTAATAAAAAATCCATTCTCGCAGAACGTCCACCAAAAGAAGGTGCATTTTCTTCAGGTCTTACATCTTGAAAGTGTAACTTTAATATGCTATGAAGTAAATCCTGAACATCATATTCGTCATCTACAACAACGCTAGACCTGTTTTTATGTCTGTCTTTTAATTGATTGCAAAAACTATGAAAATTATTAAATATTTGGGTAAGAATTATATCTGAAAAAACACTATCGTCAGAATTTGATTTTGTATTAAACTTTAATTCAACTTGGCGTAAAAGTCGATAAGCTGATTCTTCAAAGTTTCTAACAGAGAACGACTTTGTTGTCAACGATACTATAAAACTCATTACAAATATATGAGGTGGGGTTTTTAGTCCTTTGGATAGTTCGTGCATGTCATAAATAGGTATTTGGCTCGGTCTTTTTAAATTTACAAAGTCCTGAATATCAAATCCCCATTTGAATAGTTCTATTGACCTTAAAAGTTCGTTTTCATTATTGAAGTTTTCTTTGTCTCGGATTAAAGAAAGTTCTGTTATTATTTTTTGTTGAAACTTCTTATATGCTTTAATGTTTTTGAAAATCTCTTTTTCAATTTTATTTATGTCAATTTTTTGGTCGTTTCTAATTAAGGAATAAAAGTATTCCTCATTTACTTGAATATATTCGTCCTGATTATATGGATTCTGATAATGATTGAAATTAGGTTGTCCCCAACCACCAATCCACAAATTTTCTAAATGGCTAGCAAAATCAGTTAGAGAATTTACTTTATCGTAAAGTCCTTCAAGAATTTTACCTTCGTTTCTTGCAAGAATTTCTAATTCTTTTCTAAGCTGAATTATTGTCTGTAAAATCTCTTTCATAATATTTTTGCTAACGGACGGAACTATATACAGTTGGGGATTGCGGGTTGCTTTCCTGTCTAGCCATGCTGCCGTTGTTGCGGGCTGTGCGGTTGATTGTCCGCACGGAAACCCCAATTGATATATAGTTTTTGTTATGGGCAGCCCTTCTTTTCATTATTTTCTAAAAAATCTAATTTGTTCGAGTCTTTGTTTTGCCAACTCTTCGGTAAAATCTGTCTTAGGCAATTGCTCAACAGATTTATAATTTCCAAATCTCAATTCTTTAATATTAGGTCCTGTCGAAAGTAAATTATACTCGCTACAGTTATTGCATTGAATTATTGTCCAATTATAGTCTGGGATACCATCTTCTTTTCGTAAAATAAAAGTGGTTCTTTTCTAATTTGAGTGGGTAGTTATACCTTTGCGGCAAAAACAAAGTATATGACAAGCGGGATTGACCTATTCACAATGGCCTTACATATTTTAAAGCCATGGCATATAGTAAGTGTTAATT
>Ga0209319_1002585_pt1 | contig 11055 bp, 10 predicted proteins | sample RifGroE2_FD_184000 | JGI IMG/M metagenome (GOLD analysis project Ga0209319, IMG submission 184000) | Groundwater microbial communities from Rifle, Colorado - Groundwater E2 (SPAdes) (version 2) | ecosystem: Environmental > Aquatic > Deep subsurface > Groundwater | place: Rifle, Colorado, United...
ATAATATCAATGCTTTAAACCAATCTTTTGGAATGAAAGGAGATAATCATGTTATTCCAGCCAAAAGAGAAAGGTAGTGTAGTGTTCTAGAGCTGCAGACGAGGCATACCCTCCTTCTCTTGGACACTGTCTAGACGGCGTTCGCAATGCTTTTTGTTAGTGTAGCAATGAGTTGCTCACAAAAAAGCTATGTAACGCAGAGGAGTGTATAGGGATAGACCTGAAATTTAGCATATATTGCTTCCATTTCAGTCCCATATGCACTCCTCTCCAGAACTTCTTTTCTTTCCTTTTGTTTTTGATATAATCACTGTAATACATAGATCCAGATATCACTGGGGAGTAGTAGAAAGAAAGTAAATATACAAGTAGAATCTACCGTAGGTATACGATACATACACAATGAGTTAAAAATAGGGTGGTACCGCGTACTAAATGTTCGCCCCTTTGGTAATATTAATATATACTGTTAATATTACTGAAGGGGTTTTTTGTTTAAATTAAACACAAAAGAATATGTCTAAAAAGGAAGAACTAAAAAATGTCTCTAACAATATGGACTTTGTGGACATGGAGAAAAAGGTCCTGGAGCTTTGGAAAGAGCAAGACATTGAAAAGAAATATATTGAAAAGAACAAAGGAGCTAAAGAAAACTTCTCCTTCATAGACGGACCAATGACTGCAAATAACCCTATGGGAGTACACCATGCATGGGGAAGAACATACAAAGATGTAGTTCAGAGGTACAAAAATATGCAGGGATATGAACAAAGATTTCAAAATGGATTCGACTGCCAAGGACTCTGGGTCGAAGTAGAAGTAGAAAAAGAATTGGGATTTAACAGTAAGAAAGATATTCTAGATTACGGAATGGACAAATTTACAGACTCCTGTGTTGCAAGAGTAAACCATTTTGCAGGCGTACAAATTGAACAATCTAAAAGATTAGGTATGTTCATGGATTGGGAGAACAGCTACTACACAATGTCCAAAACCAACAATCTGTATATCTGGTACTTTCTTAAAAAATGCCAAGAGAAAGGATTAATATACAAGAACAAGTCAGCTACTACATGGTGTCCAAGATGTGAGACTGGACTATCTCAACATGAACAGGCAGAGGGATACAAAATGGTAACTGACACATCGGTATATCTACTCTTTAAACTCTCAAACAGAGAAAACGAATATGTACTTGCTTGGACGACTACTCCATGGACTCTTTCTGCAAATGTACTTCTTGCTGTAAATCCAGAATTGGAATATGTAAAAACAAATATAGATGGAAAAACAGTATATCTAGGAGCAGATGCAGCCAAGAGATTGGGATTAAATGCCGTTGAAAGTACAGATGTTAAGAAATTGCTAGGAGAAAAATATGACTCCCTCTATGATTTTGAATCTCAGAAAAACATTGAGCACAAGATAGTGGAATGGGAATTAGTAGATGCGAAGAACGGTTCCGGAGTTGTACATATAGCACCAGGATGTGGACAGGAAGACTATGACTTAGGAAAGGAAATTGGTGCTCCTGCAATATCTCCAATAGATTCTACGGGAACATTCATGGAAGGATACGGAGAATTAACTGGTAAATATGCTCACGATGTCTCAGATATTGTAATTCAATATTTACAAGACAAAGGACTCCTGTTTAAAACAGAAGAATATGAGCATAGCTACCCTCACTGTTGGAGATGTAAAACAAAATGTCTTTTCAAATTAGAAGATAACTGGTTCATAAATGTACAAAAAATTAAAAATGAACTTAAAGAACAGACAGATACTGTTAAGTGGAATCCAGAATTTGTGGGTAAGCGAATGCATGGTTGGTTAGACAGTATGGGAGATTGGATGATTAGTAGAAAAAGATTCTACGGTTTAGCACTACCTTTTTACGAATGTCCTAAATGTAATACATTACATGTTGTGGGAAGCTTAGAGGAATTGAAAGAATTGGCTGTTGAACCATCACTTGTAGATAGTCTAAAGAGTGTTCACAGACCTTGGATAGATGAAGTTAAAATTAAATGTCCTAGCTGTGGAGAAGAAGTAAGTAGAGTTGCAGATGTAGGAGATTGTTGGTTGGATGCTGGCGTAGTACCATTCTCAACCTTAAACTATTTGGAAGACAAAGCTTACTGGGAGAAATGGTTCCCAGCAGACTTCATAACAGAGATGCTTGAACAGGTAAGACTTTGGTTCTACTCTATGCTTGTTTTTGGTGTTGTACTCGAAGGTAAGATTCCATACAAGGAAGTTTTGGGATATGCCGAGGTGAGGGACGAAAAAAACGAGAGAATGAGTAAAACGAACCCGAATAATATTAAATTTGATGAAGCAGCAGACAAAGCCGGAAGTGATATCGTTAGATGGAACTATGTAACTGCCTCTGTTGGGGGAAATATAAGATTTGGATGGTCCATATTGGATGATGTAAAAAGAAGATTCTACCTACCACTTTGGAACTCTTTTAACTACCTTTTGACATACTCTAAATTGCAGAATTTTGACTACACCAAGTTCGACATCTCCAGAGTAGATAATGTAATGGACAAATGGATTGTTGCAAGATTACACAAGCTTGTAAATGAGGTGATTGAATATATGGATAGCTACAATATTGCTTCATCCTCAAGAGGAATAGAAGAGTTTGTTAAAGATCTCTCTCAATGGTATATCCGAAGAGGAAGAGTTAGATTTAAAAATGGAGATGAAAATGCCCTTGGTACTCTACATTATGTTCTTTTAGAATTAAGTAAGCTTCTTGCACCATTTATACCATTCATATCTGAAGTAATATATCTCAACCTTGGTGGAGAAAAAGAGTCTGTACATCTTGAAGAGTATTTCGATTCTAAGAAGACAGAAGTAGATGAAGATGTCTTGAAGAAAATGAATCTTGCAAGAGAGATATGTTCAAATGGTTTGAAAGTAAGAGAAGATGCAAAACTAAATCTTAGACAACCACTATCGCAGGCATATATTGCTATTGATGATAACGAGATAATGGGAATTGTAGGAGAAGAATTAAATGTAAAAGATATATCTTACTCTCAAGAACAACCAACTGGTGAATGTATTAAATCCTTTGGAAGTGGTGAGAAACAAGTATCTCTAAACACAGTGCTGTCAGATGACCTTAAAAAGGAGGGTATGTTAAATGATTTCCTTCGAAAGTACAGAGATATTCGAAAAAAGGAAGGTCTAAAGATAAATGATACAGTGTCTTTGATTCTCTATACGGAAAGTGAACTTCTAAAGAAAGTTGTAGATGGATGTGGGAAAGCAGTTCTTCAGGTAAGCGATATCCAACTTGTAGATGATATATCTAAAACGGAAAACCAATTTAAAGTTGGAGATGTTCAGGTAGGATTAACAGTTAATCCTTCACAACATCAACTTTAATATCTGTTGCTTTGGAGAAAGTTTTTGAAGCATTTTCTAGTGTAGTATCTGTTGCTAGAGCAAGCTCTCCTACAATATTTTTAACTGCTTCTTCTAGCTGTTTTTCAATACTGATAGGGATTAATCTTCCCTCTTTTTCTCTTGTCTTTTTAACATAGTTACAGTACTGAATAATCTCAACAGAAGCATTAATATCTGAACTTCCCTCTAAATCTTTAAAAATGTTTAACATAACGTTGAAATCTTTAACCTTAGGATTTTTGGAAGCATTTTTCTTTAACTCTTTCATAGCATCTTTAATCTTTGCTAAAGAAAGAATCTCTCTTATACCAAGACTATCGATATTGTCTACTGGGGTGGATATACTCAATGGGTTTGTAACAAACTCAAATTCAAAATATTTCTTTATCTCTCCATTAAACTCAATCTCTTTTTCAGCTTTTACCTTTGCGGCACCATGTGATGGATAGAAAACTTTTGAACCTATTTTTAACTCCATGAGGATATTTAAGTAATGTTAATACTGTATTATACCATGAAAGTGGTATACTTTCCCTATGAATGTTACCGTTATTGGAGGAGGGACAGGCTCTACTGTAGTACTCGAAGGATTAAAAGAATACCGCGATTTAAATCTCTCAGTTATCGTTGGTATGATGGACGATGGAGGTAGTAACGCTGTTGTTAGGGATGAGTTTGGACTTTTACCTCTAAGTGATGTGAGAAAATCCATAGTTGCCCTTGCAGACAGTGGGAACAATGACATGTTGAGGAAGCTTTTCACATACCGTTTTTCAGAAGGAGAAAATATTAAAGGACATACAATGGGGAACCTTCTGATGATTGCTATGACAGAAATTCTTGGCAGTGAAGTAGAAGCTATTGAAATGTTTAAGGTTATGTTTAATATCCGAGGAAATATTTATCCAGTAACTTTGGATGATGTAAGGCTTGTAGCAGAATATGGTGATGGAAGTAAGGTAGTGGGGGAGCATCTGATAGATGAGATGAAGGAAGATAAGAAAATTGGTAGTTTCTATTTAGATGCTAAAGCACGAATATATCCAGAGGCAAGAAAGTGTATCGAAGAATCTGAATATATTATCCTTGGTCCTGGAGATTTGTTTACGACAATGCTTCCGAACCTTTTGGTTGATGGTGTTGCCAACTCCTTGAGGAAAAGCAAGGGGAAGATAATCTATATCTCTAACCTAATGACAAAGGTTGGTCAAACAAGACATAGAACACATAAACAAATCATGGAGCTAATTGAAGGGTATATTGATAGAAAAATAGATTATATAATGATAAATAACGGAAGAATTCCAGAAGAAGCTTTCAAGAGATATGTGGCAGATGGTGAGAGTTTAATTGTGGATGATTTGAAAGAAGTTAAGGATCAAAAGATTATATACACAGATTTAGTCGCCAATGATGTCATCAAGAAAGACAAAGGAGACAAGCTTCAAAGGAGTTTAATAAGGCATGATTCTAAGAAATTAGCCAGAGAGCTATACAAGATATTTAACGATTCTTCATTTAGAAGATTTTTAAAACGAGTTCTTTCCCAATATATAGACTAGCTTATCCTTTGCTTCTTCTCTTGTTTCGATTACAAAATTATTTCTTTTCAGAATATCTTTTATAATCTCGATATCTTGCTTCTCTGTCGGATGGAATTCAATTATGATATTTCTAATATCTCTAATTTTTCCACTCTCATCCAGTTCTTCAATAATCTCCTGTTCTGTACCCTCAACATCCATTTTGAGAAGATCAACGGAATTAGTTATATATTTACTTAAGGGTTCTGTTATAACTTCGATGCCAATACTCTTCTGGCTACCATCCCATGCATCTTTAGAAAAACTCGCAGTTGAAAATCCTCCGTTAGTGGAATCAATAAATAACGTTCTCTTAGAAGTTGTTTTGCCTAATGCTATATTGTGAAGAGTAACGTTATGGATATTGTTGTAGTAGGTGTTCTCTTCAAGAAGAGGGAATATGTTTGGATTTGGCTCGAAAGCCGTTATTCTTGCTAAGGGATATTTCTGGTTGAAAAAGATAGTTGCTAACCCAATGTGTGCACCTACATCAAATATAACAGGCGTAGTTTTACCCAAGTCGATATCGTAGACTTTCTTATTGAAGATTTCGTTAAGAAGAATATTTAATTCCTCTTTGTTGAAGTATGTGAGTAAATATCTGTCAAATTTGGCAACCTTAGGTTCCATATCTAATTATATATCAAAGCTTACTGTTTAGATATTTCGTTCATAACATACTGAACCTTCTTTGCCCAGTTATCTGCACTTGGAGGACAGTAAGACTTGGAGATCAATTTTGGTGTAGTTAATCCCTTACTGTAGTATTTACCAAGACCTTTAGATACGGCATAGATACCCTCTTTCCAGTTTGCAAAACCACTTTTACCCCATCCCCATGCATTGTAAGGTCTGAATGTGGTTTTACCACCACCAGACTCAATAATGGAGATAGCAGCAACAAGTCTGTAGTCGATTTTGTATTTATCTGCAGCATCAACAAAGTCTTGTGCATATTTAGCAAGAGGTGAATTTCTTTTAGAAAGGTATTTCTTAATCTGTGTTACTCTTTTATCTACAACCTTTTGGGTAGGTACAGATTCAATTTGTACGCTTTCATTTATATTTTCTTCATTTGTAGGAATTACTGTATTTTGTGTAGCTTGTGCTATCTGTGTAGGTATTCTGTCATCTATAGTTTTGAATATAAAGCCTACGAAAAGTAGACCAGATAGAATGGCCACAGCAGTTCTTCCTTTTAATAGCAGTTTTTTCATAATTAGTGTTTTTAAAGTTAAAACGCCATTATTACAACAGATATTATACCATAATCGGCCTATAGTATCCATTAACAACGAATCTGTAAATTTGTGATAAACTGATACGTATGCAAACGCTTCGAATGACTGAGAGAGTTGAAAAGAAAAGAGTTAACGTAAAAAAGAGCGTTAGACTGGCCTTTATACTCTTCTTATTAATATTCCTTCCATATATTTACTTCTCCAATATGAAGACATTGAATATGCTCATATTCACTCGTCAAGTTAAGGTTGTTTACAATACATTCACCGTTTCTTTTGAAGAGGATATTCCTACAGAGTATGTGGAGTTAGTAAAAGAGAAATTGGGTAGTATTGCTTTCAATGAAAAGAAGAGATTTGAATTTGTAGATAGTAAGGCGGACATAGTGATCTCAGATACCCTCTCTGAGGGCTCTGTAGATGTATTTAAGAAGGATTTAATCCCAGTTGGTCATACATATTCCTTGGTATATGAAATTGCAGAGAAGAATGTAAAAAACTACAACTTGTATATCTTGGATACTCAGTATACTGGGTATATTAAGGCGCAGTATGGGGTTGAACCAAAGGTAGCGAAGGATGTTGCTGAATTGATTAGTACATTGAAAAAATCTGATAGTAATATTGGTCTTGTTGAGTTTAAAGATCTTAGTTCTTCTCTCAAGGTTTTGAGTGTAGATGGAAACTACTATCTCGATGATAATGTGGGTTCTGTTCCCATAAGGTTTTATGCCACTATGGATAACCAGGAGGATTCGTTCATCCTTGCTGTTATGAAGGGGAATCTTGCTTCGTATGGTGACGATTGGAGTAAGGAGAGTTTAGCAAAGATTAATATGGCTGGTGTTGTGGCAATATCTAGGGCTTTGGCATACAAGATAGATAGTTTGAAGAATTACGACTATCCTGCTGAGAAATTAGGCAGTTTTCTTGCAGATGCAGATCTTACACATATATCCAATGAGGTGTCCTTTTCAGATACTTGTAAGGTTTACTCTGGTATGAGGTTTTGTTCAAATACTAAGTATTTTGAAACGCTAACCGCAAGTGGTGTAGATATTGTTGAATTAACTGGAAACCATAACAATGACTTTGGGAGTAGTAATAATGCAAAGAGTATACAGATGTACAAGGATGCGGGTATGAGGTATTTTGGTGGTGGTTTAAACAAGGATGATGCATCTAAGATTTTGTATGAGGAGATTAAGGGTACAAAGATAGCGTTTCTTGGTTACAACTACTATGACAGTATGTTAAAGACTGGTGCTATTGCATGGGGTAGTACTGCAGGAGCAAATTCATACACGGAAGCAAAGATGAAAGAGAACATTGAGGAGGCTAGAGAGAATGCAGATATTGTCATTGTAGATTTTCAATTTCAGGAGTGTTACAGCTATCCTAGCTGTTACAAGCCTCTTAGTTCTCCAGACCAAAAGGGTACGTTTAGAAAGGCCATTGATTTTGGTGCAGATATAGTTATTGGTACACAGGCTCATCAGCCACAGACATATGAGGTGTATGGTGATGGGATAATATATTATGGTTTGGGTAATTTGTATTTTGACCAGAAGCATTGGATAGGGACAAGGCAGGCTATGATACTTACTCATTATTTCTATGATGGGAAGCATGTTCAAACGAAATTGACTCCAATATATATGGATAATTCACTACAGCCAGAATTTGCTACTAAGTCGGAAGCAGATCAACTGTTGAAGTCTTTAAAGCAGGCTAGATAGGTGGTGCTAGGAGACAGAGCCATATATATATATGAAAATGGTGACTCTGTCCCCCTTGTCTTGCTAAATATTATTCTTAAGCATTAACCTTAATCCCTCTATGAACTGTTCTTTGCTTTGATCTTTTCCGAAGAAATACAGATTGTATTTCTTTTTGTTTTCCATTCCTTCAATGACAATTTCAAATTCATTTAGTTGCTTGTTGCCGAGGATGAATCTTATCACGGAATTAATTTGGGCATCATTGTTTACTTCGCAGAAATATTTGCCATGCGCCTGGACGATATTCTCTTTGCTTCGGATTGGAACAACAGATATGTTCATTTCTCCTCCTAGAGATGTTTTTCAACTTCCTTGATCAATCGTTTCTTGAATTGCTTGAGAGCCTCATCCTCCTTGTTATACACCAATGTAGTGTATACTCCGTTATAGAGTGTCATCGTGACTTCCACCTTTTCAGTTTTCTTTTTTCTCATTGTGGAAATAAGCAATCTAATAACTTTTTTTGCTTCTTTTAGAGATGATACTTCTTGGTAGGCTTCCCTAAAAAACGGAACGGTAGTAATGTACATAATCCCACCTCCTATATGGGTTTGAAAAGAGCGAATATAATAAAACAAGACTGTCAATTATACAGCCTATAGAGATTGATTATCAACAGGATATTTATCTCTGTCTCTTAGATATGAAGTAGTAGTAGAGTATTTCCAATATTCCACTAGTATTAAGTACCATCATTATTATGTACCATGTCTTGTCATCACTTTTTGCTGCTTTCCATAGTGCTAATCCTTTCCAAACGATTGACCATACTGCAAGTATGATAAGGCCTACTATTAAGATTGGTCTTTGAATTAATTCTGTGTAGTTCATATAGATATTGATAATGATATTAACAATATATGATAGCAGAAAAAGAAAAAAAGTTGTACAAAAGGTAGGGTAGGAAGTAAAATAAGTCTATGGGTTTTGAAAAAGAAGATATACAAGAAAAATACAATTGTGTAGTCAATGAAGAAAGAGCAATAGAAGTAATATCTGCTGCTTTACACGAATATGAAAGTGGAGAACTTGGATTTTTCGATGGAAAGAATCAAGTAGAGGAAGAGTATGTAAATTTCTTAATTGAACAGGGAGAGAGTGAGAAGTTTATAATAAATGCACTTTTCCTTCTTACAACAGTAACCTTTGGCTCAAGTAGCTCGGTATTCTTTAACAGGCTTTCCAAAGATCCAGAAGTATATAAAAAATATCGTTGGTTGTTTGTTCCATCTGAAGTTGTAGAAAGCAAGTTTATTGTTTCTGAAGATGAAAAGGAGGATATTAACAATGAAGAAGGTGGAGTAATTGAATTTAATAAAGCATGGAAAGAGTATCTTCGTCCAATGGGTCGCCAAGGAGCTAGTATGCATGGTTGGTATCATAACTGTTCTGTCCTTTGTGAGGCATATAATGGAAATGTTATTGAATTCTTAAAAAAACATAACAATGATTCGCAGATAATACGAGATGTTCTGCAAGTTAGCATAGGAGCAAAGAGTGAGCAAAAAGAATTTCGAAGGTTGGGACCTAAGCTTACACCTCTTTTTCTACAATGGGTGGGAAGGTACAAGCTTCATGATTTAGTGAATCTCGAGGATTTTGGTCTTCCAGTCGATTTTCAATTATGTCGTATAGCTGTACAAACAGGTATCATTGAAATTGATGATGATATATACAGGGCAGATTTAGCATACAAGATTTTCCTTCCCCTGGTGTCTAAGTTATGCAAGGAATTCAATTGGGAACCGAGACTTGTTTCAGAGGCTTTATGGGTGATTGGGAGTATGGGTTGTACCAAGGATCAAAGAGCAATTGCACCATACTATACTTGTCCTCTTAAACCTCATTGTAATGGAGTGTTACACAAGCTAGATAAGGATTATTGGAAATTTTCAAATATGGAAAAGATTGGGAAAAAGTTTAGGCGTTGGGAACAGGATAGACTTTTGTAAAGCAAGAGGCTAGTATATATAATTTAACATTATAAGACATACCACTAACTTGTATTCTAGAAAATATGACTGAACCAAATGTTCTCGAAAATATCCCAATTGAAAAAGAGAGACAGGTAGAAACTCTGGGGGATTTTTTAAAGACTGGAGAATCTGGGAAATTAGAATTTGCAACATTTGATGTCCCGGTAGAAATGATTTTTCTAGCGGAAAATATTCGTCCATTTGATGAGAAGTTTATTGATACTTTAGCTTGGAGCATAATAGAAATTGGTCAAAGACAACCAGGCACAGGAGATGTTGTATTAATTGAAGGGAGCCCACCTATTAGATGCGTAGCTGGGCAACATAGGTATAAGGCAACAGTGAAAGCGAAAGAATGGGGGTATGATAAGCGCTACAAGATAAATCTTGCAAACAGAGAATTAAATCCATATGAGATTTTAAAAATTCAGATGGCGGAAAATTTACAGAATAAAATGACTTCCGCACAAGAGGCTCAGGTAATAAATGGTCTCTGGCAAATGATGAAAGCATTAAGAGATTGCGAAGGAGAGAAATTGTCGGTTACTGAATTTGCAAGAAGTGCAAGTCGAAGTCCAGATACTGTGCGTGACGCAATTAAGTATGTTGAAGGGGTATCCCCAATTGTTCAGAAATTAGTGGACGAGAAAATTCTTCCATATACCGTATCATTACTTCTAACAGAGGTTCCGAATATAATAAGAGGACGAGATAGAGGCAAAGGACCTATCTTAGAGGATATATATAGGGAGCAACTTTGTTTAGCACAGAAGTTTGTTACAATGAACTTTACCTTCGACAAGGCAAAGAAATATATTGAGCAATTAAAGCAAGAAAATAATTTCGCCGGACCATTATTTGGTGATGATTGGCAGAAGATGGAGGTTGTCTCTCATATGATAGCGATAAGAGATGAATCGGACAAGAAGGGTCGGGAGGCCACTGGTTGGTTTGTAAAAATAGTAAGAATGGTTCAATTATTACCAGATACTTCTAAAGCAGAATTCTCTGAAGCTATCCAAAAAGCTATGTCTGAACTTGGTAT
>Ga0209319_1002586_pt1 | contig 11049 bp, 3 predicted proteins | sample RifGroE2_FD_184000 | JGI IMG/M metagenome (GOLD analysis project Ga0209319, IMG submission 184000) | Groundwater microbial communities from Rifle, Colorado - Groundwater E2 (SPAdes) (version 2) | ecosystem: Environmental > Aquatic > Deep subsurface > Groundwater | place: Rifle, Colorado, United...
CGAGTTATATGATGATGAGTCGTATAAATATTTGAAAGTTTATGTAGAAGCGTTCGATCAGGATACTCAAGAAGAGGGTTATAGTAAATATTATGAATTATATGATGAAGCTGAGATAAAGAAAGAGGCCGAAGAAGCTGATGATTATTCAGTAGGTAAAGCTGATGGACTTGCTGTAGGTGCAAAAGATGGGGCAGCTAGTGGTAAAGCTGATTTTAATGAAGGAGCCTCAAATGATTATTTAAAAGCTATGTTGACAGATGCACAGCTTATCGAAAAATATAGATTGAATAGGGAACTTGAAAAATATAAAGAAGGATTTTTTGAGGGATACAAATCTGTTTATATAGCTGAATATAAAAAGGCATATAGAGAGGCTCTTTCAGCAGAATTAATGGAAAGTACAGGTGAAAGTGATAATGGCGGATATACTAGTGTAACAATGGAAGGTTCAACAGTAAATAGTACAGATAATGTTACAAGTATGGTGTTTGAGCAAGGGTCAGTATATCTTCAAAATTATATAAGAATTGAAAAGAGTGATGAAAAGATAAGTAAGGAAGAATTAAAAGGGAGGTACATACAAGTTTCTAATATATACAACGTGAATTTAAAAAACGAAGAAGGGTATATAAATGTATACAAACCTATAAAAATGACATTTAAATATATAGGACCTAATAATGCTGGAGTATATAAAAAAACAGACATAGGATGGCTATATTATAGCAGTATTATAAATGGAGATTCTATTGAAGGCACTATTGACGAGAGAACATATATAGGTGGAGAATATGTTGTTTTAATTGATAAACAAGATAAAGGGTTAGCTGATATTGACGAGAACTGGGCAAAAGATGAAGTAATATTAATGGCTAAGCGTGATTGGATAAATGGCTACGAGGACGGAAGTTTTAGACCGGATGATAAGATAACTAGAGCAGAGTTTGCTGTTATTTTATATAATATTATGGGGTGGTATAATTATAATATACCTGATGATGTTACGTTGACTTTTTCTGATGCATATCAACTTGGGACATGGGGAAAAAAAGCGGTATATGAAGCAGTTGTGAAAGGAATAATAACCGGATATCCAGACGGATCATTTAGACCAAATCGAAATATAACATATCAAGAAGTGGAGTGGTTAGTGCAAAGAATTTATAAGGATAGAGGTTATGCAAACTTTGCTTGGGAGGATATGGCACAAATAATGATGGATGAAAAAGGTGTGATATCTAGGGGAATCACTAACAAAGAAAATTATATAACAAGAGATGAGGCTGCATATATGTTTTATATATTAAACAGGGGATATTAATCTATTTCTAATATATTAGAGATAGAAGTTCTCCTGTTACATCCTCCTCAGTATGATATGTTAGAGGTTGTATAAAAATGATAAAGTATATTTTAGTTATTCCTAAGCAAACAAACTAAAGAAAGAAGTGGTGTGAGTGAAGTATAAGAATATGACTGATGAGGAAATATTGCAATACATAGATAAAGATGAGCGATATGCGATGGACACTTTATTTAATAGATACAAGGGATTTGTAAAAATAAAAGCGAGATCTTATTTTCTAGTTGGTGCCGACTTTGATGATATAATACAGGAAGGCATGATTGGGCTGTATAAGGCAATAAGAGATTATAAAGCAGAAAGAAGCAGCACATTTAAAACATTTGCAGCTATTTGCATAGATAGGCAGCTAATAACAGCAGTAAAAGCAGCAACAAGAAATAAGCATAAATTTTTAAATGAATATATATCGCTAAACAACCTAAATACTGAGGGTGAAAACGAAGATTTAGGGATCATAGATATAATGATAAAAGAAGAAACAGAACCAGAAAAACTATTAATGGTTAAAGAAAATATAAAAAATATAGAAAGCAAGATTCAAAAAAATCTAAGTAAACTAGAGAAAGAAACATTATACATGTACTTAAAAGGTATGAAATATACTGAGATAGCAACAGAGTTAAATACCACACAAAAATCAGTAGATAATGCTATACAAAGAATAAAAACAAAGTTAGCAAAAACGCTTTTGTAGCTCAGTTGGTAGAGCAATGCCATGGTAAGGCAGAGGTCGGCGGTTCGATTCCGCTCGAAAGCTTTTATAAATTTAGAAATTGTTTGAGTGGATAAAACAAATGACAATTTTGTCGATAAATATCAATTAACAAATTTTAAAAAAATATGTGGATAAAAAACTCGGTTATAATGGTTATTCACAGACTTATGCTACTTATGCACAAGAAGAAAACTTAAAATAGGCAAATAATATGTAAATAATTAAGAAATGTGGATAAGTATGTGATGGTAGATGTCGAAAGGGAGAAAGAACTATAATACATAAAGATTCAAGTATAAAACAATGCTTGAATCTTTTGTTGTGTAAGGAGTCAGAGACTGGGTAAAAATACCTATTGACAAAAAGAAGAACCACTGATATAATATCAAAAGTCGAGCACAAACACAAAACAAAAAACGACAAAAAACAAGAAAAAAATAAAAACTCAAAAAAGTGCTTGACAAAGAAGCAAAACTGTAGTATAATCTATTTTGTCGCAACAAGTTACAGGAATAAAAAGTAACAAGTGACAAAAAATAACAGAACCATGAAAATTAAATAAAGTAGCAACTAAAAAAACGTAGGAACTAGGACTTTAGCCGGAACTAGGAAACTACAAAAAATAAATAAAACCAGAAACACAACTTGAGAAGTTTATAGAAATATAAACAATGCAAGGAAAAAACTTTTAAAATGAGAGTTTGATCCTGGCTCAGGATGAACGCTGGCGGCATGCCTAAAACATGCAAGTCGAACGTGAATTAGCAGAAGATTTATCTGAAGCTAATGAAAGTGGCGGACGGGTGAGTAACACGTGAACAATCTGCCTTGTGCAGGGGGATAGCTCCGAGAAATTGGAAATAATACCGCATAAGACCACAGCACCGCATGGTGCAGAGGTAAAAACTCAGGTGGCACAAGAAGAGTTCGCGACTGATTAGCTAGTTGGTGAGGTAAAGGCTCACCAAGGCGACGATCAGTAGCCGGCCTGAGAGGGTGGACGGCCACACTGGAACTGAGAAACGGTCCAGACTCCTACGGGAGGCAGCAGTTGGGAATATTGCACAATGGGGGAAACCCTGATGCAGCAATGCCGCGTGAAGGAAGAAGGGTCTAGGCTCGTAAACTTCTATCGATGGGGAAGAAAAAAATGACGGTACCCAAGTAAGAAGCCCCGGCTAACTATGTGCCAGCAGCCGCGGTAATACATAGGGGGCAAGCGTTATCCGGAATTACTGGGTGTAAAGGGTGCGTAGGCGGTCATATAAGTCAGATGTGAAAACCCACTGCTTAACGGTGGGAATGCATTTGAAACTATAAGACTAGAGTACAGGAGAGGTAAGTGGAATTCCTAGTGTAGCAGTGAAATGCGTAGATATTAGGAGGAACACCAGTGGCGAAGGCGACTTACTGGACTGAAACTGACGCTGAGGCACGAAAGCGTGGGGAGCAAACAGGATTAGATACCCTGGTAGTCCACGCTGTAAACGATGAATGCTAGGTGTTGGGGTCTTAAGACCTCAGTGCCGCAGCTAACGCAATAAGCATTCCACCTGGGGAGTACGATCGCAAGATTGAAACTCAAAGGAATTGACGGGGGCCCGCACAAGCGGTGGAGCATGTGGTTTAATTCGACGCAACGCGAAGAACCTTACCAAAACTTGACATCCTTTTGAATACCTTCTAATAGAGGTAGGCCCTTCGGGGACAAAAGAGACAGGTGGTGCATGGTTGTCGTCAGCTCGTGTCGTGAGATGTTGGGTTAAGTCCCGCAACGAGCGCAACCCTTATCTTTAGTAGCCAGCAAGTTAAGTTGGGCACTCTAGAGAGACTGCCGTGGATAACACGGAGGAAGGTGGGGATGACGTCAAATCATCATGCCCCTTATGTTTTGGGCTACACACGTGCTACAATGGCTGCGACAAAGAGAAGCAAAAGAGCGATCTGGAGCAAAACTCAAAAAAGCAGTCTCAGTTCGGATTGTAGTCTGCAACTCGACTACATGAAGCTGGAATCGCTAGTAATCTCGGATCAGCATGCCGAGGTGAATACGTTCCCGGGCCTTGTACACACCGCCCGTCACACCATGGGAGCTTGTGGCACCCGAAGCCGACGAACTCGTCGAAGGTGAAACAAGTGACTGGGGTGAAGTCGTAACAAGGTAGCCGTATCGGAAGGTGCGGCTGGATCACCTCCTTTCTAAGGAAAACAAAAGTTGCTACTTTATTTAAAAACATCTTTTTGGTAACGATGCGAATAGGAGAAACACCCGTACCCATCTCGAACACGGAAGTAAAGACCTAATCGGCCGAAGGTAGTATGCGGGAAGCTGCATGTGAGAATAGGAGGTTGCCAAAATCTAATAGAACCATGAAAACTAAATAATGTGAGAGAAACAAAGAAATAATAAAGAAACAAACCAAAGTAAAGAACCAAAGGTCAAGCTACAAAGGGCATAAGGGGAATGCCTTGGCATCAGGAGCCGAAGAAGGACGTAGAAAGCTGCGAAAAGCTATGGGGAGCTGCAAACGAGCAAAGATCCGTAGATATCCGAATGGGGAAACCCAACAGAGCAAACCTCTGTTACTACTACATGAATACATAGTGTAGTAGAGGGAACCCGGGGAACTGAAACATCTAAGTACCCGGAGGAAGAGAAAGAAAAATCGATTTCCCAAGTAGCGGCGAGCGAAAAGGAAAGAGCCCAAACCAATATACTTCGGTATATTGGGGTTGAGGAATCACACAAAAGCAAAGCAAGCGAAGTAGAATACCACTGGGAAGGGTAACCAAAGAAGGTGAAAGTCCTGTAAACGAAAGCGAGCTGCGCAAGTGATATCCAGAGTACCACGAGACACGAGAAACCTTGTGGGAAACAGGAGGGACCACCCTCCAAGGCTAAATACTACCTGATGACCGATAGAGAACAGTACTGTGAAGGAAAGGTGAAAAGAACCCCGGGAGGGGAGTGAAAGAGAACCTGAAACCTTATGCTTACAAGCAGTGGGAGCATGGCAACATGTGACCGCGTACTTTTTGTAGAACGGTCCGGCGAGTTACTATCACTGGCAAGGTTAAGAACTAAAAGGTTCGGAGCCGAAGCGAAAGCAAGTCTTAAAAGGGCGAGAAGTCAGTGGGAGTAGACCCGAAACCGGGTGACCTATCCATGAGCAGGTTGAAGCAAGGGTAAGACCTTGTGGAGGACCGAACCCGTAACTGTTAAAAAAGTTTGGGATGACTTGTGGATAGCGGAGAAATTCCAATCGAACCCGGAGATAGCTGGTTCTCCTCGAAATAGCTTTAGGGCTAGCCTCATCGAAAGAGTCTACTGGAGGTAAAGCACTGAATTGGCTAGGGGGCCCACAAGCTTACCGAACCATATCAAACTCAGAATGCCAGCAAGATACAGATGGGAGTCAGACTGTGAGAGATAAGTTTCATAGTCGAAAGGGAAAGAGCCCAGACCAACAGCTAAGGTCCCAAAGTATGTGTTAAGTGGAAAAAGATGTGAGATTTCACAGACAACTAGGATGTTGGCTTAGAAGCAGCCACACATTTAAAGAGTGCGTAATAGCTCACTAGTCAAGAGATCTTGCGCTGAAGATGTAACGGGGCTAAAACACAACACCGAAGCTATGGAATGGTACACTCAGTGTACCGTTGGTAGAGGAGCAATCTGATTACGACGAAGCGGAAGCGAAAGCAACCGTGGAGAAATCAGAAGAGAGAATGCCGGAATGAGTAGCGAGATATAAGTGAGAATCTTATAGGCCGAAAGCCCAAGGTTTCCAGCGTAAAGCTTATCTGCGCTGGGTAAGTCGGGGCCTAAGGAGAGGTCGAAAGACGTATCTGATGGACAACAGGTAGAAATTCCTGTACCTATTGTAACAAGAAATGTAGGGAAGCAGGAGGATAACAAGACCAGGGAAAGGAAAAACCTGGCCAAGCATAAAGCCAAGACTAGGAGGCAAATCCCTTAGTTGATGGTGAAATGTGAAGGGGACTGAAAACAAGTAAGGAAGCTTGTGAATCCACACTGACAAGAAAAGCTGCTATAAAGTTACAATAGCCCGTACCGCAAACCGACACAGGTGGGCGAGGAGAGAATCCAAAGGCTAGCGAGAGAAGCGTTGTCAAGGAACTCGGCAAAATAACCCCGTAACCTAGGGAGAAGGGGAACCTATGAAAATAGGTCACAGAGAAATGGCCCAAGCGACTGTTTAACAAAAACACAGGTCTCTGCAAAACCGAAAGGTGAAGTATAGGGGCTGACGCCTGCCCGGTGCTGGAAGGTCAAGGGGAAGGGTTAATCATAAAGGTGAAGCCTAGAACTTAAGCCCCAGTAAACGGCGGCCGTAACTATAACGGTCCTAAGGTAGCGAAATTCCTTGTCGGGTAAGTTCCGACCCGCACGAAAGGCGTAACGATTTGGGCACTGTCTCGACAGCGCGCTCGGTGAAATTGTAGTGTCAGTGAAGATACTGACTACCCGCGATAGGACGGAAAGACCCCATGGAGCTTTACTGTAACTTGGTACTGGAATTCGGCATTACATGTACAGGATAGGAGGGAAACAAAGAAGTATGTGCGTCAGCATATATGGAGTTAACGGTGGGATACCTCTCTTGTAATGAAGGATTTCTAACTAGATACCTTAAACAGGTATTAGGACAATGCCAGGTGGACAGTTTGACTGGGGCGGTCGCCTCCGAAAAAGTAACGGAGGCGCTCAAAGGTCATCTCAGAACGGATGGAAATCGTTCGAAGAGTGTAAAGGCAAAAGATGGCTTAACTGAAAGGTAGACATACCGATCAGATACGAAAGTAGGACTTAGTGATCCGGTGGTAGGAAGTGGGACTGCCATCGCTCAACGGATAAAAGCTACCCTGGGGATAACAGGCTTATCTCCCCCAAGAGTTCACATCGACGGGGAGGTTTGGCACCTCGATGTCGGCTCATCGCATCCTGGAGCTGAAGTAGGTTCCAAGGGTTGGGCTGTTCGCCCATTAAAGCGGTACGCGAGCTGGGTTCAGAACGTCGTGAGACAGTTCGGTCCCTATCCGTCGCGGGCGTAGGAAATTTGAGAGGAGCTGTCCTTAGTACGAGAGGACCGGGATGGACAGACCAATGGTGTATCTGTTGCGTAACCAAACGCATGGCAGAGTAGCTAAGTCTGGCAGGGATAAACGCTGAAAGCATCTAAGCGTGAAGCCCCCCTCAAGAAGAGATTTCCATTAGACCCCTCGTAGACTATGAGGTAGATAGGTTAGAGGTGTAAGCATAGTAATATGTTAAGCTGACTAATACTAATAGGTCGAAAGTTTGACCAAGACGATGAAGTAAAAACACTCTTACATTATTTAGTTTTATGATTGGATCTATATATGGCCCTGTAGCTCAGTTGGTTAGAGCGCTGCCCTGTCACGGCAGAGGTCGTGGGTTCGAGCCCCTTCAGGGTCGTAAAAATAAGTAAAATAATTTAAAAAGTACTTGCAATAATTTATATAATATAGTATAATACTACATATATAATTTGCAATATTCCCAGGGCGCATAGCTCAGCTGGGAGAGCACCTGCCTTACAAGCAGGGGGTCACAGGTTCGAGCCCTGTTGTGCCCATACTAGAAGTCAGACAATATTTTATGTGTGACATCTGAAAAAATTAATTTTAATTTTTTTGCCGACGTGGCTCAATTGGCAGAGCAGCTGACTTGTAATCAGCAGGTTATCGGTTCAACTCCGATCGTCGGCTTTTGTATTAGGGCTTTTAGCTCAGTTGGTTAGAGCGTCCGGCTCATAACCGGATGGTCCGGGGTTCGAGTCCCTGAAGGCCCATACTAAAAAATCTGCCGAAGTGGCGGAACTGGCAGACGCACAGGACTTAAAATCCTGCGGGAGTTAAATCCCGTACCGGTTCGATTCCGGTCTTCGGCAATCTAGATATCAAAAGTCAGGTATCAGCAGTCAAAATCATGACTATTGGTACCTGACTTTTATATTGCAATTTTATTTATTTTTGCTGTAGGGTGAGGGTAGAAGTGCAAGAAGAAAATAATAAGTACCGTTAGCTCAATTGGATAGAGTACTCGGCTACGAACCGGGCGGTTGGGGGTTCAAATCCCTTACGGTGCAATAATAATGAGAAGAGCATAAGTGTAAAAGATATGTGCTCTATTTTTGTGTTATAAATTAAATCTTGACTACTTGATATAATTTGTTATAATAAATAGAAGGGAGATAAAGTAAAAACTACAATAAATAATTTTTTTAAAAATTTATCTTGTAATTAACTTAAATATAGCGTAAAATATAGTTTAGGGATGTATTGGGTTTTTGTAATTTGTTATCTAAAGGGGGTAGATTAATTGGTGTTTCAAAGGATTAAGTATATAGATAAAACTATATTGGGCTTGATGTTTTTGCTGTTTGGGATAGGGATAATTGCAATAGCAAGTGCTACTAGAGCTAATATAACAGGGGATTATTCATATGTTATTAAGCAGGGTTTATGGTTTGTGATAGGATTTGCTATTATGATTTTGATTGTGTTGTATGATTTTAGTCAGTTTGATGAAAATTTTAGGGTTTTCGGAGCAATAGTACTATATATTGTGAATATAGCTTTACTTGTGTTTGTCCTGTTCGTGGGTGCAACGGCAAAAGGGGCTGAAAGATGGATTGAGATAGTAGGTTTTAGGCTTCAGCCATCTGAGTTTGCGAAGGTGATTATGATTTTTTGTTTTGCTGTTTTCTTGAGTAAGAGTGCGGAAAGTATAAATAAAATATGGGTTTTAGCTATAAATATGATATTACTTTTTATACCTATTATTCTTATTATTGTGCAACCATCATTATCTACAGGAATTATATTTATAGCTATATTTGCGGCACAAGTGTTTATTGCCAAAATAGATTATAAATACATAATAGGCGGTGTAGTTTTATTAGTTATTATGCTTGTAGCGATTGAATTAGATGCCAAACAAGAAAATCCGATATTTTTAAAAGAATACCAAGCAAAGAGGATTCTAGCTCTTTTTGAACCAGGTAAGTATCAAAAAGAAGAGGCATACCAAACTAGAAAGTCTGTCGAAGCAATAGGTTCAGGAAGATTTTCGGGTAAAGGCATATATCAAGGTAATTTAAACAAGGCAGAATATTTACCAGAACCACATACGGATTTTATATTTTCTATAATAGCGGAAGAATCGGGGTTTTTGATGTGTATGATTATAATTATTGCGTATATGGCACTGATTTATAAAATAGTAAATATATCTATAGGAATGACAGATAAATTCAAAAAATTTCTTATAATAGGGGTTGCCGCAATGTTTGCATTTCAAGCATTTGTAAACATAGGTGTAGTCAGTGGTATTTTACCTAATACAGGTATGCCACTACCTTTAATAAGCTACGGTGGAAGTTCACTTATTACCAACATGATAGCTTTGGGAATGATTTTAAATATAGATACTAGTAGAAAAAATAGATATAGGCTTATATAAAGGTTAAATATTAAAAAATATTTGGCATAATTATAAAAGTATGATATAATTAGTAAATGATTTTTAATTTATACGGGGGTGAAGTTATGTTCGAATTTTTAAATAAGAATAAAAATAAAGCCAATCCTCGAACTCAGGTGGTAGAGTTTGATTATTCTAGGGAAAGTGATATTTTGCAAAAAATAAATAAAGTTGCCTTTAAGACTAGAGATTTGGCTGAAGCTACTAAAATAATATCTGATATTCTAGCAAAATATTATAACCTTGATTATTGTAGTATCTTTTTATATAATGCAGGGCGATTGAATCTTTGTTATACTAATGCCCAGAACGAATATAAAGAGGGTATAGAGGAATTTGTAAATAATATATATCATGAAAAGTTTTTTACTGGGGAAGATATAGACGCTTATATACTTAAGTCAGAAGATGTGTTACAATATAAAACAGCAGAGGATAGAAAGATTGTCCATATGATTTTTATACCACTTATTCTTGAACAAGTTTTAGGAGGACTTCTGATAGAAAATACTTCTAATAAATTAGAAGATTTAGAATATGAGTTTTTTCAAGTGGTTATAGATAATATAACAGTGATACTACAAAACTTATTATATTTCAAGCAAATTATTGATAGCTCTAATATGGATGGACTTACAAAGATATATAATAGATATTACCTAAATTTACATTTAAAAAAGCAAATACAAATATTTACAGAAAAAACAGGTGTTTTTTCAATAGTAATGTTTGATATAGATCACTTTAAGGTTTTTAATGATACATATGGACATTTACATGGAGATAAAGTTCTAATGGCTGTTGCTCAATACGTAAAGAAAAATATTAGGGAGATAGATACAGTATATAGATATGGAGGAGAAGAATTTATAATACATATTCCAAATTTAACATCAGATATGGCGTTTAAGCAGATTGAAGCTATTCGTGAAGGTATATCAAAAATGAAATTGTATACTGATACTGGAATATTAACTAACGTGACTGTAAGTTTTGGTATAACTGAATTTCCAAAAATGAGTAATGAAATGAACGGATTGATAGGGCTTGCAGATAAAGCTTTATATAAGGCGAAAGAACAGGGAAGGAATCAAGTTGTGGTTTATGAACAATCTCGCAATGACAGCGGTAGGTCTGAACAGCTATAAAAAATTTAATTAAAAGAATGGAGAATGAATTATGAATTTAATAGAGGGACTTAATGATAAACAAAAAGAGGCAGTACTTACTACAGAGGGAGCAGTACTTATATTGGCTGGTGCTGGGAGTGGAAAGACAAAGGTTTTGACACATAGGATAGCATATCTTGTGCATGAGATGAAGGTAGCACCTTATAGTATTTTGGCTATTACATTTACTAATAAGGCTGCAAGTGAGATGAAAGAAAGAGTGGAAAAGATTGTAGGTAGCGGTGCAAAGGATATATGGGTTAGT
>Ga0209319_1002587_pt1 | contig 11037 bp, 15 predicted proteins | sample RifGroE2_FD_184000 | JGI IMG/M metagenome (GOLD analysis project Ga0209319, IMG submission 184000) | Groundwater microbial communities from Rifle, Colorado - Groundwater E2 (SPAdes) (version 2) | ecosystem: Environmental > Aquatic > Deep subsurface > Groundwater | place: Rifle, Colorado, United...
AGAAGTTGATTATAATGAAATTGAGAAGAAAGTTTTTATTAAGTAAGTATATGTTCTGGAGATTATATGTAAAGTGGAAGAAGCAGATTAATAATATAAATGAGGAATTAGAAAGATTAATAAAATAATTAATAAATAAATAAACATTAAAGGAGTGTTCTATTATGGAACAGTTTATTTCAATTCAAAATCTCTCTACTATTGGAGGTTTAATTTTAGTAGTTGTATTGTTAGTACAGTATTTTAAAGAAATTGTAGATAATATTTTTAAAAAAGCATTTGGTAAAACACTACCTACAAAATACTTAACTTTTATAATTTCTGAGTTTTTACTATTTACTTCTAAACATTTCTTAGGAGAAAATATATGTAATGGTGAAGTAATATTTATTAATTTTATTAATGCGATAATTTTGGCAAGTGTTGCAATGAAATCAGTGGAAACATTAATGAATAATAGTAAAAATAATGGTATTGGTAATGATAGAAATATTAGTGATGATACGGTAGAAACAAAATAACCTCCTCTACCTTTTATACATTGCCTACTCTCGCTCCTCCCCCACTTTCAAAATGAAAAATAATTGGCAATTATTTGGAAAGATAGAGGAGGCAAAATTTAAAATTAAAAAGCAAAAAACACTAGATAAGATGGATACCCAATTCTAGTGTTTTTTGCTGAAAGTTAATTTTGCGAAGTTAATATTATGTTAGATATTATTATAGCAAAAGTTTAGTAGGAAGTCAAATTTAGGGTAAAGAATATATCATGATACAATTGTTGTTTGGTTATGATATTTAATTTAAGATTTAAAAAGTATAACCCTCACTATAATAAGCAAGGGTTATACTTTAGCAAAAGGAATTTTTATGTCTTATCCTTTGCTTATTTCGTTTTCCAATTTATATATACTCAAATAGGAACAAACTTATGACTAAAATTTTAAAATTAATTTTTATTGTGTTTTATGATGATATTTTTCATAGGTTGATAGTAAATATATTTAAAATTTAATGTAAATCATCTAAAATTTCATAGTCAACAAACCATTGTATTATAAGGATTTGTAAGTTGGATATATTTGGAATACTAATATAATTACGATATTTTACGGTTATTTAGAGAGTTAATTTTGTTTAGGGTAAAATGTAGGCGTGGGAAATTTGAGTGGTTTATTTGGGTGAAAATATGGAGTTTGTTTTTTGATTTATGGTTAGTGGAGAGAGGATTATTATGTCCTCTCTTTTTTTGTTTTAATTCAAATAAATTTTAAGGAGAGATAATTGTGGAATTTTATGAAGTTAGAAAAAAGTATCTTGCAGAAGCATTGTCATTTCTTGGTTTTAAATACTATAAAAAGGGATTTGGAGAAAATACTATTTATAGTTTTAAAAATACTGAAAAATTCTCTAAAGCATTACATGAATTAACTATTTTAAAAAATAAATTTAGAGAAATGTAATTACCAATTTTTATAATTTAACAATGTAAATATTATATTCGATTATGGGAGGTTGAACCGATTGTGGATAAACAAAATTATATATCAGACTTAATCACAACAGAAGACATTAATAATTGGTCTTCTAATAAATTAGTATTTATAGAAGCACCAACAGGTAAAGGAAAATCTCATTTTATTAAACATACTCTATCTCAACATGACAATACAAAAAAAATATTAATACTAGTCAATAGAACAATTATCAAGAAACAATCAGAAATAGAAATAGGTAATAGTGAAAATATCGTTATAAAAACTTATCAGTTATTATCAGAATTAATAGTAACTAAAAGTGCTAAAATTGCAGATTTTATAGGTTTTGATTATATAATTTGTGATGAATCTCACCATTTTTGTGAAGAAAGTGAATTTATATTTAATACTGATGTATCATTTAATTGGGTAATGAATCAAAATGCAATAAAAATATTTATGACAGCAACAGCAAAATATATAAAAGGTTATATTTTAAATGAATTAGAATTAGATATAGAGCATTATTACATAGAAAATAAATATGATTTTATTGAGAAATTATATTTTTATGAAAATGATAAAACTATAGGTAAATTATTAATTGATTTGCCAGAAGATGAAAAAGCAATATATTTTACTAGTGCAAAGAAAGCATATGAAATGAGTGAAATACTTAAATCGTGTACCTTCTACTGTTCTAACAACAATTATAATTATCGTCAATATGTTGATCCTGATAAAATAACTTATATTGAAGAAAATGAGAAATTTGAAGAACAAGTGCTTTGCTGTACGAAAGTTGCTGATTGTGGCTTTAACTTGAGGGACAACAAAATTAAACACTTAATTGTGGATATTGCTGATTTATCAAGTATTATACAATGTATTGGTAGAAAAAGAATAGTTTTCGGAGATAAAATTATATTATATATAAAAGATAAGAAGGGAAATGCTATTTCTCGTAAGTTAGAAAATTTTCAAGAAAAAATAAAATATGCTAATATTATACTTGAAAAAGGTGATATTGCATTAATAGAAGAATATTCACATAAAAATACATATGGAAATTTAATTTATGATGTAGTGAATAAAGAGAAATTAAGGATTGAGAAAAAAGTAAATCCATTGATGCATTATACATACAATCAAAATATAATGTTGTATGAAGAAATATTATTAGATAAAGAAGATGGATTTAAAAATAAATTGCTTGAAAGGATGGGTATAGTTGATATGACATATACTTATTTGGAACAAGAATTAGATGCGTTGGTGTTAGAAAATATATTAGATAAATTAATTGGTGTGAAAATGTTTAAAGATGAACAAAAGAAATTTAAAGAAATACTATTTAAGAGATTATTAAATGCACCTAAAGCAAATCATGGTTCAGTAGGATTAAAAACTATTAATGCTTTATTTGAAGACAATAATTTAAAGTATTTTATTGATAGTAACAGAGAAACATTTGGAGAATTAAAAAATAAAAGGTATTGGATAATATCTAAAATTTAACTTTATAGTGTTAAAAATACTAAATCATAATTTATATATGATTTAGTAAAAATAACACTCCAATAAATCCAAGTGATAAATTTTGCTTTTTACTTTTAAAATAACTTAATTTTGAATTAAACAATATAGATTAATCCATATAATTAACTCTTGCCAAAGGCATCCTCTTAATATTATAGAATTCCACTACACTTCGCTACACTTACGTTTCGCTACGTTCCATTTCATTCTATAATATTAAGATTGTCCTCATTAATTTTCGCTTATGGCGAAAAGTTAATTCGTCCAAATTAGAATTTTATTGTTTTTTATTAGATATTTTTATTAGATTAATAATATAAATTAACATAACAAAGGAAGTATAAAAATGAATAATACACTAAAATCAGAATTAGAATCTACAGAAGAATGTAAATATTGCTCACGATCAAATATTCTAATGTCCTCCTCTACCTCCTCTAACTTCAAAGATAAAGAATATTTTTTATATTTTCAGAATAATAATTTAAGTTTGTTTGAAGCAGATGAAATAGGAATGGTAGTTTTGGATGAGGTGAGAATTGGGTATTGTCCTATGTGTGGGAGAGAATTGTGATTTTTTGATTGATAATTTTATATAAGTTTATTTTGAAGAGTGGATATTTTATCTGCTCTTTTTTGTTTTGTAGTTTTATATGGAAAAAGATAAATCACATAGGCCAATGTGGTTGATAAGAGAGGTAATTCCGAACCTCTCTTCTTTTTTGTTTTTTAATCGGAACAGGTAATTTAATAATTACTAAAATATTAAATTTAAAAAATAAAAATCGACGGAAGGATTTGGTGATAATATGTTATTAAGTGAAGAAGTTGAGGTAAAATTAAGTGGTATGAATATTAAACATTTTGAAAATTTAGGTTATCCAATACCTAAAACTAAAAACCCTTTAAGAAATAGATGGACAGTTAAAAGAGGAACAACAATTAAAGTAAAAATTGAAGATTTACCTCCTAATAGTGATGTAAAAATACCAGTATTATGTGATTATTGTTTAGAAGAAGGCAAAGAAACTATATGTTGGAAACAAATAAAAGAATATAATAAAACTAAAAATCAACCTATACAAAAAGATAGTTGTAAAAAACATTCTGTACAAAAACAAATAGAAAGTAATTTAGAAAAATATGGTACTAAATCTACTGCTATGTTGTCAGAAGTAAGAGAAAAATTTAAGAATTCAATGATAGAAAATCATGGTGTGATGTATAGTGGTCAATCATCAGAATTATTACAAAAAACAAAAAATACAATAGAAAAGGTATATGGTGTAGATCATTATTCTAAAACTAATGAATTTAAAGAAAAATTTAAAGATACATGCCAAGAAAAATATGGAGTAGATCATCATATGCATTTAGAAGAATTTCAAAGTAAAATAAAAGAAACAATGTATAGAAATGGTACTACTCCACGTTCTAATCAACAAGTATATTTAAATAATCTTTTAAATGGTAAATTGAATTATCCTGTTAGTTATTGTAGTTTAGATATTGCTTTTTTAGAAGAAATGATATACATAGAATATAATGGTGGAGGGCATGATTTAAAAGTTAAATTAGGTAATATGACAGAAAAAGAATTTAAAACAAAAGAAATGAAAAGAGAATATTATTTAAAAAGTGTTGGATGGAGTAAAATTACTATTATATCTTTAAAAGATTATTTACCACAAGATGATAAGATAATTAATATGATTGAATATGCAAAAGAATATTTAAATACTGGTCATTCATGGATTATTTTTGATGTAGATAATAAATTAGTTGAATCAAGTCAATTTAAAAATATATACGATTTTGGTGAATTAAGAAAGATTAAAAAAGAAGATATAGAATAAAAATATAAATAATTATACCCTAACTTAGGATTAAATAAGTAGGGTATTTAACATTACTATTCAGCATTTACTAATTTCTCAACAAACAATTTAGAAATTGTCTTCTGTGTTGAAGAATTATTAATTATCAATTTATCCTGTCCTTTTGTACGGAATATACTTTCCCACATTGGATTAGATTTTGATGTAATATTACCCTTCCATCCATTTACTTCAATATCATCTTTAAGTTTATAAAGAATATCTCTCCAATCTTGCCTATCATAAATCTTAGCAAATAAAGATATCCACCCATAAAACATTAAAGGTTCAATTACCATTGATTCTTTCCTAAGTGCTTGCCTAGTTTGATAATCTACAGAACCGAAATATTGAGGCCAAAATTCTCCTATCTGATTGAAAGCCTTGATTAAAAATTTACTAATATCATTTGCTTGCTCACGATTTAAAGGAGAAAAATTTTGATCAATAGCACTTGAAAGAGTTGAAAAAGTGGCAATTTTATCATTTTTCCCCTTCAATCCCGTAGATATAGTTTCGATCTTATCTAAAAGAATTGAATTAGGGTCATTCATTAAATTACGAATTATTGTATTACTGAACGATTTTACATTTAAAAATTCTGATCTGGTCTTAGAAATTTTTGTGGGCAAAAGTGAATATTCAGCGAATAAATTACTTGCTTGAAATTCATCCAACACTTCAATTACGACATTATATCTATATAAATTTGGATCTGGCATAACTTTTCTTTTAGATTTATCCCAATTCTTTTTCCAAAGTCTGCAACTTTGTATGCGGTGCATACCATCTAAAATATCGAGGGATTTTTCACCAAACAATACACGATTATTAAAATCATATTTTATTGTAGGATTATCTTTTTCTTCATCTGTCTGTAAATAATTTAACGTAATGGTTCCACCATTTAGTGAGAATTTGGTCATTTCATAATAAATTTGCTTAATTTTGGTTACATTAACTATCGGTACTTCTTGATTTCTTACGACACGAAGACCCCTTTGTGTATTGGGATTATAACGAAGTAGAAAATTTTCTTCCATAGATGCTAATTCATATGCAGAAAGACTTGTCATGTATTTTGAAGGGTCGTTATTCTTCATTAAGACAGACACATCTTGCAATTCCCAATTAGTTTGTGGTTTTTCTAATACATTGTTTATACCTTCCACCCCACTAATATCCACATTCCTAATCTCCTTCTCAACAACACTCATATATTACCAACTCCCTACTCATTAATTTCCAACTAACTCAATCATCTTACTATCCATTATATCCAAAATTCCATAAAAAGTATACCTAATATTCAATAATAAATATCTATTTTTTAAAATTTTTTAGTTCTAAAAGGATAATTACCTTTCCTTGTAGAATACTATTCCATAACATCATCTCAAAGGCGGTAACATTATGGAAAAATTATCTGAAGTTATTAAAGATATAGCAATATATCTTCGTAAATCAAGAGCAAAAGGACAGGAAGAAACAGATGAAACTTTAGAGAAGCATAATTCATTATTAGTTGATTTTGCCAAGAAGCATAATTTAAGATATGTAATTTATAAAGAAGTAGTTTCAGGAGATAGTATTGATGGAAGACCAGAAATGATTAGATTACTTGAAGATATAGAAAATGATTTATATGATGCAGTATTATGTGTAGATATTGATAGGTTGGGTCGCGGAAACGAAGAAGATTCAGGTAAAATTAAACGCATATTTAGAAATTCAGGTACATTAATTATTACTCCTAATAAAGTATATAATCTTGAAAATGAAGATGATGAGACATTTCTTGAATTTCAGACGTTTCTAGCACGTCAAGAGTATAAAATGATCAAACGTAGAATGATACGTGGTAAGAAAATTGGAAGTAAAATGGGAAATTGGACTAACGGTACTCCTTCACTTCCATATATTTACGATTCCAATAAAAAAGGATTAATTATAGATCAAGAAAAATTACCAGTTTATAACTTAATTAAATCTTTATTCTTAGATAAATTATTAACAGTTGAAAATATTGCAATTGAATTAAATAAATTAGGTATTCCTACACCATATGAACGTGGTACTAAATGGTATGGTGTTGTTGTACAAAGATTGCTTTTAAATGAAACTCATTTAGGTAAGATAATAAGTAATAAAACTAAAGGTAATCTTAAAAAAGGTGAGAAGGTAATTAATTACCCTAGAGACAGATGGATTGTTGTTGAGAATTGTCATTCGTCAGTTAAAACTATTGAAGAACATAATAGAATATTAGAATTATTTAAGCAAAGAAATAAAACACCTTCTAGAGCAAAGCAAGGTGTATTCGATTTTTCTGGAATTATAAAATGTAGTCTGTGTGGATATTCGATAACATATTTAAAGAAAAAAGATACAGGTAAAATTTATATGAAGCCTTGTTGGTATATTGATGCATTCGGAAATAAATGTATTAATCGTGCAGGTAGTATTGATGAAATATCTAAAAAAGTTAAAGAAGCAATTATTAATAAACGTGATAAATTAATTAATGAAATTACAGATGATTCAAATAAGGATAATACAAAAATAGAATTAATGATTAAGCAAAAAGATAAACAATTAAATAAATTTAAATCTGCATTAAATAAAGTTAATGAAGCATATGAATTAGGTGATTATACTAGAGAGCAATGGTTAGAAAGAAAATCTAAATGGGAAAGTGATATTGAGAAGGTTAATATTGAAATAGATGAATTGCAAAATGAATTATTAAATAATGATGAATTTATAACTAGAGAAGAATATATTTATATTATTGATAAAGTATTAGAAAATTTAGATAAAGATGATATTACACCTGAACAAAAAAATCAATATTATAAATCAATAATTGAAAAAATTACATGGTTAAAAATTGATAACAATGAAGGAAAACTAGATATTACTTGGAGATAATTTTTTTACTTTAGTGAACATGGCACCAATGACATGTCTACCAAAGTAAAAAATAAAGCACCAATTAAGATGCTTTATTAGGTAAATATTTATCATATAATTTATTAATTTTAATTATCTCTAGTAATATCTTCATACTATTTTTTATTGCTTGAATTGATGGTTCATTTGTTTCTGTTACTTTCATATCACCACCTCCACATTTGATTATATTAACTCAATAGTAATTTATTGCGTGGTAATTATTGTTAACATTTATGGTATTGTTTATTCACCCAATCAACAACCCCATAAAACTCATCCCAATTACTAACTCTATAATCACAATCTACACCAACAACCAATTCTCTATTATACGCTCTATCCATAACAATCCTAATCCCATTAAACTCTCTCAAATAAGCAGGGCAATCATCAAATAATATTGAATTCTTACCATTTATCCTACTTAACAAATCTCCTTTATTACCAATCAATATTAAATTTTTAATGTCAAAGAATGGTAAATTTTCTTGAATCCATTTATATTTCTCATAAACAGAATATTCGTTCATTGGAGATGAAATAATAAATACTTCATTCCCATTATTAACTAATTTTTCTATTGTTTCTATTGAACCTTCAATTGGTTCTAACATTCTAAAGAATCCTGGTTGCTTAAGTATTTCTATTCCTTTTTCACCTATGTATTGTGATAATGAATATGTTTTATGTCATTTGGTTTTAAATTTTTATCATATTTATAATTATAGATACGACATAATTTGTTTAATAATTTACAAATAACTTCATCGAGATCAAGATAAATTGTTAATTTTTTACTCATCAATTTCCTCCATTATTCTATTAATTTGATCATATAAACCACTTGAAGAAAATATAGGATAACTATTAAATAACTTAATCTTACATTTATTTACACATTGCATAGCTTGTAATTCAGTTTCGTGTTTTAATGTTTTAGGATTAATTTTATAATCAACTCTTTTTTGCAATCTTTCTAATCTTAATTCTTCATCTGTAATAATTCCTATAGATAAATATCCTTTTTCTGTAAAATAATCAAATTCATTTATCTGTCTAGCATCATCAATTACAATTCTATCAATTCCTTTGCTTCTATTAATCAAATAGTCACACCATATGTTTTCGTGAAAAATTTCTCTCATCATTTGACCATATGTTTGTAAATGTTCTCTATCATGCATATTATACAATTCACATTCTGAATGTATTTTTTCTCCTAGTGAAAACTTTGTATATCCATAATTATCACATAGATATTTTGCAACTGTGCTTTTACCTGATCCCATTTGACCAAATAAGATAATGTTTTGCATATATTATTTACTCCTTTCTTCTGTTCCTTTCTTTAAACAAAATTCCTTAAACATAGGTAAAGTTTCTATCCATTTACAAAATTCTCTCCACTCAGGTAATTTATGCGTTCTTCGTTGATTATACATAGTTTTTAATTGTCTATAATTTGTTGTCATTCTAGCAGTTAATTGAAATCCTGCAGGATTAGAATATAATAATTTTAAATAATCTTCTTTATCTTGTGTTCTATTATATTTATTTTTTAATTCTTGCATAATATTAATTATTCTTATGTCTACATATTCATTATATTGATTAGATAAATCAAATTTAGATATTCTGTGCATAGTTGATTGCGAAGAAACAAAATCAATAAAATGGTATCTTTGTAATTCTACCCATGCTTTATTTGAAAAAGTTAAATCAAATTGAACAATAATACCTGTAAGTGCTTGATCATGTGCTGAACCAGTAGGAGTATTGCTTAATTTAGACATTCTTTTAATATCATTTTCATTAGGTTTATACATTTTAGTTTCTGTAATCATTGGATAACCAGAAGCAATAATAGATTCATTTAATCCATAAATATTTACGTTTTCAATTTTCATATAACTTAATCTCCTTTTATATGTATTTATATTATTATTTTATTTAAACCAAAGGAACAAAACAATTTAATATTCTTAACTTATTATTAATAACTTCTTCAAACTCATTTAATTTTTTTTCAAATTTCTCAATTTTGCTAATATATAATTCTATTTCTTTTCTATTGACATTATTTAATCGTTCTAGTTTCTCTATTCTTTCCTCCAATGTGATTAAATTATTGATTAATTCGTTTGATATTATAATAATCACCTCCTTACATTTTTACTAATATTTTTACAAACATTTTAAATAATCATAACAATCAACATCTTCAAAATCATAATTCCCACAATCAAATACATCAAATTTAAAAAATATATCATTCTGCTCAGAAAATAATTCATATATTTTTCTATATTTTTCTTTTATATCATTGTTAAATTCATTGACTAAAATATCTACTGTATAATCTCCATCAGATAATTTAAATATATTTGCCTGAACAAATTCTTTATTCTTTTTTAATTCTGGAATAAATTTTTCTCTTATATTTTTTGGATAATCAAAACAATTTATCATTACTTCAAGTAATCTTTCTAATGTTTTGATTGTGTCCGTATTTTCTTTACTATTGCATAATTTAATAATGTCAATAGCATTAATCATATTGTTAATTTCTTTTTCAATATTGTTAAGATATAGATCTATTTGCATATAATTTCTCCTTTTTATTATATTTATTTTAGTATTTTATATTAACAATTAATTCTTAACACAAAAACTTACCAATTAATAATGCTATGCTTACTAACACAGTCCCTACAATTATTACCATCACTATCATAGGTGTCATAAAATCATAAGGATGATATGCTTTACTATTAATATAATAAGCATAACCAAATCCTGAACAAATAAATATGATTAAAAATGCCCACCAAGGGATGAATATGGTAATCACCTCCTTTAAATTATATTAATAATTATTAATTGTAAATTTTATTTATATTATTTTTCAATATCATTCTTTTCTAAATTCACTTTGCCATCTTCATTAATTGATAAAAACATTGTTAATCTTTTAAGAGTAGACAATTCTTCTAAATACTTTTCTGCTAACTTTTTGCTAACGAATGGAATTATGTATTGAATTTTAGGTGCAACATTAATTTCAATTGTATTATTTATTTCTTTTTCATTATCTCTATCAATAATTAATATTTCTATTATTGCTACAGCATAATTAAACTCCTTTCCTATATCATAAGATTTTAATTCTTTTTGAAAATCTTCTACTC
>Ga0209319_1002592_pt1 | contig 11012 bp, 10 predicted proteins | sample RifGroE2_FD_184000 | JGI IMG/M metagenome (GOLD analysis project Ga0209319, IMG submission 184000) | Groundwater microbial communities from Rifle, Colorado - Groundwater E2 (SPAdes) (version 2) | ecosystem: Environmental > Aquatic > Deep subsurface > Groundwater | place: Rifle, Colorado, United...
GCGCGAAGCCGAGGAAAGGATTGCGCGTCAAAAAAACGCGGCCCGCCGTAACCGAGTACGAGGTTCTTAAATATTTGGACGGCTACACATTAGTTTCGGCGTTTCCCAAAACAGGACGAATGCATCAATTGAGAGTCCACTTCGCCTTTATCGGCCATCCGATCGTGGGCGATCAAAAATACGGACTAAAAAAGGACCGCCGGCTTTTAAACCGGCAATTCCTTCACGCTTCGGAACTGACCTTAAAATTGCCGGATGGCCAAACCAAAACATTCAAATCCGATCTGCCGGCGGACTTGAAAGATTTTTTAGACTCTGATATACTCTTAAAATCGCGGAATAAACGCAACAAACATGAATAAATTGGACACATTCAACAAAACAAATTTACGAGGCGACAAAAAAGGCCCGGCGGAGATGGATTTAAGGTCGGGTTATAAAGTCAGGGTTCACCAAAAAATCAAAGAAGGAGACAAGGAGAGAATCCAGGTTTTTGAGGGTTTGATAATCGCCCGCAAGCACGGCAAAGGAATCAACTCAACCGTTACCGTTAGAAAAATTTCAAACGGCGTCGGCGTTGAGAGGGTGTTTCCGCTGCATTCTCCGTTTATCGCCAAAATTGAAGTCGCTGACAAATCCAAAGTGCGAAGAGCAAAACTTTATTACCTGAGACAAGCGGTTGGCAAAAAAACGCGGATGAAAAAATTGGCCGGGAAAAAAGCGCTCGCCGAAGTTCTGGCCCCGGCGGAAGAACCAGTAATCGCCGAAGAACAAACCGAGGAATCATCGGTGTCGCAAACCCCTGCGGCGTAATTCAAATTCTCAAGTCAGATTTTAGCTTTGCTCACTCTTAAAAGCGCGGGTGGCGGAATGGCAGACGCACTACCTTGAGGTGGTAGCGCCGAAAGGCGTGGAGGTTCGACTCCTCTCCCGCGCACAAACAAAAAAGACACTGTATACAGTGTCTTTTTTGTTTGTGCTGTAATTATACACTTTGCGCGAACCTACTTTGAACGGAACTAAGGAAGCCGCCCTGCCGCCGCGAGCTGTCGCTCGCCACCCCACAAAAAAGTTTTCTTCGCTTTTCCTGATTTGCGCGCGCCGGATTTTTTCTTCTAAAAGGAAAAGAAAACTTTTTTGTGGTGTTCTGTTCTGAACGAGCAGGGCGGCGGGGCTGGCCTCTGTTTTATTTCGCTCGGGTGCGGCGGAATTCCCCCCACACCCCCCTTCCGCCGCACCCTCGCTTTTTGCGCCGACGGAATTTGTATTTTGCTTTGCAAAATGCGCCGCAAGAAAAGATGTTGCCCTTGCCCCACCCTCCCAGTGCGCGGGCAACGACGAACTCCCTTTTGTATTTACGAAACTCTTAATTTTTGATACCATAGTAATATAATAATCAATTTCAACCGCCATTACTTTGATTATAGTATTATATTACTATGAGCGCAAGCAACAACTCAAAAATTGCGGATAACATCAAAAAATACCGAGGCAAGCTCGGTATTTCCCAAGATAAACTCTCCAAGCTCGCTGATGTTACCTATAATACGATTATCAAAATTGAATCAGGAGCAAATATCAACCCGACCATTGAAACAATGTCCAAGATCGCCAAAGCTCTGAATGTCGGCGTTGATGATTTAATTAAATAATATGGACAAGAAACGCCAAGAAAAAATATATGAATTGCTGAAACGGGGCTTGAAACTCACCGAGACCGGCGAAGAACTTCCGGCAGAGTGGGTGCGAGAATTTTTCCCGCCTGAACGCCGCGAGTACGAACTTGTTTATAACGGCAAAGAAACCGAGGAGCAGATTCTTGCCGATACAATGGCAATGCCGTTCCAAGAAGTAAGCACTTTCGGACAAAATGGCGTTGATTGGCATAACAAACTTATTTTCGGAGATAATTTGCAGGCAATGAAGACGCTTTTGCAGATGAAAGAGGATGGAAATTTAGTGAACGCAGACGGAACGCCGGGCGTTCGGTTAATTTACATTGATCCGCCGTTTGCAACAAAAAAGGAATTTCGCGGGAGCCAAGACCAAAAAGCGTATCAAGACAAAATCGCAGGAGCGGAATTTTTGGAATTTTTACGCAAACGGCTTGTGATAATGCGTGAATTACTTGCTCCAAACGGCAGTATTTTTCTTCACCTTGATTGGAAAAAGGGGCACTATGCCAAAGTTTTGATGGACGAAATTTTCAGAGAGAACAATTTCAGAAATGAAATTGTTTGGCACTATCGCCGCTGGAGTGCGAGTCCAAAATTTTTCCAAAGGATGCACGAAACAATATTTTGGTATTCAAAAAATGGAAATTATGTTTTTAACCCAATATTACAAGCATACGCAAACCCAGAGTGGATTGAGGATACGGTGCGTGGGGTTGTTGATGGCAAGTTGGTACGACTTAAAGATGAGGCTGGTAATTACATCAAGCGAGAGAAAAAGAACGAGGGCGTATTAGCGCATGATGTATGGGAAGATATTAATTTTATTGCACCGACAGCGATAGAACGGATAGATTTTCCGACACAGAAACCAGAAAAATTACTTGAGAGAATTATTAAGGCGTCATCAAACAAAGGCGATATTGTTCTTGACGCTTTTGCTGGGTCAGGAACTACTGCCGCCGTTGCAGAAAAATTAGGTCGCCGATGGATTGCGATTGATGTAGGAAAGCTCTCGATTTACACAACTCAAAAACGAATGCTGACTTTGCGAAAAAATATCGGTAATACTGGTGAGCCGCTTGCCGCCAAGCCCTTTACACTTTACAACGCTGGTTTGTATGATTTTGAAAATTTGAGAAATTTACCGTGGGAAGATTGGCGATTTTTCGCGCTCCAACTTTTTGAGTGCAAAGATGAGCCGCACAAAATTCACGGCTTTCAAATGGACGGCAAGCGACAAGGTTCAAGCGTTCATGTTTTTAATCATTTTAAGGAAGGGCAGATTAGCCAGCAGACAATCGCGGACTTGCACGCAAGCATTGGAAAAGCCGTCGGAGATCGTTGCTTTATCATTGCTCCGCGCGGCGCGTTTCTTTTCCAAGAGGATTATATCGAAATGGACGGCGTACGATATTACGCGCTTCGTATTCCGTATTCTTTCATCAACGAACTGCACCGACGGAAATTTTCCGCACTTGTTCAGCCAAACGACGAAATGGCTATCAACGAAACTGTTGAGGCAGTGGGTTTTGATTTTATCCAGCCGCCGGTTGTTGAACTTGAGCTTACCGCCAAGAAACAAACTGTGTCTGTTAAAATAAAGAAATTTGAGAGCAAGGCGCGACTGCGCGGAGAGGACAAAATCAGCAAGCACGACGCGCTTTCAATGGTGATGGTAGATTACGATTACAACGGAAAAGTATTTGATTTGGATAAAGCGTTTTACGCGAACGCGATAAAAGATAACAAGTGGAAAATAGAACTCCCCACAAAAGAAATTAAGGGTGATGTCATGCTTGTATTTTTGGATATTTACGGCAACGAATCACGCATTGTAATTACCCCGAAAGCGCGTCGCGCCAAAGCTAAAAAATAATTATGCCAAGAAGAACAAACGGAACAAAACGATTTCATAATGAAGACCTAGTGCTGGATGTCAGCACTGCGGTTGATCGTCGCAAATGGGACGAAAATAAATACGAGGCGTTTCTTGATGAGCTTTGCGAAAACAGAGAGTACCAAAAAGATGCAATCCGCACCGCAATGCGGTTCTTACTCGGCGGCGAGTATCGGGATTTGCGAGATTTGGCTGGAAAGAATTTTGAGCATAACGAAGTTTTGCGCGATAAGTACGGCTCAATCGGAAATTTGGAACGGTATTTGCAATTACCAGACCAACTCGCCGCCTCGCTGGATTTGGCGACCGGAACGGGCAAAAGCTATGTGATGTATGGCGTTGCGGCGATCATGCTTGCCGAAGGTGCGGTGGATAGGGTTTTGGTGTTGTGTCCGTCCACGACGATTGAGACGGGACTGCTCGAAAAGTTTGAGTTATTGGCCGGAAACGCCGATTTGCGCGATCTTTTGCCCGCAAACGCGGCAGTGAACGCTCCACGCGTCATAAACGCGAGTGAAAGCATTGTATCCGGCAGTATTTGCATAGAAAACTACCACGCGATTCTCGCTCATGTGCGCTCGTCAATTCGCGATAGTTTGCACGGTAAGGGTGAGCGAACGCTTATTTTGAACGACGAGGCGCACCATGTCGCAAATGATGTTGCGAGCAAAGCGAAGAAGTGGAAAGAATTTTTAACCGATCTGGATTACGGCTTTCGTTATGTCATCGGCGTTTCCGGCACTTGTTACTTTGGCAACGAGTATTTTTCAGATGTGATTTATCGTTACTCGTTGCGGCAAGCAATGGAAGAAAAATTTGTTAAGAAAGTGCAGTATGTCGCCGAAATGCCACAGACGAGGCAACCGGAAACAGAAAAGTGGCAACTGGTGCGTAATCGCCACGAAGAAATACGGCGCAAATTGAAAGCGCATAAATTGCGCCCGCTTACAATTATCGTTACTAAAGATATTAGCGGGTGCAAAGATGTAGCCGAAAAATTCAAAGCGTTTTTGAAAGAAGAAACCGGCAAAAGCCGAGAGCAGATTGATGAACAGATGCTCGTTATTCATAGCGACGCGCCGGATTTGCCGCGCCTCGCGAGCGTAAACAACGTAAGCAGTAAGGTTGAATGGATTTTGTCGGTTTCCATGCTTAATGAGGGCTGGGATGTAAAGCGCGTTTTTCAAATTGTCCCCCACGAAAAAAGAGCGTTTGAAAGTAAGTTGCTTATCGCTCAAGTGCTCGGGCGCGGTTTGCGCGTGCCGGACGGCTGGAAGGGTGCACAACCGGAGGTAACCATTTTTAATCATGATCGGTGGGCGGACGACATCCGACACCTTGTCCATGAAGTTTTGGAATTTGAAAAAAGAATACCAACATTTCCGGTTGCCTCGTCTGAATTGAATTTTGAACTCTTGAACATTGAATACGATCCGAAGCCGCGCACTGAAACCTACAAAATGGAAAAGCCGTATCAGTTGTTCAAAAAGGGATATGTTGATCTTTCAACGGAACTACCGGAAGAAGATATGACGGTTGAGTTTGAGGAAGCAGACACCGGCGTTCGGACGCAGTGGAAAACGAAAATCAAACATAAAACCTACTCTCCACGAGAAGTTGCCGAGGTTATGTTTCAGCGATTTGAGGATTTACTGGACGGCGAAGACCGCAAATTTTATATCAAACAATTCCCAGTTGAAAAACTGGAGGAAATAGTAAAAAAATCGTTGAAAGAAACGGGTAACAGGGTTATTACCGATAACATGCGGCAGAAATTTTTGCAGTCGCTCGGAACGCTCCAAAGGAAAGCGGCGCAAGTTGTCCGCTATGATTTTGAGCCGACAAATTACTATCCGGTATCAACAACCGAGCGACCGCAAGAAAGCGCGAGCGCGTCTGATTTGAAAAATGGCAAGACGATTTTTTACACGACCAAAACGAAAGAGAATATGCCGGACGAATATAAGGAATTTTATGAAGAAGCCATTGAGGACGGGAGCGGATTTAAGTGCGCAAAAATATCAAATCATTACGATTTCAAATCGCCGCTCAACGCCGTTGTTGCAGATCATGATAACGAGCGTAGATTTGTTAAAGAATTAGTAAAATCTGAAAATGCGGAACATATTAACGCGTGGCTAAAATCAACGCCGATGAGTTTTTACGAAATTGATTACTTCTGGAAGAAAGGCGAACATCCGAAGCGCGGAAAATTCAGCCCCGACTTTTTTATCAAGAGCGGCGATTTGGTTTGTGTAGTAGAGATTAAAGATGACGACGAGATTAGCGAGCCGTCCGTGGAAAACAAAAAGAAAAACGAATATGCGCTCGCTCATTTTGAAAGAATAAACGCGTATTTACGAAAGAATAAAAAGCGCGTACAATACAAATTCAACTTCCTTACTCCAACAGATTTCAACGGATATTTCCAAAGTATCAGAGACGGCAAGGTTGCGAGCTTCCGATCCGCGCTGGATGTTGAATTGACAAAATGAGCGGCACGCCAGCTAACGCTGGCACAAATTCCGTCGGCGCAAAAAGCGAGGGTGCGGCGGAAGGGGGGTGTGGGGGGAATTCCGCCGCACCCGAGCGAAATAAAACAGAGGCCAGCCCCGCCGCCCTGCTCAAAACCGCAAAAGAACCCGGAGAAAAACATCGGCTCGAACCATATTTTAATTTTGGGGGAAGAAAATTTTTTAATCCAATACGGAAACCCAGAAAAAGCCCTAAAATATGGACTTTTTCTGTTGAGCTTGACTTTCAAGCTCGTATATGCTATATTAGCAACAGTAAGAAATCGGGCTATGGTAGCCCGATAATAGCACATTTCACAATCAAAACCAGGAGGTGAGCCGTGGAAGTCTATCGCATCCTCGCTGACTTCGTCTTCTGGTTCCATGGGGTTTGGACTGCCCTGCTTCTTGGGGGAATCATTCTCTCGATGAAGTACAAGTGGTACAAGCGATACCACGCAGTTGTGCTGACGAGCACCATCGTCTCGCAACTGATCTTTCTGGGCTGTCCACTCGTCGCGCTGGAGAACGCGCTTCGTGCGCAGTACGATCCCAAGACAACTTACACGGGGTCGTTCATCTGCCACTATCTGAAAGAGCATTTCGGTTTTCAGCTTCCGCCCGAATACATCACTCTGGCGTTGGTGGGAATCGTCCTGCTCTCCGCGCTCATCTTCCTGCGTAGACCCAAGGAACAAGAAACGATCTAGGTTTGCCACTTTTCCTCTAAAAAGTGGCTTTTCTTTTTGTTGATTTATCTCAATATTTTTCATATAATACATTTGTATTCGCTTTGCGAATTATTGGATTGAATGCCGCCAAAGAAAAACTTGAAATTGTTAGCAGTGCGGCTCCGCCGCCTTTCCGTCATACGACGACTGCTCCTCTCGCTATGCTCGAGGGTTGCCGGATTTTCGCGGGCCTTCGCCTCGCCGAAGTGGCTTCGGCCACGCAGGCGGGGGGATTTCCTCGCCCCGAGCTTGTCGAGGGGCGAAATGTGTTCGGACTAATTCAAGAATACAGCACAAACAAAAAAGACACTGCATACAGTGTCTTTTTTGTTTGTGCAATTATATTTCCACGCATATGCGCAGGTTTTGGATTTTACTTGACATTTATTGAAATTTATTGTAAAATAGCTTTAAACTCTTTAACAATTTAACAACAACGAAAGCGAGGTGAGCAAGTTTGCAGACGGATTTTCTTTTCCTAAAAGATGAATTAAGCGCCAAAAATTTATGGCAGAGCTCGACAAACCTGATTGCTTTGACGGTTCTGGCTGGGATTGCCGCTACGGCTTACCTTGCCTACCGTTACGGCATCGCCGGTCCGGCTTTTGCCCTAAGTTTAACCGCCGCCGGGTTTTATCTCGGCGCGATTCTGTTCAGATTTCTTTTGTTCGCGTTTTCTCTGATTCAGATACGAAAAAACAGCGCGGCAAAAAGCATTGTTCAGCAATGTTCCGACAAAGAACTGCCGGTTTACACCGTCCTTGTGCCTTTAAGGCATGAAGTTAAGGCGCTTCCGGGACTTATTGAAGCACTGAATAATCTTGACTGGCCCGAAGACAGACTTGAGATATTTTTTCTTGTTGACGATGACGACGACATTACCCAAGACGCGCTGAAAAAACACGTTCTTCCTCGCCATATTCAGGTTATGATTATTCCCACCGCGGACGCGCTCATCCGTTCAAAACCCAGAGTGTTGAACGCGATTCTGTTTCAGGTGTCCGGCGAATTTCTCACGATTTACGATGCCGAAGACAGGCCGGAACAAGATCAGCTTAAAAAAGCTTATCTCACGTTCAGGGACTCTCCCGAAGAAATTGTTTGCGTTCAGGCGCGACTGGATTATTACAACGAACGGCAGAATATCCTGACGAGATGGTTTACCGCTGAATACGCTTCCTGGTTTGGCTACACATTGCCGGCGCTTGATTGTCTTGGTTTACCGATTCCGTTGGGCGGAACTTCAAACCACCTCAGAGTTGAATTTTTGCAAAAAATCGGCGGCTGGGATTCATACAACGTGACCGAGGACTGCGAATTGGGAATGCGTATTTATCGTATGCGCGGCCGAATGAAAATAATGAGTTATCTTCCACACAAACAGGAAGAAAAAGGCCGGCCGATCAGAGTGTTTGATTCCGTGACTTACGAGGAAGCAACTTCGCAGTTGAAAAATTGGATACGCCAGCGCTCAAGATGGATAAAAGGATTTCTCCAGACCTTCATCGTCCATACGAGAAATCCGCTGAAGGCCGTCCGGGAATTCGGCGTTTGCGGATTCGCCGTATTCATTTTCTTCACCGGAGGAACGGCAGTCATCCATCTGATGAACATCGTATTTTGGACACTCTCAATCGCCTGGCTCTTTAATTGGAACTTCATTTACGCTTTCTTTCCGCCGGCACTTCACCAAATTCACGTTTTCACTTTGATTTTCGGCAACGCGTTTTTTGTTCTAATTCATGTACTTTCGGCTTTGATAGAAAAACGGTTTTTGACTGCCCTTTTCGCGCTGTTCATTCCATTGTACTGGCTGCTCATGGCAATCGCCTGCCTGAAAGCAATCTGGCAATTGATTTTCAAACCGCATTTTTGGGAAAAAACAATGCATTTCGGCGAAATAAAAAAACAAGAGGAGGTGAAAAACGGAATGGCCGTTAAAAAAATTCTGATTATCGTAATCGTGACGCTCGCGCTCGCGGTCTGCAAAAATTCGGCGGACGCGGCAAATGTCAGTTTTCCCGGCTCCGTCTGGAGCGAACTCAAAACCCAGGCCTCGCCGCTGAACAATTACGGCGCAATGGCCGAAGGAGTGGTGGAACAAGGAGCGGAACTGAGCGACGCCTCTTTGGGCAAGTTGAGAATCAATTTTTTCGGAGAACTGAAGTATTCGTTCAGCCCAAACGGCCCGACCTGGTACAATTACACCGCGCCGGGAATCGGAATACGGCTTGAATACCCCGGTCAGAAAAGCTTTGTCCGATTCGGATTTAAAATAAGTCAGGAAAACTGGCAAGACCATGACTCAAACACCGCGGCCACTGGATTCATAACCGTCTACCGCGGCTGGAATTTATCAAAATGAAAATCAAAAGTGCCTTTCTAAAAAAAAGAAAGGCACTTTTTAATTGCCGACCACAAGCATCAGCCAAACAGAGCAACGCCCCGGCCGGCAAAATAAGAAACAATTATTACGGCGATCGCGATAAAAATATTTTTAACCACGCTTTTGGCGACATTTTCTTCGTGAAGAAAGGCAATTTGAAGGTTGACAAAAGTCAACAAAATCAAACCCCAAAAAATTCCCGCGTAAATCGCCCAAGAAATCGGGAAAACGCCAAACGGTACGAGAAAACTCAAAGTGAAAATAAACTTGCCCAAAAACACGTTAAGAGCGCTTTTGAAAGCAACCGCCGGCGAGATGCCTCTTTCGGCTTTTTTTGCGGTATACATGCCGATTGAATCGGACAATGAATCCGAAATCGCCACGGCAATTATGCCGCCAATCACCGCCAGCAGAGACGCGGTGGCTGAATTTAAGCCGACGATTACGCCGAGCGTCGTCAAAACCGCGGAAGAAATGCCGAAACTGAATCTGCCGAATTTATCATGAATTTTAGCAAAAATTCTTTGAAGCGGCGTTAATGTCATAATCGCCAGTTCGAAATAAGAAAATCTCGTCGCGTTCAAAGGATCCAAACCGAGTTTTCTCATCAAAAAGTCGATTTTTAAAGATTCATCTTCATTTATCACCTCAAATTCAATAAAATTGCCCACATTCTCCACTTTATCAATATTAATCACGACTGAATCCAAAAGAAAAATGCTCCTTTTTTTATTGACGCTCACTATTTCATCATAATTTTTCTTGATATCAAGCGCCTCTTTTTCTTCAATTGCCTTATTAATGACCGTTCTTGTCCTGACTTTTCTGCTGGCAAGCGGGCCTTTATAGGTAAAAAGCAAATCTTCCCCGCCCTCTTTTCGCAACCTTACTAATTCGTCCGTTTCACTCACCTTTTTTCCTTTCGCGATAAAATACCTGTCCTCGTGAAGTACTGTGCCCACTTTTCTTGCTCCGAGCTTGTGAAGTGCGTTCTCTTCGATATCCGCCTTAATCTTTAACTGGTACTCATATTTTGCGAATTCTTGCTCTTTTTGTATCAGCTCTTTAACGTCCATAAAATTGTTTAAAATTTGCCTAAAATTTGACCTTTCTGTATAATGTCGATAAAATCACGACTGCTTGAATTATATCAAAAAAGGACAAAGAATAAAAACAATATTTATGCGCGCTTAGCTCAGTTCCGCCAGATGGCGGACAGGGTCCGAGCGATCCGTTTATTCCCGATTTGTCCCCGCTTAGCGGGGTAACAAATCGCAATCCCGCTTAAAGTGGGCGACTAGCTCAGTTGGTTAGAGCGCTTCGTTTACACCGAAGAGGTCATAGGTTCGAATCCTATGTCGCCCACTTTGTGCGGGACACCGAGCAGGTCGGGGGTTCGATACCCTCAGCGCGCACAGTTGAAAAATTTATAAATATCTGATATAAATTAAATATGCCGGACTAGCTCATTGGTAGAGCGCTGCCCTGAAGAGGCAGGCGTGCCCAGTTCGATTCTGGGGTCCGGCACAAAGCTGAACTTAGTTAAGCCGCGCTCAGCGCGGCACAAATTTTGCGGGAGTGGCGAAGTGGTATCGCGTCTCCTTGCCAAGGAGAAGATCGCGGGTTCGAATCCCGTCTCCCGCTCAAATAAAAAACCTTCTTGTAAATACAAGAAGGTTTTTTATTTGAGTATCTTTACGACTGCGCTCGAACCTATTTTATCAAAAATTCTGGATTTTGAATAGTGCCGCGCGGAGCGCGGCACTCCTGAACCCGCGGCTCCGTCCGCCTAACGGCGGCGCAAAGCCA
>Ga0209319_1002593_pt1 | contig 11005 bp, 7 predicted proteins | sample RifGroE2_FD_184000 | JGI IMG/M metagenome (GOLD analysis project Ga0209319, IMG submission 184000) | Groundwater microbial communities from Rifle, Colorado - Groundwater E2 (SPAdes) (version 2) | ecosystem: Environmental > Aquatic > Deep subsurface > Groundwater | place: Rifle, Colorado, United...
TGTCTTCTTAAACTTCCGAATTCATAATCAATTAAATCCATTTTATATATTGGAAATCCTGACGATGGGGCAATTCTTTGTGCTTTGGATACATTCGGATGGCGTAACCAAATGCCCCGGCATTCATTAAATGCAGGTTCAGTTTATAGGTAACTAACGAACCCTTAATGTTTTCAACTTCAAACTGCAAACATTCCACCAGTTCTGGTGCAGTGTCTTTGCCATTTTCAGTAATTACCATTTCAACGCCAACATCTTCCGGTTTTAATCCTTTTAAATCAACGGTAACCAATGCCGGATACTCTTCACCGATTTGCAAAACATTGGTAATTCCATCCGTAATCTGTACGTCTTTTACCTCAATCTGATCCCAAACCGAGGAAACATCAAATTTCCATTGGGCAATTTCCTTGGCAAGTTTATAATCCGAAGCAATCAGACGTGCGCTTCGTTCTGCCTGTGGTTTGTAAAAACGATCCTGATAATCCCGGATCATTCGGGCAGTGGTGAAATTCGGAGAAACCTGGGCAAACGTATTTTTGATGTAGGAAACCCATTTTTCCGGAATACCTTCACGGTTACGGGTATAAAAGGCTGGTAAGATTTCGTCTTCAAAAATATTATAAATAGTTTCAGCATCCAGTTCGTCCTGAAGATCATTCACATCATATGAATTTTCCTGAGATAACGCCCATCCTGCATCTTTTTTATAACCTTCAACCCACCAGCCATCAAGTACTGAAAAATGTATTGTTCCGTTCATAACTCCTTTTTCGCCGCTGGTACCTGAAGCTTCCAACGGACGGGTCGGAGTGTTCATCCAGATATCAACACCCTGAAGCATCATTTTGGCCAGGTTCATATCATAGTTCTGAACGAACAATATTTTTCCGGCAAACTCCGGTCGTTTCGATATTTCTACAATATATTTGATCAGATCCTGACCGGCTTTATCGGCAGGGTGAGCCTTTCCGGCAAAAATAAACTGTACCGGGCGTGCGGGATCGTTCACCAGTTTTGATAAACGGTCGAGGTTACGGAACAGAAGGTGTGCTCTTTTATAGGTAGCAAAACGACGAGCAAAACCTATGGTTAAAGCATAAGGATTTAGCTTTCCTAAAACTTCGGAGATTAATTTCGGATTTTCATGCCGCTTAATAAAGCTGTTTGTAAATCGCTGCTTGATATATCCAATGGTTTTTAACCGCATGGTTTGTTTCAGATTCCAGATTTCCTCATCGGATACCTTGTAGATTCTTTCCCATGAATCAAAATCAAGCTGGTCTTCAGGAAATTCATCGCCGAAATATTTGCGGTGCAGTTCTTTCCATTCCTTGGCGGCCCAGGTAGCATAATGCACACCATTGGTTACATAACCAACTGCAAGCTCCTCAGGAAGAAATCCTTTGTATAACGGACTGAGAACATCTTTCGAAACTTCCCCATGCAGCATACTCACCCCGTTAATCCCTTGTGAAAGGTTGCAGGCCAGATAGCTCATATTAAAATGATCCTCATAAATTTCAGCTTTCCCCAGACTTACAAATTCATCCCAGGTAATTCCAACCGTTTCAGGATATTTCTGCATATAGTGTTTAAATAAATCCTGATGAAAGGAATCATGTCCGGCAGGAACGGGTGTATGGGTGGTAAACAGGGTTGATGCACGTATAATTTCTTTGGCTTCGGCATATTGCAGGCCTTTTTCAGAAACAAGACCGACCATTCTTTCCAAACCAATCATCGCTGCATGGCCTTCATTGCAATGGTAAATATCCATTTCAATGCCCATCTTTTTTAGAGCTCGTATACCTCCAAGACCAAGAAGCATTTCCTGTTTCAGGCGGTTTTCGTTATCGCCACCATACAAATGATGGGTTACAAACCGGTCTTCGTCAGAGTTGGCTTCAAAATCGGTATCAAGCAGATAAAGTTTTATTGAACCTATACTTACCTGCCACAAGCGGGCAGTCAATGTCCTTCCCGGGTATTCCACCTGAACATTAATCCAATTACCATCTTTGTCGTAGGCTGGCAATACAGGGATTTTGGAAAATTGCTGGGCATCGTAGTTTGAAAGTTGTTCTCCGTTTATGGAAATATTCTGACGGAAATAACCGTAACGGTATAACAGACCAACAGCTACCAGGTTAACTTTGGAATCACTGGCTTCTTTCAGGTAATCACCAGCCAGAATACCCAAACCACCCGAAAAAATCTTTAGACTGTCGTGCAAGCCATATTCCATGCTGAAATAGGCGATGGACGGTCCACTCAGCACTTCCCGCTGGGCCAGATATTTATGCAGTAAGGATGAAACCTGATTCATTTTCAGAAGAAATTCATCATCGTTCTCCAATTCCAGAAAGCGCTGGTAATTGACTTCTTCGAGCAGAAGAATCGGATTATGCTCACACTCTTCCCAAATTTCAGCATCAATGGTCTGAAACAGGTCGCGTGCTTCGGTATTCCAAACCCACCACAAATTACGGCTTAGCTCTTTGAGCGGAGTCAATTTCTCAGGGATATTCGACTCGACAAATAATTTTTTCCAGACTGGTTGTTCCACGATTGATTGTTTTATAAATCTAACACCTTTCCCCATCATTTTCTATCTATCTGTTAATCTAAATCTTCTCCACATTTAAAGGGACAAAAGAAGTCAAAAAAACACTTATACCGAAATACTTAATGTAAAAAGGACGTTAAATCTTCGGCAACTATATGTTAGGCATGTCCAACGAGTAATTTATTCTGAGGGCAAATTTCCTGTTAAGCTTATGTAAATTTGTCGAATCTGAGCTGCCGAATTCTTCCAAAGGAATTTTGCTGATTCTTTTCTCCCCAGATTACCTAGAAACGTTTTTCGAGTGGGATTGTTTAATAAATCGAGCAATGCAACTGACATCCCATGCACATCCCAATAATCAACCTTTATTGCATTCTTCAGGATTTCAGACACCCCGCTTTGTCTGGAAATAATTACCGGAAGCCCTGCTTGCATCGCCTCGAGTGTCACTATCCCAAAAGGTTCAGAAACCGAGGGCATCACAAAAATATCGCTTTCAGATAACAACTGCGGAACTTCACAGTCAGGAATAAAGCCCGGAAAATCAATGTAAGAGGAAATATTCAATTCGGCAGCACGCTTGATCATTGCATCGCGCAGGTCGCCTTTGCCTGCCATAACAAAACGAACATTATCCATTTTCTGAAGTACCCGGAAAGCAGCTTCGATAAAATATTCAGGTCCTTTCTGAAAAGTAATCCGCCCCAAAAAGGTAACTCTTTTTTCGGCAACCGTATTGTTCTGTTTTGGCTGAACACTGAAATTAATAGGCTCTACAGCATTATAAACAGTAACCACCTTGGATGGTTCGGTGTGGTAATTCCGGACAATAACATCACGTGTTAAATTACTTACAGCAATAACTTTGCTGGCAGACGCCAACCCTTCTTTTTCGATGTTGCAAATGACCGGATTTACATGCTGTCCGCTGCGGTCGAATTCAGTAGAATGAATGTGCACGACCAATGGTTTGCCTGAAATTCGTTGTGCAGCTATTCCTGCCGGAAAGGTCATCCAGTCGTGAACATGAATTACATCAAAATCCAATTCCTTGGCAAGAGTCTCAGCGACCAGTGCATAATTCTGTATTTCCTGAAAAAGATTGATCCCATAATCACCACTGAAAATAAACTTGCCTTCAAGAGTGATTTCGATTAAACGCCTTTCTTCTGAAAATAATTTTGATTTCAATTCGGAATACTCGCTGGTTCCCAGATACGGGATTAAATCCGACTTCAATTCATAATAGCTGACTTTTGAATCGGTATCTTCAAATTGCAGCTGTTTTTTTATAAAAGGTATTTCATCGGCACCAATCAAGGAAACATTCGATTGATCTTCGTCTCCAAATTTCCTGGGAACGACAAATGTTAGCTCAACATCACTGAATCCGGACAAAGCTTTGGTCAGTCCGTAACAGGCCGTACCTAATCCGCCTGATATATGTGGCGGAAATTCCCAGCCAAACATTAAAACTCTCATCATTTCAGTAAAAAATAAGGAAAAAGAAATAAGTAAAAAACTGGATCAATTGTTAGCTTCTCAATTCCTGAAGACGTGTTAATTCCAGTTCAAAATAAGTTCTTTCCCGGGTAAAATCAAGCGAAGGAAAATCGGCAAAAAGTTGTTCAATCTCATTCAGATTTGAATTAATAAAATCCAGGTATTCGTTAGTTCCTGGATTAACAGGACGATGGTCCATCGATTTTTTCAATTTCAGTATTTTTTTTGAAATCTCTTTACTTTCACGGCTAATTATTACTTTACTGAAACGCTCAAAAATGTAATCAGTTGCAACCGGGCTTAGATGCAGCATATCTTCAGCATAAAAACGGTAATCCCGCAGTTCATCCATCACGATTTCGTACGATGGGAAATAACCGCAACCCTGATTGCCAAATCCTCGGGTTAATTGATCGATAGCCAGTAAAAGTGTCGCTTTGCTGAGCTGATTTTCAACGGCGCCATCCTTCCAATGGCGAATGGGGCTCACTGTAAAAATAACCTTTAAACCGGGATTGATTTTCCAGATTTGTTCCAGTAATTCGCGGTAAGTTTCAGTAATTTCAAACACTCCAAGCCGAAATCGTTTAAATTCTGATGCCGGTACTTTATGGCAGTTTGAGACAATCGTCCCGGTTTCTTTTAGTTCATAAACCCAGGCAGTGCCAAAGGTAATAATCAGGAAGTCGGCTGTTTTCAGGAACTCATTCGAACTGGTTATCCGATTATTAATTTTTTGAAGGGCTGCATCGCGGTCGACATCCGAAAATCGGCTGTGATGGTAATAGCTATTCCACAAACCATGATCGTTAAACAAATCCTTTTCTGTAAAAATTCGCTTTTCAAGTAAAATTTTCAGGTTGTTGGCAATCGACTCCGGATTGTACAAAATACCAAACGGATTCATGTCCACATTAAATTTCAGATCGAGCAGTTTCTGCCCGATATTTTCTGTAAAGCACGATCCCATCAGCATCATGTTCTTCGAATAATCCAGCTTCGAGGGAAATTCAGGGATATTTATTTCGGTAAAAAAAGACATAAACGATGATTTGACAATTAAACAATTTGGCTATTTGACAATGAAAAATTCTGTCTTTTGCCCCTCCCCGATACTCTAGATTCTAAACTCAAGACTTCAATCCTGTTTCTCCAAAACCATTGCTGTACGGGCTGGCATGTATAATCGCAGATAATTCTGATTTCCCTTTCCATCTTCAGGAATGGTTGAATAAACCAGGCTGTCATCAATACGGTTTTGGCCGCCAAAACGATATTCATCGGTGTTTAAAACAATCTTGTATTGTGATGGTGCCATCCGGATGCCGTAATCGACAAACGATTGTGCCGGATTAAAGTTGAAAACAAACAAGTGCTTTCCTCGGGAATAGACCAGAATCTGATTGTCTTTATGATCGTAAATCCAGTTAACTTCAGGAACTTCGATTAGCTTAGCCTTTTTTACCAGAGTAATCATCTCACGGTCGAAATCTGACAGCCAACCATATTTCAGATCATGATTATCGGCCAGACTCCACATGCGACGGGCATGAGCATAGGACCAGTTATTTCCTTCCCTGGGAAAATCAATCCACTCCGGATGACCAAATTCATTACCCATAAAATTCAGGTATGCGCCTCCAGCGCAGGAAAGTGTTGCCAGTCGAATCATTTTATGCAGAGCGATGCCACGTTCAACGGCCAAATTGGGTTGATCTTTCCGCATACTGAAATACATTTCCTTGTCGATCAGTCGGAAAATAATGGTTTTGTCACCTACCAGAGCCTGATCGTGTGATTCAGCATAGCTCACTACTTTTTCGTCCAGCCGTTTCGATGTAAGTTCATGAAAAATATAGCCAACATCCCATTTTTCGTCCGATACTTCTTTAATCAATTTAATCCAGAAATCTGGGACTCCCATCGCCATGCGGTAATCAAATCCTACACCTCCATCTTTATAGGGGGTTGCCAATCCGGGTAATCCACTCATTTCTTCTGCAATCGAAAGTGCATTCGGATTTATTTCATGAATTAACCGATTAGCCATGATGAAGTATGTAAAAGCTTCCTGATCGAGTCCATCGTTAAAATAATCATCGTAACAGGTAAACGCTTTTCCCAAACCGTGATCAAAATAAAGCATGCTGGTCACGCCGTCGAAACGAAAGCCATCGAACTTAAATTCTTCGAGCCAGTAAAGGATATTAGAGAGCAAAAAATGAACGACTTCAGTTTTGCCATAATTAAAACAATACGAATCCCAGGCTGGATGCTCTCCCTTTCCTCCATCGTGAAAAAACTGCCAGCGTGTTCCGTCGTATCTGCCCAGACCTTCGTTCTCATTTTTCACTGCATGAGAATGAACCAGATCAATAATTACTGAAATGCCTAACCCGTGAGCTTCATCAACTAACTGTTTCAATTCTTCGGGAGTACCAAAACGTGATGAAGGAGCGAAAAAACTTGACACGTGATACCCAAAACTACCGTAATACGGATGCTCTGGAATGGCCATAAGCTGTATGGTATCATAACCTGCTTTCTGAACACGCGGTAAAATATCGGTTCTGAATTCGTTATAAGTGTGCACCCGTTCGTTTTCTCCGGCCATACCAATGTGACCTTCGTAAATCAGAGGGGCAGAAGCTGCCCGAACAAATTTTTTATTTTTCCAGCTATACGACTTTTCTGGTGCCCAAACCTGAGCATTAAATATTTTGGTATGATCGTCCTGAACAACACGATTAATCCATGCCGGAATCCGTTTTCCGTGTCCGGCATTCCAGTGAATTGAAAAAGCAAACAATTGGCCATGATTCATTTTCTCAAGAGAAAGGCAAAGTTCCCAATTGCCTGAACCAATAGATTTTAATTCATACTCCGGTTGCTCCTGCCAGTTGTTAAATTCACCGATCAGAAATATTGCCGTAGCATTGGGGGCCCAGTCGCGAATAACCCATTGGGTCCTTTCCTTATGCAATCCATACCACTTGTGCCCCTGCGCGAAATCGGGCAAACTTATACCCTGAAGAATCTCTTTTTCTGCATCTGCCGCCTTCTGAAGCCGAGCAATAATTATTGGGGCAAAAGGTTCAAGATAGCTGTCATTTTTAACTATTTTCGGAAGTTTCATAGCGTTTTCAGTTTGCTTAAAGATAAGAAAACATCCTGCCTGTATTCATTCTCTCAACAAAATAAATTGGAACTATTATAATTCGCTCATGAATCGAGACGTGCTCACTGAAGGTCCGGCAGGAAGAAGAAATATCAAAAAGAAATTTGATTGACTGAATTGACTGTTTAAATCCGGAACCACAAATGCCAATCAAGTCCTCCTAATGATTGACTAAAAGTAACTTTGAGTAAATTTTTTCGCCGGCATTGACTTTAACAACATAGCACCCGGATGCTAATGAAGAAATATTCAGTTTTCCCTTTTCGAACAAAGTAGCGCTCATTACCAATTGTCCGCCATTATTAATAATGGAAACAGTCACCTCCTGATTTGGGAATATGCCAATATTTACCCAATTTGCTGCTGGGATAGGGTATATCAGTAAAAGATTTTGGTTCAGAGGTGGTATTTCAGCTGAAACAGTGCAATCAATATGATGAGTTTCAAGTACATTTGAAATGTCAGTATATCGTTTGACGGCATAAGGCTTAAGCCCGGAAATCTGTTGCCACGCTTCATCCACATTTTTCTGAAATGCCTCAAAAGGATAATCCACAAAAGGATCTTGTTCCAGAAGATTACCGATCATTGCCGTTTCAGCAGTTATTAAATTATTGACAGAAGTAGCGGAAAGGTAAGTTTTCAAGTTACAATATTTACGAAGAAACGTATCGTGAAATTCCGGAACCTGTAAAATTCGTTTGATCAGCACCGGGTAATCCGATGGGTTAATATCTATGGGTGTTTCGCCATCCTGCAACGATAAATTATAGTCCCAGGGAATCCAGTGAAATTTGCCGTTGTGACTGTACAAATAGTAATTACGTCCTGAATTTCCATAAAAATCCAGATTATTTACCGCGATATCAAAAGCCAGAATCTGTAAATATTCATCAACATCGAATATTGGCAATATCGCTTCCCGAAACTGATTGTCGGGCGTGTTATTCAAAATGTCGAGGAAATGAATAAATTCCGACCAGTCGTTTTTGTTCTCGTGATTCTCCAACGAAATGGATGCGTAATAGGCTTCCTTGTTGCTTCCCAGCCATGACAGAGAAAACCCTGCCGTACCTTTCCCCTCCTGTTTGTATAAATTGCCGTCATGATTCCCAAAATAGCCATCCAGAAAAGTATTGTCTATCTGTTCTACAATTCGGTACAACCCGATATAAGTATTGTCAATAAATACTTTTGCATAAGCAGTTCGAGGTGCTTTAATGCCCAGTAATCGTAGCATGCTATAATTAATATTTTCCCTGATGAACGATGGATCGCCGGAACCGTTATGCAGATTGAACTTTTTCAATCCATCATATTGCTGATCAGACTGGTATTCGTTTATGTCAATCTTAATGGGCTTCTTTACGGAGTGCCACCACGAATTAAATCCTTTGTACCGTATCCCTAATGAATCCAGATTCGTTCCATCAATAATTAGTTTTACCGATGCATATGGGATAGCGCGGGTCTGAATCTGATTCATTCCGAAAGACATAACATAGTTGGCTTCCAAAGTGTCGCGCAGGTTCTCTTTAAGTGAAATGACTTTTATTTCATGAATTTTAGTGTTATCGAACAATTGGCTGCCTGGTACCTGAGCTACAGAAAAGTTTATCAATGCACAATGAAACACTATGCCCCAAAAGCAAATTTTTTTCATATCCTTATTTTTCTGATTATTTATAAGGACGCCTGATGGTGAAATTTGGTTGCGTAAGAGAACCCATTCCGGAATACTTCAATCGCTCTGAACGACTAAAGCAAAATAATGGGCTGTTTCAGCAAAATGCCCAAACAGCCTATTATTTCCGTTCAACTCAGTATGAATATCGGGAGTTATTATTTCAGCCTAAATGATCAATATTCAGGTTTAATTCTTTCGGGTCGCCTGATCGATAAACTTCTTATCCAATTCATCCGAATCGCCATATTGGGTGCGGAGTTGGGTCAGGCGTTTGTGCAAATCCTTTTGGACGCCAGCATAAGCTGGATCATTATAAATACTCTTCATTTCATGCGGGTCTTTTTCCAGATCGTACATTTCCCATTCATCCACATCGTAGTAGAAATGAATGAGTTTATACCTTTCGGTACGAACTCCGTAATGACGCTTGACCATGTGCTCTGCAGGATATTCGTAATAATGGTAATAAACGGCATCGCGCCACTTCCCTTTCTCACCCTTTACTACCTTCCTGAACGATAAACCCTGAAATTCAGAGGGCGCTTTCACCCCGGCATAATCCAGAAAAGTGGGCGCAAAATCAAGGTTCTGAACCAACTGATTAACCACTGTTCCAGGTTTAATCTCTTTTGGAAAACGCATCAGGATTGGTGTACGGAAGGATTCTTCGTACATAAACCGTTTGTCGAACCAGCCGTGTTCACCCAGATAAAAGCCCTGATCCGAAGTATAAATTACAATGGTGTTTTCAGCCAGACCGTTCTGATCCAGGTAATCCAGCATTTGTCCAACTCCGTCATCTACCGATTTGATACATTTCAGGTAATCGCGCAGGTATCGTTGATACTTCCATTTTGCCAGTTCCCTTCCTTCCGGTTTATTTCGAATAAATAATTCGTTTCGCGGATTGTATGCTTTTCGCCACATTTCACGCTGATGATCGTCCATCCTTTTTATGTCACCCGTAAAATTGGTTGGCTCTCCGGTGTATGGATCGTTCTCAAATTTCATGTCGTGTCCCCAGGTCATAATCGGAACAACACCCATTTCCTGCTTATCGGCTGCAGTTCCCCTTCCATCGTAATCGTCAAAAAAGTTTTCCGGAAAAGGAAACTCACGATCTTCATACAAATTCAGGTATTTTTCTTCCGGAAGCCAGTTTCGGTGCGGGGCTTTCTGATGATAAAGCAAACAAAATGGCTTCGACTTGTCTCGTCCTTTATCGAGCCAGTTCAGCGCAAATTCAGTTGTCAAAGTTGTTACATACCCCGGAAATCTTTTCTTCACACCGTTTTCAATAAAGTCAGGATTGTAATATTGGCCTTGTCCTGGTAAAACATTCCAGTAATCAAATCCCTGGGGCGATCCATCGAGGTGAATCTTTCCGATCATGGCAGTTTGGTAGCCATTTTGCTGAAGTATTTTGGCAAAGTTCTGCTGATCCCAGTTAAATCCTCCCCGGTTATCGACTTTGCCATTCAGGTGACTAAACTTCCCGGTGAGCATAACCGCCCTGCTGGGAGCACAAATTGAATTGGTCACAAATCCCCGGTTGAAAATCGCTCCCTGACGGGCAATCCGGTCGATGTTGGGTGTTTCGTTCAGACCACATCCATAGGCGCTGATGGCCTGATAAGCATGATCGTCACTCATAATAAAGACAATGTTCGGACGGGCTTGCTTCTGAACCGGTCCACCAAAGCTTGGTAAAACACCAGCTGAGCAAAGTCCCAGCACAGTCAGTACATTTGTTTTATTCATTATTTTTGGTTTAGTAAGTTATCTATTTTGTAAGTACGCGCCCGGGCTCCCGACGATTTTTTCCTTCCACTTTCTGAATATCGTCACCCAAATCTTCGCGTACTTCATCAGCCAGTCGCTTTAAATCGGCAACTATTTCCGGATAATATTCTTTTACATCGAATCGCTCACCCGGATCGCGGCGTAAATCGTACAAACCCTCTTCATACGGAAAGTTTTCATTGGTTCCACCAGGAAATCCGTCAACTCCCGGTTTGAAACCGACGTATGTTCGTCCCGGATGCGCAAATATCAGCTTCCCATCGCC
>Ga0209319_1002596_pt1 | contig 10999 bp, 6 predicted proteins | sample RifGroE2_FD_184000 | JGI IMG/M metagenome (GOLD analysis project Ga0209319, IMG submission 184000) | Groundwater microbial communities from Rifle, Colorado - Groundwater E2 (SPAdes) (version 2) | ecosystem: Environmental > Aquatic > Deep subsurface > Groundwater | place: Rifle, Colorado, United...
GGTATCGCTGAAACGGAGGAAAACCGACCGGTAATCTATCCCAATCCGGCAATAAGTGAGATATACCTGACCAATTCAGGTGAAGTCAGCCGGATAATTCTCTATGATGTCCTGGGGCGTAAAGTTTTGGAAACAAATACTATTTTGAATGGCATTAGCCTGAAGGAACTCAGATCAGGAATTTATTTAGCAAAAATTCAAACAAAGGGAGAAACATTTACTCAAAGTGTGCGTATAAAATAATCCGAATCTTTGTATAAAAGAAATATAATCTTTTTTAAATCATGAAAGAAAAATTGAAATTTCAGTATAAAAAAATCATAGCAGCCCTGGTCTTTGTTGCATCAACATCCACCATATCGGCTCAGTTTACATTTTCCGATCTGAACCATATCATCGGATATGGCCAATCGCTTTCCTTAGGATCGGTGGATCAATGCGTGATTTCCACAACACAGAAATATAACTCACTCATGTTCAGCAAGGAACTTCGAACATTGGATTATGCTGATGCCGATTTCTCAACCGTTACCTTCGTACCATTAGTTGAGAAAATTTGGGTAAATCATACCAACTATGCTGAAACTCCATACAGTGGCATGTCGGAAATGTTGATTGAAACGATTATCAAAGAGAACGGATCATTTGACAAACAATTGTTTTTTCATGCTCCGGGTAAGGGTGGAACATCCATTACCGGTTTAAATAAAGGAACAAGTACTACCAAGACCTATGATTATCTGGTTCGTGGTGTGCAACGGGCAAAGGATTTAGCCTCTGCAGAAGGTAAAACGTACAAAGTTCCCTGTTTTACATGGATACACGGAGAACAGGATTTATCAACCTATATGCCCCCTGCAACATACAAAAACTTACTCACACAACTACAACAGGACATTCAGACTGATGTACAACAAATTAACGGACAGACAGAAGCAGTACCCTGTATACTCTCGCAAACAGCTTCTTTCAATCGTTACTGGATGTTACGCACAGGTTCAGCTGTCGACAGCCTTCCCAATGCTAAAATATCCGTGGCATTGTATCAGATGGCGCTTGAAAAACCTGACAAATTCATTCTTGCAACCACCATGTATCCTTTCATATATGGATTGGACAATGTCCACCAAAGGGCGGAGTATGCAAAACTTGTTGGGGCCTATTTTGGATATGCTATAAAAAAAGCCGTCATCGACGGAGTATCCTTATTACCAATTCACCCAATACAGTATACACGTAACGGAAACGAACTGATCGTAAAATTCCATGTTCCCGTAAAACCTTTGACTTTAGATACCAAACAGGTTCGGTTTATCGATCATTATGGCTTCGATATATATCACGGTTCCGAAAAAACAACGATACTCTCGGCAGAGCTCATTAGTGAGGATGAAGTAAAATTTATTTGCTCTCAACCAGTGCAGGCAGGAGATATCTTAACCTACGGCATTAACGGTCTCACTACCGGAGCACTCAATGGCGCCAGAGGAAATCTTCGCGACAGTCGCGGAGAGCAGATAACATTTACCATTAATTGCACTACCCATAAACTGCATAACTGGTGTCCTGTTTTTAGTGAAACTATAAAATAACAACAAATGATGAGAAAAAGATTTTATGCATTATTCCTAGTTGTCCTTGCATTCATAAGCTTGCAGGGGCAAACAAGGGTAGACAGTCTGTTGGCTGAATTAAAAAGTCCGAAACGCAATTATGTTTTCGTTGTGGCACACCGGGGCGATTGGCGCAATGCTCCTGAAAATTCTATTGATGCAATTGAACGTGCCATTGCCATGAAAGTGGATGTGGTAGAGATTGATATTCAACAGACTAAGGATGGAGAATTTGTATTGATGCACGACGCGAGTATTAACCGTACTACCACAGGTAGTGGTGATGTCAGGGACTACACTGTTGAAGAACTGAAAAAATTTCTTCTGAAAAGCGGTAACGGCATCAAAACATACGACAGGATTCCTACATTGAAAGAAGCACTGCTGGCAGCCAAAGGCCGTATTCTGGTTAACATTGATAAAGGTGGAACATATATCAAAGAAATTCTTCCGGTTATACACGAAACAGGCACAGAGAATCAGGTGATTATCAAAGGAAAATATCCGGTGGAAAAAGTGATGGCCGAATATGGCGATAAAACTGGAATGCTATATATGCCCATAGTGGATTTTGATCTTCCCGGAGCTGTGTCGATGATGCAGGGATTCAATTCCAAATTTCAACCGATTGCTTATGAAGTTTTATTCAAAAAAGATAATAATGAAATACTGAAAACAGTCGGAAGTTATATAGGCAGTTCAAGATTATGGATTAATACGCTGTGGGACAGCATGTGTGGAAATCATGATGACGAACTCGCCATCAAATCTCCGGACAAGCACTGGGGATGGATACTGGGGCAGAATGCAACTATTATTCAAACCGACCGGCCACAGGAACTGATACAATATCTCCGGTCGAAAGGCAAAAGAAATCTTTAATCAGAGTAAATGATGATAAGAAGCGGCATATTTTTTATTTGTTTATGGTGTAGTTTGATGGTTTCGGGTCAGAAAAACCTGATATCTGACGGTGATTTTAAAACAGGAACGGAAAAACTGAACGGAAAAATATCGAATCCGGGGAATCAGTTATGGTACGGTCAAACCAGCGATGTAGCTTCGGGAGATGGTTTCCAGAGCGAACAGATTGATCTTGGGTACAACCAAAGGGTCATACATGCTTCCTTTGCGAACGTCAATAACCGGAGTACCTATTTGTGCCAGAATATCACAGGCTTCGAACCCAACAAGCGTTACAAGATAGGATTCTGGCTTAAAATGAGTTTACCCGGATGTGCCCTTCGTGTTGAATTAAGGGCACACGACTGGGAAAACGGGAAAATGGTTTACAACAAAAAAATGCTTGGTTCTGTTGAAGTCAATCCAGCAAAAAAGAATGTATTTCCTGAAACATGGCAATATTTCAGTTTCACAGTAAACACTCAGGACATTGATCAGGAATTACTCGGATCAAAATACGTGCGTCTCTTGTTTTTCTTCAATCAGTCATTTGCCAGCGGGAAACCGGTTTTTCAAAATCCCGCATCAGGTCAGTATAAATACTGGCTTACTGATGTTTCGGTCAGAGAACTTCCCGACATGATTTCCAACAGTAACTTTGAACGCTGGGATACCGGTGCCGAACCTGCCGAGCTATCGGGATGGAAAGCTGAAAACGCAGTTGCAACCGTTACTAAAGGCTGGAAAGCATCAGACAAAGCAGTCAGACTGACGGCCAAAGAAAGTGGGAATGGATTGCTAATTTCCGATCCGATACAGATAAACAAAAAAACAAAATATACGATTACCTTTTGGGCACGATCGGACAGGAAAGGAACGAAACTCAGTACTTACCTGATGGGAGAATCAAAAAAACAACAGTACAAAATGAGTACAAAATGGGCGCAGCAACGTCTCATTATAAATAATTCAATGTTAAATGAGAATGAACCTTTCCGTTTAGTCTTTGAATTAAGCAATACACATCAGGTCGAACTGGATAACATTATAATCGAATAAATAATTTTAAAAATAAATATCATGAGAAAAAGAATTTTACTTTTTGCCGTACTGATAAGCATCCTATCATATGCCGGGAAGACGATACGGACCGTAACTTATGCTTTTGATGATGCTACAGTGCCCACTGCAGGAACATTGCGTTATGAAATCGAAAATGCTGCCGACGGTGATAGCATTGTTATACCCGCTACTGTAGGCAAGCTTACCCTTGAACAGGAGATACTGATCAAAAAGAATATCGGTATCAATGCCAACGGATTGATTATTCAGGTTGAAACTCCCAGCGGCTCTAATTACAGAGTTTTTAATATTGGAGAAGGAACACCGTTAACCGTTGTAATTGACAAAGCAATTCTCAAGGGAGGCAACCTGACGGGGAATAACACCACCGACGTGAAAGATCTCGCAAATTGCGGAGGATCAATCCTGGTAAATAATTATGCGACGCTTGTTCTGAAAAATTCATCTGTGGTGAATGGTCTCGGAAATTATGCGGGAGCTATTTATGGTGCAGAAAATACGGTAATGCATCTAACCAATTGCTACTTTACTGGCAATGAAGCCACTACAAACAATGCAGGAGCTGTATACAATTTAGGAGAACTAAATGTCAATTATTGTCTGTTCGAAGGTAACAAATCAGCACTGGACGGTGCAGCACTGACTTCGAACAAAACATTTACCACCATCCGCAACAGTGTTTTCTACGGCAATGAATCGGCAACATCGACCTCAGCAAACAATGGAGGCGCATATTTCAACACAGGAACAGCTACGTCAACCTTAGCAACGGTTGAAAACTGTACCTTTTATAACAATGCAGCCCTCAACAAAGGAGCAGGAGCATATACTGCCAGTGGAGGTGCAAAAGCTGTTTTTACCAACTGCACTTTTCATGGTAACCGCAACAACAGTGCTACCGGTGCCGGAGCCATCTATTTGCGAAACAGCACGGCAACATTGGTAAACTGTACTGTAACGGGTAACAGCACAATTGAATCAGGAGCCGGTGGAGGTATCAACATCTCAACAACAGCCCCTAAACTATACCTAGTTAACTCCATCGTAGCATACAATTACAAAGGTATTACTCCCGATGATGTTTATGTCGGAGCCGGACTTGCCAACGGCACGAACAATGTTGTGGGTGCAGCTACAGGGACTGCACTCGAAAATAGCATCAGTTTTTCCTACAATCCGGAATCGTATTTATTTGCGGAATATACAACCGACAACGGAAAAAAGGTTCCTGTCTTAAAAGACAACGGAGGAATTTCCTGCCTGGGAGAAGTCATTAAAACGGTTGCACTGGTCGATTACGCCGGAGAAGTAATGAGCGTAGCTATGGAAACTGCGGCACCTTCAGTAGAAGGATACAATATTCCGGCAAAAGATCAGCGGGGTTATTTACGTAATGCTACTTATCCCTGTGTGGGAGCATTCGAACTCAATGGTATCACAGCAGTTAAAGACATCAAAAGTGATGTCGCACTGAAAATATATCCAAATCCTGCCAGAGATCACATCTCATTAAGCAGTTCAGGTCAGATTTTAAAAGCAGAAATCATCACTTTATCAGGGCAAAAACTCAGGATGTACAGTTTGCCCGGACAAACAATTTCATTGTCGGGGATAAATCCCGGTATTTACCTGATGACCATTTATACTGATCACGGAAATACAACACAGAGAATCTCGGTTTATTAATAGTTTTTTAAGGTAGAGCCTGATGAGGGTTTCCGGAGTTGTTTTTCCGGAACGCCCTCATCACAAAGGCTTGTGTTTGTTTAGATTAACACTAAAAATATTTCCTATGAACATTGTTCGAAAAATCGTCTTTCTATTCCTGACAGGCATACCTTTCCTTGTGCAGGCGCAAATGCATGATACCGAAAAATCCATTCGTATTTGTACGTTCAATATTCATTACGACAAAGAGAATGATTCGGTTCGCTCATGGAAAGCCCGCAAAGAAATGGTACTTGATCTGATCAAAACCTATGATTTCGATCTTATAGGAACTCAGGAAGTGAAACAAAGCCAACTGGACGACTTCAGGGCAATGGATATCTACGGAACCTTCGGTGAAGGTATTAACGGAGGAAACTCCGGCATGCAAAACACAATATTGTATAAAAAAACACGTTTTGCCCTGCTTGACTCAGGAATCTTCTGGCTATCGGAACGACCCGAAATACCCTCATTGGGATGGGATGCCACCTATCAGAGAAACTGCTCATGGGCAAAACTCAAAGACAAGATTAGCGAAAAAGAAATGTTCATTTTCAATACCCATTTTGATCACGAAGGCGATGAAGCCAGAATTAATGCCGCTTATCTGATTTGCCAGAAAATTACTGAAATCGCCAAAGATACACCGGCATTACTGATGGGGGATTTGAATTCGGAACCGGAGAGCGAAACCATACAATTTCTGAATAAAAAACTGACAAATGCCAGAGAAGTATCTCTAACAGCACCAACAGGACCATATGGAACAGGTCACGGTTTTCGTATCACAACTAATGTCAGACGGATAGACTATATCTTCACAACAAGAAATAAACTTAATGTAAAAACATATGAAACCATTGATAAACTCTACAATGGTAAAGCCCCTTCCGATCACTTTCCGGTTTTCATTACCATTGATTTTCTTCCTTAAATAAAAAATCAAATCCATGAAAAAAATACTTCCTGTTGTAGCCATTTTATGCATTTACAACTTCGTGTTTCCTTCATTAACAGCTGGTCAGGAATACATAGATATTTGTACTTTCAACATATACAAACGTACTGCCGATGACGACGAACATGCCTGGAGCACACGTCAGGTACTGGTAAAAAACATCATCAGTGAATATAATTTTGACATATTAGGCACTCAGGAAAGCGACCGAACACAGATAAACGACATATTAACGCTTGGCGATTACCGTGACTATGGGATCGGTATGCACTCAGGGGTACAAAGCACCGGATGGCGAAATGCGATTATCTACAAATACAACCGCTTTCAGATCATCGACTCAGGAGTATTCTGGTTCTCTGAAACCCCCGATATTCTCTCAAAAGGATGGGATGCAGACCAAAACCGCAACTGCAATTGGGCAAAAATACTGGATAGTAATACCGCCAAATATTTCTACTTTTTTTGTGCCCATTTTGATCATTTGGGCACATTAGCGCGAATTAACTCGGCAAAAATGATTTGTGATACAATTCCCGAGATTGCAGGAGATTACCCGGCTTTTTTTATGGGTGACCTTAATGCAACCGAAACGACAGAGCCAATTTTGCTACTCAATGAGGGTTTGAATGATTCAAGAGAGTTATCGTTAACCTCTCCAAAAGGTCCTTACGGAACAGGTCATGGATGGCGGATCGACGTCAACGTCAGGCGGATCGATTATATCTATACTTACAACGGAAATGGCAGGAATCGCATTGAAGTACAAGAGTATGAGGTCATCAACAAAACTTACGATGGCCAAGCACCTTCCGATCACTGGCCGGTACGTATAAAAGCCCGTCTGGTACCGGGTGTGGCAACCTTCAGGGTTACGTCAAAACTGGATGATGGCGGAGAAAAAACACTCCGTACGGTTTTATCACAGGCTATCGACGGCGATAGTATTTTTATCGACAACACCCTGATTGACACTATCAAACTAAGCGCCCCGATTGTGATCAATAAAAATATACGGCTAAATGGCAATGGAGTGGTCGTGCAGGTACAATCTCCCGGCAAATCCCCGTTTCGCGTATTTACCATTGGGGCAAACGACGATAGCACCGACAGCATCAGCATCAGCAATCTGAAATTATCAGGGGGAGATATCTCGGGAATGACATCGACAAATGGCAACGGAGGAGTCGTCCTGATCAACAAAAACACCTGTTTGAAAATGCAGCAGGTTGAACTTGCAAATGGTAAAGCCGTTTACGGAGGAGCAGCTTTTTGTGTTGATACCCTTGGTGTCACTTTAGATATCAATGATTGCCGCTTTGTCGGCAACTCTTCGTTGAACAATGCAGGGGCACTGTATCTGAAAGCTATCGCCGGCAGAATAAATAACTGCATCTTTGAAAACAATACAAGCGAAAGAAATGGAAGTGCGCTGGTAAGCAACAAACAGGCAGAAATATCCAACTCCACATTTAAAAACAACCGGTCGGCCACATCGGTCAGTACTGATTACGGGGCAGCAGTTTTTAATACCGGTGGTGGCTTTATGAAAATCACAAACAGCACTTTCGATTCGAATCTGACCACACAATACGGCACCGGTGGATTTGCCTGTTCAGGCCCAACGACAAACACCCTCATGAACAATGTCACATTCTGTAATAATAGCGGAAAAATTGCGTCATCATTGTTTAATAAGGCCGGAGAACTGGTTATGATACATTGTACTGTAGCAGGAAATAAAACTGAGGCTGATGATGGAGCAGCGCTTTATGCTTCGCCTTCCTCAGAAGCAAACAACCTGCTGATCAATTCTGTTTTTGCATTCAATTATAATGCTACAGGCAAATCAGACATAGAGATAGGTGAAAATGCGATTGTATCAGGAACAAACAACATTATCGGGATTCAGACCGGAACCGGAAGTCTTCTAAATACTGTAAATTTTAATTATAACGTTAACACTGAGAATGAAACCCCGCTTTTCAGCAATTATGCCAGCGTTTTATTCAACGGCATCACTATCAAACAACCTGTGCTGGCTGGACATGGAGGTAAAACACAAACAATAGCCATCAGCGAAAACAGCATTGCCTACCGCAGTGGTGCCTTTGGATTACAGGATATTAACTTACCTGCTTACGATCAACGAAACTATACGCGGTATGTACATCCGTGTATCGGAGCTTTCGAGGTGATCTGCGATTTCCCGGAAAATTTTTCAGTAAAAGATATAAAAAGCGAATCAGCCTTTTTTAGCTGGCAAGGTACGACAGGCCTCTATCAATTTGCTTACAAAGCTGTTGGTTCGACGAACTGGCAAATACACGAAACAAGTGAAAAAAGTATTCAAGTAACAGGCTTAACACCAAGTACCACCTACGAATGGAAACTTCGTTCAGTTTGCAGCCCTGATTTTCCAGGAGAATGGATTTACGGTGCTGCTTTCACTACTCCATTCCGCTTAGTAGTAACATCATCACTTGATGATGGAGGGTCGGAAACATTGCGATATATTGTGAATAATGCACAGCCCGGCGACAGCATCCTGATTGCTGTGGATACCATTATTCTCAGCAATGTAATTGAACTGAATAGGCATATTCATATTAACGGACAGGGAGCGACTATACGTCCTGTAACCATTACCGGATCGAAGCACCGGATTTTTACGCTCGGAGCCGATCTGGCTACAACGGATTCAATCGGACTTTACAATTTAAACCTGTACGGAGGAGACCTGACTCCAAATGCATCTACAGAAGCCAATGGAGGTATTCTTTTCTTATATAAAAATGTGACACTGACGGCTGAGAACGTAAATTTCAGATCAGGAAAAGCATCATACGGCGGTGCTATCCATTGCAACGATTCTACCGGAACACGTATTTTTATGAACAACTGCTCATTCATGAATAATGAATCGGTAAACAATGCCGGAGCATTTTATGTGAAAGCTATCGGCAATCTGAATAATTGTGTATTCGAAGGCAACAAAACCGGCTCAAACGGAAGCGCAGTGACGACCATCCATAAGTTAAGAATTAATCAGTCGGTATTCAGGAATAATACTGCAACAGGCACAGGAGCTTACGGAGGAGCAATTTTTAATACCAGTGGTGGAACCTTACTGGTGGAGAACTCCACTTTTGACTCCAACAGTGCCTCTACTGCCGGTGCCGGAGCATTCGGATGTTCGACAGGTACTACAACGAGTTATTTCATCAATTCCACTTTCTACGGGAATACGGGAGTAACAGCTTCCGTTTTCTACAACAGAGCCGGGACCGTCAATCTGATTAACTGCACTGTTTCAGGAAACATTGCTAATACATCAAATGCCCCTGCTTATCTGAATTATAATGCATCGAATGTTAGCGCAAATTTTGTCAATAATATATTTGCCTATAATTATAACACAACAAATCCTTATGATGTCAATTTTGAAGCAACAAGCGTTGCCAACGGCACTAACAACCTGATTGCTGTTATTAATCAATATCTGGGACTTCTAAATACAACCGAATTCAGTTATGGTTCAGTATCCGGCAACGACCCGGAACTTTTTGCCGCCTATGAATTGATCGGGATAAGGAAAATTCCTTTATTGCAATCGAATGGCGGACCTACTAAAACAATAGCCCTCTCAAACACCCAAAGTCTGGCTTATGCCGCAGGAATCAACACCTACGCCGGCTATTCATTGCCATTCTTCGATCAAAGAGAGACTGAAAGAGCCAATCCTCCCTGCATTGGAGCCTTTGAGTTGAGTTCTGAAACAGGAATCATCAGTCATTATGATTCACCAAAAGATTACATCATATATCCCAATCCTGCGAAAGATTATTTCAACATAAGGGTGGGTACCACATTCATTAAAGCAGAATTATTTACACTTTCGGGTATAAAGATTGCGTCTTTTGATTCGCCGGATTGTAACCTGAGAAATATTAATGCCGGTATTTATCTGTTGAAAATTTTTACCGACAAGGGAGCAATTACCGACAAAATCATTATTTACTAAATATTTCCAATAAATTGTATGATAAAAAAGATTGTTGAGTTTTACAGGATCAGTTCTCCGGCAGAAGAAGCTACTGATAATGCTGATGAAAAGAAGAAACGTTATAAAAGATTACGATGGTCGACTTTTCTGGCGGCAACCTTTGGTTATAGCTTTTACTATGTTTGTCGCACAAGTTTGAACGTTGTCAAGAAACCTATCATCGAAAGTGGTGTCTTAGATGCCCAACAATTAGGATATATCGGTTCTGCCCTGTTGTTTACTTATGCCATCGGAAAATTTGTAAACAGTTTTCTGGCTGACCGGTCAAACATCAAACGATTTATGGCAACGGGTTTGATCGTATCTGCTCTGGTCAACTTTATCATCGGGATATTAGGCATCTTCAGGGATTACGGACATTTTTCAGGCATTTTCTTTGTTTGCTTTGCAATATTATGGGGAATCAATGGCTGGAGTCAATCCATGGGAGCCGGCCCGTCCATCGTTTCGCTCTCACGTTGGTTTCCGAAAAAAGAAAGGGGTACTTACTACGGTTTTTTCAGTGCCAGTCACAATCTGGGAGAGTTTTTATCATTCATATTTGTAGGTTCTATCGTTGCAGCCGCAGGTTGGCAATGGGGATTTATGGGTGCATCTCTGGCCGGTATTTTTGGTGTGGCAGTAATCATCCTGTTTCTGCATGATTCTCCTGAAAGCAAAGGCCTT
>Ga0209319_1002601_pt1 | contig 10985 bp, 8 predicted proteins | sample RifGroE2_FD_184000 | JGI IMG/M metagenome (GOLD analysis project Ga0209319, IMG submission 184000) | Groundwater microbial communities from Rifle, Colorado - Groundwater E2 (SPAdes) (version 2) | ecosystem: Environmental > Aquatic > Deep subsurface > Groundwater | place: Rifle, Colorado, United...
CCCTCTCCCAATCACATACATCAACATATTTCCCCGTACCTATAGCAACACAAGACGTAGGATCATCCGCTACCATTGTAGATATACCAGTTTTTTCTTCTATTAGCTTATCAAGACCATATAGGAGACTTCCTCCTCCTGTCATTACTATACCTCTATTTGAAATATCCGATGCAAGCTCTGGTGGAGTTTTTTCAAGTACTGTATGCACCGCATCTACTATACTCATAACTGGTTCCCTAAGTGCTTCTAATATTTCTGATGATTTAACAGGCATAGTTTTTGGTAAACCTGTAATGAGATTTCTACCTCTAATAGAAATTTCTTCGTCAACCTCTCTTTTATAAGCAGCTCCTATATTTATTTTTAACTCCTCAGCAGTTCTTTCACCAATTAGTAAATTATACTTTTTACGCATATATTTTATTATTGCCTCATCGAAGTTATCACCAGCTACCTTAATAGAAGTGCTAACAACATTGCCCCCTAATGAAATAACGGCGATATCTGTGGTCCCCCCACCTATATCTACAACCATACTTCCGCATGCTTTTGTTATGTCAATGCCTGCACCTATTGCAGCAGCTATCGGTTCTTCTATTGTAGTCACCTTCCTAGCACCTGCTTGCTTTGCAGCATCCTTTACAGCTCTTTTTTCCACCTCAGTAACTCCACTTGGAATACATACCGCAATTCTAGGTTTTATAAACATTCTTTTACCTATTACTTTTGCTATAAAATCTTTTAGCATCTTCTCTGTCGAGTCATAGTCTGATATAACCCCTTCTTTAAGTGGTCTTATAGCTACAATATTCCCTGGTGTTCTACCTATCATTTGTCTTGCATCTTCTCCAACTGCTAGAACCTCTCCCGTATCCCTATTTTTTGCAACAACTGATGGTTCACGTAATACAATACCTTCCCCTTTTACATAAACTAAAACCGTTGCTGTTCCTAAGTCAATACCAATGTCAACACCCCAAAAGTTAAACATACAAAAATCCCCTTTCGTTTTAGTTAGCAGTTAGTAGATTTTACTAATCCCTAATACCAAATTTATTTTTATAAAAAACCTTGAAAAATTTTATAAAATATACTAAAATATATTATATAATCTTTTTTACAAAATGTAAAGAAAAATTTTTATAATATTGAGGTGTTACGATGAAAATATTAGGAATAATTGTTGAATATAATCCGTTTCACAACGGTCATCTATATCACCTAGAAAAATCTAAAGAAATTACAGGTGCTGATTTTTGTGTAGGAGTAATGAGCGGAAACTATGTACAACGCGGTGAACCTGCATGTATAGACAAATTTACTCGGGCAAAAATGGCACTTTCTTGTGGCGTTGATGTCATTATTGAGCTTCCTACGCCTTTTGCCTCTAGCAGTGCAGAGTTTTTTGCACAGGGTGCTATAAAAATATTAGATTCTATAAATATTGTTACCGATATTTGTTTTGGGGCTGAGACTAACAATCTAGACTTTTTATCAAAAATAGCTGATGTTTTAGTTAATGAGTCACAAAGCTTTTCATATAATTTACAAAACGCTCTTTGCGAGGGTAATTCGTACCCTAGGGCTAGAAATATAGCTTTAGAAAAGCACTTTAAGTTAGATAAATTTAAAGACTTGTTAAATTCATCTAATAATATTTTGGCTATAGAATATTTGAAGGCGTTAAAAAAGATGCAAAGCAGTATAACTCCACATTTGATTCAAAGACTACACGTAGATTATAATTCGGATAATATAATAGAAAACATTACTTCTGCTACAAATATTAGAAATTTGACAAAGTTAGGTGATTTTGAAGTATTAAAGACTATCATGCCTAAAGCTTCGTATGATCTTTTTATAGATGAACTTAGTAAAAATAATGGGCTAAGAGAGTTAAATGACTTTTCTGATTTTTTGCAATATAAATTAAAAACGATTAGTAAATCAGAGTTAGTAAATATTTCAGGGATGAATGAGGGGATAGAAAATCGGTTATTAAGGTGTGCTAATGAAAGCTACTATATTACTGACATTTTAACCAAGATGAAAACTAAAAGATACACTCATACTGCGCTTCAGAGGCTTATTTTACATACTGTTATTGGGATAGGCAAAGATTGTTTAGATAATAAACTTTATGCAAGAATTTTGGGCTTTAGAAGTGAAAGTAAACATTTACTTAAGCTAATTACTGAGAATTCTAAAATACCTGTGATAACTAGTGTGAATGATTTCTTAAAACAGAATGACTTCTCTTCTAATTTGCAGGATGAAATAGTTTGGACAGATATTTATAATTTGGTGAGTAGGAACTTAAGTTTACGATACTCTGGTCAGGAGTTGACTCATGGGATGATTGTGATGTAAAAAAAGAGAAGATAGTCGTTTCATCTTCTCTTTTAACTAAGGATTAGTTGGTAAGGCGGCTAAACCACACCCATCTTAACTTCCTTTCCTTTAAATCCCACCGCGATACATACTACATTCTCATATCCTTGTACCTGCACACCTTCTTTATATTTCTTCTCCCTTATTTGAGTCATTGCAATGTCTGTTAGTGTCTCTAGTGTTTTTGTTCCTTGGGTGCTTTCCCATTTGAATTCGAATATGTATGCTGGCTTTTGTTTGTCTTTTGGTAGGATCACTATGTCTGGTCTTCCTAGTCCATATTCTTTGTTGCTTTCTACTGTGTAGTTTGTTCCTATTAGCATAAATAATCCTAGCATAAACCCGTGGTGAAAGTTTTCGTATCTCATGTCTTGTTCCGTTTCTGGTAGGTCTTCTATATTTTTTACTTTTACGTCATTGTAGCTTACTTGTTTTAGATATAGCTCTTTTAATAGCCTTTCAAATTTTTCTATATCGCCTTTTAAGAGGCTTGTTATTATCCCCTCTATATTAGGTGATATGTTTGTATCTTCTTTGAAAAAGTTTATTATCATGTCTTTATATATTGTTTTTACTTCGATGTTTGGTATGGCTATTTTGTAAGTATAATCTTCTTCATAACCTTCTTTTTCTTTATCATATGCTTTTAGGTATCCTGCATGCAGCAGAAAGCTCCATGCTACGTTTGGTTTGTCTTTTATGTTTTGATATACTACATTTTCTTCAAGCACCTTTTTTACTTCTTCCCCTTTTATCAGCTTTTCTACTACTAGCTTTCCTTCTAGTTTGTCTAGCTGCATTACTTCTTTTATTATTCTGTTGTCACTTGTGTTTATCCAATATGGTTTTAGCCCTTCTTGTGGTGAACTCATATATTTTATTATACTCCATGGGTTATATATTACAGTGTCAAGTCCAAATATATACCCATTGTACCATCTTTTTATATCTTCTAGATTACTTGTTAATCCTAAATATTCTGCCATTTTTTCTACTTCGTCTTCTGTAAATCCAAATTTATCGTTATATCTTTCTGATAATACGGTACATACTAGAGGATTGTTAAAGTCGCTAAATATACTTTCTTGGGCTATTTTCATTATTCCTGTTAGTACTCCTTGTTTTAGTGCTTTATTGTCTTTAAATCCTTTTACAAGCATGCTTTTCATAAATTCTGTTACTTCTTTAAAATATCCGTTTATATAGCCTGATTGTATTGGTGTGTCGTATTCGTCTATTATTACCATACAATCTGTGCCAAAATATGCTTTTAGATATTCTGTTAAATTCATTATTGCATCTGTGTATTCCTCTATATTTGCTTCTAATACAATCACTTTTTCATATATTCTCTTTTCTGCTTCACTTAATACATCCCCATCTAGTAAATATCTATGCCTTTTATATTCGCTTGATATTACTTTTTTTAGGTTATATAGCGTCGATTCCCAATTATCCTGTTTAGCATTTTTTAATGTTAGGTATATTACCGGATATTTCCCTTGTTCTTTTATATATTTTTCTCCGTGTTTAAATATTTCTAAGCCTGAGAATAAATAGCTAACATTCACTTCTTCTAAGTCATATTTTCTACATTTAGGGTGTTCAAAAAAATATTCTAACATGCTCATATTTAAGGTTTTCCCAAATCTTCTTGGTCTTGTTATTAGTGTTATTTGATTAGGCGTATCTATTAATTCTTTAGCCAATGACGTCTTATCGACATAATATCCATTATTGTCGATAAGCCTTTTGAAGTTATCTATGCCTTGTAATATTTGTTTTCTTTGCATTCTATACCACCTCTTTCTCCTTTTTCTTTTCTAAGTCTAATTCCGCTATCATTACCCTTTCAATATTCGCAACATCTGTAAATACTACTTTTTTATTCCTTTTTATCATTTCCCGTATCTTTTTCATATTACTACTTATAATTTCTCCAATTGTTGTATGTACTTTTATAGGATTTCCTTTTTTTATATGAACATGATCTAAATAATATTCTGTAATAGGAAACATGTTTTGTAATAAAAATGCTGCCTTTTTATCATCATATTCACCAATTACGATAGTTAAGCACTCCCCATATTTTTCTTTTTGTTTGCTATATATTACTTCAAATTTTTCTGTTTTAGTGCTCATAGGAACTACCCAAATTAAATTCGTCTTTTCGTCCTTCATACAATAATATGTTGGTCTGTAATTACCATTTTCCTTGTTTTGCATAAGATTTTCATCACTAATTTTTGTAAAAAACTCATCTTTTATATGATATACATATCCTTCTTGATATTTCATAATCTTATCCACCTTAAAATTTAACCCTATCTGCAGTAGATAGGGTTAATTATTTTCGAGCCGGACATTTGTTAGTCGCAGCCGGTGAGCGAACAATATTTTCGAGCCGGACATTTGTTAGTCGCAGCCGGTGAGCGAACAATATTTTCTCATTTCTAAATTCATTATACAACTACTCATCTATTTTGTCAAGTAGTTTTTAAAATTGTATATTTCTATACAATAATATTATATGCCTATCAATATTACTTGATACAGTCATTATAGCTTTATTAATCAACTAACATCCAAAAATTAAATACCCAACCTACTACGCCATCTTTATTCTGAATTTTTATACTTTCCCAATACGAATTCATTGATTCATCTATAGTAATATCCAATACTTTCACTATTTCTCCTTCCAAAACTTCAATTTCATTTATTTTCGAATCCTTCCAATCAGGATTCATAGTATATGTCCTTGCTAAATCCTTACCTTCTTCGTTTAATATATAATCCGCATCAATAAATCTATCTTTTTCCGTTATTGGTTTATCAGTATAAAAAATAAACCCAGAAGAAATATATTCTTTTCCTATTACATCATTTTTATCAGTATTTCTATCTACCAGTTGATGTTTTTCATTAAGCTCTTGAAATCCTAAAATTATAGCTGGTTTGAAAATATTAATATTCTTTTCATCATTATATATTTTACTATCACCCTTAATATCATAATAATCATAAGCTTTTCCTACATCTACAAGATTTTTGTTATCCCAACAGTATATATTAATTATATTATCATCGCTTGGTCCGTAATATTCGTCACTACCTTTTGCTAAAACTGTTGTTGTTAACAATAACAACATAAATATACCTGCTAATATTTTTTTCATTCTAATCTTCTCTTTTATAATATTTTTATTACTATCATCTTAACCTACAATCAATAAAAACAACTCCCCCCAATAAATTCCCTTACTAATGAGTTCGCTGGTACTTTATCACTACTTATACCGAGTACATAGTCTAAAAACTTCAGCAATCGTTTAGCTTCAACGTACTCTGGCATTGACGAATCTATATTATATAATAACGGTGCCGCATATTGTTTTAACACTGCTATTTCGTACACCATGGCCGAGTTAAACATTACATCAGCTTGTTCTTGATAAGGAAAAATATTCTTCTCCTCTCCTTTTCTAACCTGAGACCACATATCAATAGTTTTTTCTGCTCCATATCCTCTGAAATTGTTATCTCGTACTATTCTTCTAAGTAAGCGGTTATCGGTTGTCGGTATTCTATTATGCTCATCTAGATTTATTTGAGTAAGTGCACTTACATAAATTTTAAACTTTTTATCATCTGGAATATTTTTCGTTAGCTCTGGGTTTAATCCGTGGATCCCTTCTATTATTAATATATCATTCTCCTTTAGCTTCATTATATTACCTATATACTCTCTCTGCCCTTTTTTAAAGTTAAATACCGGGAGGTCTACTTCTTTACCTGCTAATAAGTCATTCATATTTTGATTAAATAGATTTATGTCAAGTGCTAAAAGTGCTTCATAATCTGGCTTTCCATCTTCATTGATCGGTGTATGTTCTCTATCAACAAAGTAATCATCTAATGATATTGCATGTGGGTTATAGCCATCTGCTTTTAGTTGTATAGAAAGCCTTTTTGAAAATGTTGTCTTTCCAGATGAAGAAGGTCCTGCTATGAGTATAACTCCAACATTTGATTCCCTTTTCTGTATCATATCAGCTATAAGTCCTATCTTCTTCTCTTGTAGGGCTTCTGAAATAAGTATTAAATCCCCTACGTCTCCCCTAGCAATTGTATCATTTAAATCGACAACTGTATTTACATCCAATATTTCTGCCCACTTTGCTGATTCCATAAATACATTAAACAATTTATAAGAATTTGAATTCTTAACACCCTCATCTGCTGAAATATTTAATGGATAATTTAATATAAAGCCTGGATATTTATGCGTTAACTTAAATTTTTGAAGGTATCCTGTATTAGGAACCATATAACCATAATAATAATCATAAAACCAATCTAATTTGTACATATTTACTTGAGTTGAATTTCTATATTTAAATAGTTGCACTTTCTTAGATGCCTTATTCCCTGTAAATTTGGCTATCGCTTCTTTTTTATTCAAAGCAACTTTTTCAAATGCTAAATCTCGATCGACAATTTCCCTCATTTTTTCTTCAATTTTATATAATTCGTCTTCTGCAACGAAAGCACCTTCTCCATTTTTCATTTCACAATATAACCCATTATCAATAGAATGGTAAACCATAAGCCTATAGTCTTTATATAACTCAAGCATTGCCATGTTAAGTACGAAAGTCAAGCTTCTTATATACATTCTTATTCCATCCGAATTTGTCAAGTCGTAAAAAATTATATTGCAATCTTCATCTATACTATTATGTAATTCATATAACTCATTATTTATCCTAGCTAAAACAATTGGAGTCCTATACTTCTCTTTAAAATCTTTACTTATTTCAAGTAAAGTTACACCCTTTTCATAATATCTTTGTTCTTCTTCATTTATATAAACCTTCACCATATCTTCCATAATTTACACATCCCCCTATTTTATTACTAACCATTAACATTAATCCCTCACAGCTATTTACTAACTTCTTCTCTTTCGACCAGTGCTTTCTTCTTTTTTAGCATCAACATATTAAATATTATTAGAATAGCACCGATAATTATAAATCCAGTAGCTCTCTCTAATACTCCTGCTTCGTTATCAAAGAACCATCTTAGCGAAAGAATGATTGTAATTAACCAACCACTATTAAGCTTTGAAAGACTTCCTACAATTGTAGATCTATATATTAAAATTACAGCTACAATTATTAAGTAAATATTCACTACATAAAATGGTGCTTGATCTATATGTTGATATTTATTTGCAAATTCGCTAAAAATCAATAAAACGGGTGTAATAGCATATAGAATTTTTCCTGATTTATTATTCTTAACGAAATAATAAAATCCTAACATAGCTACTAATAACATTAACATAGAAACTACAATATTAAATACATCAATATATGTATACATAATACCATCTTCTATATAGTATGGATATCCGCTTATTACGACAAGCAACATTTGAGTAACTATAGTTATTTTTGCTAGTAGTTTAGTCATGTTTAGATTTAATTTTTTCATAATACTACTTATAAATAAAATAACTACAACAATCATGTTAAACATAACAAAAGGATTTACAACAGGGTTTTGAGTGGTACTCGTAAGAATCATAAGTCCATTCACTATTACTACAAATAATACGAGTTCGACTAGACGTTCACGTACTGTAAATTTATTATGAGAAATAAATTTAAGTGCAAACGGTATTATAGGTAAATACATGATAATATCTATTTTCTCACTCAACTCAAATAAATTTGCATCTGGTGAAATAATCCATACCGTTATACCTATCATATATATTATTCCAGTTAACGCCGAACCATAAATATATGGTATGGGTAATATTAATATCATCCAAATAAGCAAAAGTCCCCAAGATGTTATTGGCAAATTATAGGCTTTCCCTATTAAAAAAGTTGCTGCACCAACCATAAGTGCTAAAAGAACTGAACTTCCTTCTACTGCTAGTAACGAAGTTTTCTTTTTAGAGATATTACGTATAAATATAATTAGAGATATAATTACTAATTCTGAACCAACTCCCAATTTTGACATTTTAGGTAATTCATGCCAATTATGTACAAATACTAATACAATTCCTAGCCCTACTAATATAGCTCCAACAATAGATAATATGCCCGCGGCTAATTTACTATTTGCTTTCTTACTTTGATAATAAAATTTTATCTTTTCCGCCTGCCCTGAATCAATAACTTGATTTTCAGTCAACTCTTTAACATTAGCTAATACTCCCCCAGCCTTCCCCCACATTACTACAAATGTTACAACTGCACATGTTATTATAAATAAAATTAAAAATAAACCAAAATATGACATCATCACTTTTCCTCCTTATACAGTGCTAAGTGCACATTAATAAATAAATTTTAGAATCTCATCTGCTACACTATTAATGTCTAGTCCGTAAAGCTTTAGTACCTCTTCTGCTTTACCTGATTTACCAAACTGATCAGCTACACCTATCACCTTTACCTTTGCTGGATGGTTCTGTGAAATTACTTCACATATTGCACTACCAAAACCAGCTAATATGTTGTGTTCCTCAAGTGTAACGATCTTACCTATTTCTTTTGCTGCTTTTATAATTATATCTTTATCAATAGGTTTTATTGTATGAATATTTATAACCCTTGCACCTATACCTTTTGACTTTAGGATTTCCCTTGCTTTCATCGCTATTTGTGTCATCATTCCAGTAGCAAATATTGCAACTTCACCCCCATCTGATAACTGGGTACCTTTACCAAACTCAAATTTATAATTTTCTGGGGTAAATATATCATCAACCTTTAGTCGTCCTAATCTAATATACATAGGTCCATAGTTTTCTGAGCAATACTTAATTATAGCTCTAGTCTCTGTAGCATCTGCTGGAGAGAAAACCGTCATATTAGGTATGACTCTCATAAGTGCTATATCCTCTATACATTGATGTGATGCTCCATCCTCACCAACTGATAATCCTGCATGAGTTGCTGCAATCTTCACATTCAGCTTTGGGTAGCATATTGAGTTTCTAATCTGCTCATATGCACGTCCTGCTGCAAACATCGCAAATGTACTAGCAAAGACAGTTTTGCCACACGTGGCAAGTCCCGCCGCAGTTGACATCATATCACTTTCTGATATACCCATATTTATAAATCTATCCTTGCAAGCTTTTTTAAAATCTTCTGTTTTAGTTGACTTAGACAAATCTGCATCAAGCACAACTATATTCTCGTTTTCTTTGCCTATTTCTGCAAGTGCAAGTCCATAGGCTTCTCTAGTTGCTAATCCCATTTAGATACCCTCCTCTAACTCGGCCATCGCCTTATCATATTCTTCCTTATTTGGTGCTTTTCCATGCCAACCTGCTTGGTTTTCCATGAATGATACACCTTTTCCTTTTATAGTCTTAGCCAAAATCAGAGTAGGCTTTTCTTTTAGACGCTTAGCTTCATCTAAAGCATTTATTATACATTTTACGTCATGACCATCTATCTTTATTACATTCCAACCAAATGCTTCAAACTTTTTATCTAATGGCTCTACATTTTTTACTTCACTGGTTTTACCGTCTATTTGGAGTCCATTGTCATCAAGAAACGCACAAATATTGTCTAGTTTATAGTGGGCTGCTGTAAGAGTTGCCTCCCATATTTGACCTTCACCCATTTCACCATCACCCATAATAACATATACACGATAATCTTTTTTATCCATCTTCCCGGCTAATGCCATACCGCTCGCAACTGATAACCCCTGCCCTAGCGAACCTGTAGACATATCTACTCCTGGTATCTTTCCCAATGCTGGATGCCCTTCTAGGTTTGATTCTATATTTCTAAGTTTATACAACTCTTTTGCATCAAAAAAACCTTTCATAGCAAGTGCCGCATAAAGTGCTGGACAGGTATGCCCTTTTGAAAGAACAAATCTATCTCGATCTACCCATGTAGGATTTTTACTATTGATACTCATTTCCTTGAAATAAAGTACCGAAACTATATCGGCTATAGATAATGCACCACCTATATGACCCGAACCTGCAGTATATACTTCAGTGAGAATCCACTTTCTTATTTCATTAGCCTTAGCTTCTAAATATTTTATATCTGTCATGTTTTCCTCTCCTCTCCATCTTATTGTACCAAAAAAACAAAAAAATTCAAGCACTTTGCATAAATTTTTTTGTTTTTTGTAAATACAATAATTTTTTTACCTTACTATTCTTTTTGGGTCTATATATTTCCCGTCTTTTTTAACTCCGAATTTTATAAAATTATATTTTCCATCTATTTCATTTACTTTACCTAGCACTTCATTTTTTTCTACAAGTTCGCTTTCTTCTACTTTCAATTCACATACATTACTGTATGTAGTAATATATCCATTTTCATGCTCTATCTCAATAGATTTACCTATTACTCCGTCATATATTGCTAGTACCTTACCTTTTTCAGATGCTACCACATCATCATCTCTATCAGCTTTTATACTAACTTCTTCTTCCCCTGTATATTGATCTAAAAAATTATCATAAACTATCTTGTCAGGGCTAAAATCTGTTTCTACTTCACCATTTAGCGGCCAAATAAACC
>Ga0209319_1002602_pt1 | contig 10973 bp, 10 predicted proteins | sample RifGroE2_FD_184000 | JGI IMG/M metagenome (GOLD analysis project Ga0209319, IMG submission 184000) | Groundwater microbial communities from Rifle, Colorado - Groundwater E2 (SPAdes) (version 2) | ecosystem: Environmental > Aquatic > Deep subsurface > Groundwater | place: Rifle, Colorado, United...
CACCTGAGGAAATGGTGCCGGCTATAGGACTCGAACCTACAACCTACTGATTACAAATCAGTTGCTCTGCCAGTTGAGCTAAGCCGGCAGTACTGAGATAATGGTGGAGGTTGAGGGGCTCGAACCCCCGACCCTCTGCTTGTAAGGCAGACGCTCTCCCAACTGAGCTAAACCTCCTCAACAGCCCTGACAATATAACACGTCAATCTATTTGCGTCAACTAGTCACATTTCAGAAGTAATCGAACAGACTTTTTATTGCGACATTTTGATGCTTATAGATAAACTATCGACTAGCAGAAAAACTTCATGATCAAATCGGGTGAGTCGAGGAATCAACCAAAACTGTGCGTCGTCGCATTGATACGCTTGAACAAAAGTAAAATAGATTTAGGAAAATTGTCTCTTGTTGCATAGAAGGGTAACAAGATGTGAAAACATGGTTCTGTCATTTTGGATGCATTGTTTGTGCGAACTAGATAGTGAAATCGCTAAAAGTGAAACTTTAAAACTCTATCAAGAACAAATCGAAATCCTGTACACTAGTTAAGAAGTGCAAATGCTCCTTTTTGATGTGTAATAGATCAACTATATTTGACCTACATGTTCTCAAAATGTGAATACATCTTGTGGCGACGCTATGTTACAATAAATAAGGCAGTTATTCTAAAACTCAAGATGTCGACATATTCATAGAAATGAGTTTGGAGATGAATCCCAATTTGTAAGTAACGGTAGAATGGGGAGACAGAAAGGATATAGAATAGTAGTAAATGTTTACTATTGGTCGTTCATTTAGCGATTTTCAGTGAGAAAATATTAAAGGTATTCTAGTGAATAAACAAGTGATTTTAACTCTATCATAACTTAATTTCTTTTTTTTGCTTTTAAACAACATGGGTTAATTGATCATTATTTTGATCGAAAGGGGATTTCTTTGGACACAGCAATAACACAAGAAATTTTTAACAGATTGATGACAGGTTTACCGACATTTTGGGATGGACAAGATTCGATTAGGTTCATGAGAGAAAACGGATGTAAACATTGGAGGCAAATGGAATGGGCGGGCTTCTATTTTCAATTTATGTGTGAACAGATACTCGGTGAAGATGGATTCTTTGAAATTCCAGGAGACAGATATGGAAAAGTAGAATTTGATGGTTTCCAATTAATAAACTATGACTTTAAGGCTCATTCACATTATAATGGATGCACATCAGAAGTACCGACAAACGGCTATTTAGAAGTTACACAAGCAATAGAAGAATATGGAGTCGTTGGGTTTATCGTAGCATGTGGCACTGTTGAATTTGACGATGAAAACGGATCTTTTAAAGAATGGCACGATGAGTATAAAGGGAGAGTTAGTGATTACGAACTAGAAAGAATTGAAAGGGGTGCTTCATCAAGAAGAAGAAAGACTTCATTCAATTTGAGGGAAATTGTTTTCTTATTTGTTGATATAAATACTTTAGCATTTACCGGGAGTTTTCAAAGAGGGATGCGAAACTCAAACGGAATACCAAGAAATCCAAAAGTCATGATTGACTTGAACAATGATATGTTTGAAAGGCATATTTATGTGGTGAGACAATGAAAAACTACGTAAAATTCTTAAGTGAATTCTTAAGCGAAAACACCGAAACAATAATTAACGAGCTTTCTTTGCTCAATCCTGACGCAGAGAAATCTCAAATAAATTCATGGGCAGTTCTAGTCGAAGATATTAAGAAAACTGAAACAAGAATGCTAAAGAATGATTTTGTCATATCTATAGAATTCAATCTACCAATAGATGGTATGAGTGTTGATCTATTAATTGCTGGATATGATGGAAATATGCGAAAACATGTATTTCTTATTGAGTCAAAACAATGGATAGATTCAAACATTCATAATTACCAATTTGGTGAATACAGAAGCGAGACTCTAACCTTGCATCCGCAAGTTCAGGTTGCAAGACATGCGATTGCTTTCAAAGATTATCTTGATATTGGCGAATCATATCAAGTTCATCCATATGTCTTTATGCGAAATTTATCTACTGTTGGAATTGACTACATAAGAAGACTAGGAAGTGAGTACATCTCAAAAGGTATTCCTGTACAAAATGATTTGAATTCGATTCTACTGGAAATCAATAGCATAATTTCTACAAGTAACAAAGAAATGATCGATGAAATTCAAGCAGCACTATATAAACCGTCAAAATCAATAATCTCTGCGATGGAGTCAATGATAAATAGACATGAGCCGTTTATTTTAACTGAAGAACAGCAATTAGTTGTTCATCAGATTTTTGAAGCATTTAAAAGTGGTTTAAAGATAGTTAGGATTACTGGAGCAGCCGGATCGGGGAAAACAGCCATATTACTTCATACCTACCTTAAACTCCTTAATAAACAAAACGACGAAATGCGGCCAATATTTGTACCTGGTGCTCAGAACACAAAACTGTATCAAAGTTTGTTTCCAGAAGTTGAACGATCGTTTACTTTCTCTTTCGGTCTTGATAGAATGGTCGGAAAGACGATAGGACAAAAATATTATGTTTGTATGGATGAGGCTCAACATAATCAAAAGGGGATAATATCTAGTATGATTGAAAGAGGTGCTCATCTCATTCTTTGTTATGATGAAAATCAAACAATAAATGCAGACAATGCTCTCGAAGAACTGCATAGTCTCCAGAGCAGAAATGACTTTTTGTCTATTGGGCTAAAAAACAGCGTAAGGTTTTCAGGTTCTCAAGTATTTGAGAAGAACGTTAAAAATCTATTGTCTGGAGAAGAAATCGATACAAAAGACGACTGTTACGATTTTAGAATTTTCGATTCAATCGAAGAACTTGAAACGCACACTACAGAATTAATGAGAAGTTATCCTAACGCATCAGTAGCCATTACTGGTCTACTTTCAAATGATGCAAAAGTGATTGCAAATAGGCTAAATTCGCGAATTTTTCTTGATTGGGGATATCAAGGGGAGTGTAAATGGATTCCATATGTAGAAAATAAGGACTATTTAAGTCAATTTGGTGGAAAACTATGGGTAGGTACTTGGTGGCTTCCAGGACTTGATGTAGATTATGTTTCGGTTATAGTTGGAGGAGATGCCAAAATGACTGATAGTGGATTATTAGCAATCCCAGAAGGCGCAAAACATTATCAAATGATTATGAGTATAGCGAAAATGCTTGAATATCCTGATAGTCTTTTTGTATCAAAAACATCATTTGGGAAAATACAACCAGACTCTGTCAGAAGCACAAAGAACATAATCGAATATGCATATTCTGAGAAAAGTAGGAAAAAGGAGTTTGTTGAAAAACTCACTGTATTGTTGAGAAACAATTACTATATTTTGCTTACGAGAGGTAGGAAAGGTTGTTTTGTTTGTTTTATGAATAAATAGCATACTTTCTTGTTGCAATTGAATATGTTTTGGATATTGTGTGGTTGGAGGTAAAAATGACAAAAAATCCGAAATTTAAGTATATCGATTTGTTTGCAGGTATTGGTGGATTCCATGTTGCAATGAGTAATCTTGGTGGAGAATGTGTTTTAGCATCTGAAATAGACAAGTTCGCAATCGATACATATTTCGAAAACTTCGGTATAGACGCCAATAATGATGTTACAAAAATAAAAATTGAAGACATAGAAAAGTTCAATGTGTTGTGTGCAGGATTTCCTTGTCAGCCCTTCTCGAAGGCTGGATCACAATTGGGATTCGATGATCAAATTAAAGGCACCTTATTCTTCGAAATAGTTAGACTATTAAAGGGAACTAAGCCAGAGTTTCTGATTCTTGAAAATGTTAGGAATCTAGTGGGTCATGATAAGGGAAATACTTACGAGGTTATTATCAAAACACTTGAAGAGATTGGATATATTGTTAACAGAAATCCAATTATTATGAGCCCACACCAACTAGGTATTCCTCAACTAAGGGAAAGGGTATATATCCTTGGAATAAGGAAAGATATGGGTATTCAAAAAATCACTGTTGAAATTCCTAATGGGAAGAAAAGAGATCTTTCGATATTCGCTTCGAATATTCTCGAAGAAAACGAAGTTGACTCAAAATATCACATAAGTGAATATGAAGAAAAAGTCTTAAATGCATGGGATGAATTTTATAGAGGGATTAAAGAGAAAGTAATTGGATTCCCAATTTGGAGTCAAGAATTCAAACAAACATATGATTTGGATGATTTACCGAAATGGAAACTAGATTTTTGTAGAAAGAATAGAGAACTATATTTCAATAATAAGCAGTTCATAGATTCTTGGTTGACTAAATTTAGTGATCTTGAAGACTTTACTCCTACCGATCGAAAATTCGAATGGCAAGCCGGGACGGATATTGAATCGATTTGGGATGGTGTAATACAATTTAGACCTTCTGGAATCCGAGTCAAAAGACCGGACTCATTCCAAGCACTAGTGGCAATGGTTCAGATACCGATTATAGGTAAACTGAAACGAAGACTCACTCCAAGAGAAGCCGCTAGACTGCAAAGTTTCCCTGACAGTTTTAGACCAAACAAAATTGATAAACAAGCATACAAGCAGTTTGGAAATGCCGTAAACGTAATATGTGTTGAATTTCTTGCCAAACAATTGTTTGATCTTGAAAAACAAATGAGAAATATTGGTGATGTTTCAAACCATCAGATTAATATGTTTGAACTTTAAAACTAGACAATGATGATACATGGTCACTCAAAAATCTAATGTGAAATTTTGCAGATATGTAGAGCAAACAAACATTTGCAGTTGATTAAGTGAATGTTGTATCCAATAGGGGAGACTAATTTACAAATTCTAAAAATTTGCCACCTATTCTTTGTCAACAAACGCAGTCCCAATTTGTTAAGATTTGAAAATAAGTTAAGAATATATGATATTCCTAAATATCAAGGGGGAGAAAATGATGTGCGTCGTGATTCATTCAAGAGAACTGATTTTTAGTTATGTTTTGAGCCTCATTTATTACACAGAAAATAATCAGTAATCATGTCCAATCAAATCGAGTCTCATTTTGAGAATAGAAATTTGCAAAGCATTATAATTGAGAACAAGTTAGATCTCTATTTTGCATTTAGAAATATAGATGCAGCATCACCAGGTTCATTTGATTCATCACTAAATACTATTTCGTTTGAGATAACACAATTACTCGTAAACTCCACAAGACTTATGGAGTTGGGTTATTTTGATGCTTCATTTTATTCTTTAAGGCAAGCGCATGAACTCTCTTGGGTTTACTTCTTGTTTGCTGATCTAGATTCAGAAGAACTGATAAATAATTTGTGGGAGAAGTGGAAGGGACAAGAATACTTTCCCGACGTTAAGAGAATACGTGCTAAACTAAAAGATAACGGCGAAGTATATGGTGATTTTATCCAGAACATGTCTGAACTTTATGAAGAGGAAGAGATTACAATTAAGAAACTGAATAAATTTATTCATAAACAAGGATTTCACAGATTCTACGTATCAGTTAATCACCCGGTCACGAATGGTTCCCGATTACAAAAAATTAAGGCAGAATACCTAAGTATCCTTCAATCCGTGGTGACATATATAGCAATTAATAGATTATCTTGCGATCCATTTCCGATTCTTTTTGCTGATGCTGAGATTCTATCTCGACTCGATGATCAACCAATGACAATTCCATATACAGACGAATTTATCGATAAGTATATTGGTGATAATTTGCTTTCAAAATACAAACAGACTGAAGTATACAAATCTTACTATTCATTTTATATAAAGATGAAGAAGAAACCTGAACCAATTGTAAATATAATCCAATACAATATTATTCGAGTTGAAAATGAAAGAGAGATTATTGAGGAAAATCTTGAATTATTGAAGGGAAATTGTCTTTACGCAACAGTAGTAGTTTTAAGTATTCCCAGTGCTTTTAGAATCACAATTGATTCGTTGAGCACATTTCATACAGATAGGAAAAATGATGATGAAATGTATAATTACACCAGTGAATTTGTGATGAAATTACCGACATGTATCAATGAGCAGTGGAAAGGATGGTTGATTTCGAGTTTTAACATTTATGATTGTAAAATCTATATTGAGCACGATTTACCCATTTCTGAAAATGAAATTTCGAAAGTAAAATATAAGATCAAGAATTGTTCGGACTCTGATATAAAAGAACTTTAGAGTGTTAACTTAAGGAATTTAATGTATAGTTAGTTTAGAAATCCTTGTTGATATGCCACATTACGCATTTTAGGTAATAAATAAAGTACTCTCATCTCCCGCTCCAATAATAGAAAATTCGACTCGATATAATAGTTTGTATGGTCATTGTATGGTCACTAGGCTAAAAAACAAACAAAAAACCCGCATTTAATGCGGGTTTGCTTACCTATGGCGGAGGACATGAGACGCGATTTAAAAGGTTCCCATCTCTTCCCAATCCAAATAAATGCGCGTATTTCGCCCCATTCCTTCCCGATTCTTCCCGCTGCTTTCACTTTGTATGGTCATTTGTATGGTCACGAATTCGAACAATAAGTCCTCTGTCAATGTAATATAGTTTATCCGAATTATGAACTAAAATATCGTTGATTGAATTCGTTTGATCAATCTTCTAATAAGGTCTTGTTCATCATCCCAAAGCACCATAGATTTTTGAGATATATCAAAATGTGGCTTGACGGTATTTCCTGAAGAATCTTCGAATATCTCTTTCTTACAGCATACAATCACTTGTTTTCCCAAGCCTTGCGCAATGCCTGCTTCATAGTAAGCTCCATAATTCGGGTATGTTACATCGACAACGATGAATTTACTTCGATTGATTTCGTAAAATATTTCTGGAACAATTTGATTATTATGTTCTTTTTCATCAATGAATACAGGTAAATAGCTGCAACTCTCAATTGCTTTCTTAAATGCCACGCGAATATCAGTAGTCTCATTTCTAAATGACATAGCAACAAACGCCTGTTTCACTTCTACAGTTTCTTTCTTCAACTCCTCGATTTTTTGCCATCCCTTTGCTGTTATTGTATAGGTGTATGATGCTTGTAGTGATTCAATGAGGAATCCAAGTTCTATCATTATGCTAGCCATTCCGGCAAATTCGGTAATTTCGTCATCGCTGTAACAAAATAGGGCTTTCGAATCAAGAGGTGCTAAGCCAATTAGTGAACCATATGTAGGATACATTAGAGATAAATTAATAAGAGTTCGATTCGTCCGCTCAACAATATTATCTGGATATGTAGCTAGAAGCGGGAAAACATTTATCATCATCGGATCTGTTTGCGAAGTAGTTTCTCTATCATCATAGTAGTAACGATCATGTTTTCCAGCATTACTATGTCTTGAAAGAATTCTTTCATAAATGAGGTTCGATACCTTACGAAAAACCTCGTCAGAAAGGTCATAAATCTCATCTGAAACATAAATTTCAAATCCATGTTTGCATTTAATCCAAATAAAGTCATCTCTAGTCTCCTGAGTTGTGCATTCTATTGATTCACACAATATACAACTTGTTTTTTCCATGTTTCCACCTTTGCTTATATTATATCAGAATTACATAATATGAAAAAACTACTGGTTAAGTATTGCCAGTAGTTTGTCTTCTGATTCTTTCAACATATGAGTATAAACCTTCAGAGTCATATTGACGTCGGAGTGTCCCAATCGTTTGGATACAGCCACAACATTGGCACCGTTACCAATTAAGTAACTTGCATGTGAATGTCGAAGATCATGAATGGTGATTTTCTTGAGACCGGATGCATCCAAAGCAGATTTGAAACTGCGCTGTAATGTACTTAAGCTTACGGGCTCCAGATCCCCGAAGAGATACATCCTGCTTGAGTTAAGCAGGGGTTGAAGTACTTCGAGAGTCTGTTTATCCAACTGGATCGTTCGACGACTGGAAGCCGTCTTTAGCGGTTTTACGCCATTGACATAATGCTTCATGCTTTTCGAAATGGTTGCGGATCCTTTTGAAATGTCTGAAACCAAGAGGGCTTTAGCCTCACCCAAACGTGCACCTGTATGATACAGGAAAGTGAAGAAAGCGCGACAAACCATATTGTCGACATACCCAATAAAGAGACTAAACTCCTCCGGAGTCCAAATGGTGTAGTCTTTAATGTCGTCGCTGTTGATCGGGATCATCATCAGTTGCTTTGCATTGTCCTTGAAATCGTAGAAGTTGTAACCAAATTTCGAGATGGATTTCAGTAACTTGATAGTCTTGTTTTTATAGGACTTTGAATAATCATGTTGAAGGATTTCATTACGAACATTGAGGAAATCTTTCGGTGTCAAACTTACGACTTTCTTGTTGGCCAACTTTCCGAAGAATTGCTTGTTCATGCGACGGTATTCGTTCTCCGTGATTTCAACAATGGATCCTTGTTTGTTCTTCATGTATTCTTCAAACAAGTCTTTGAACTTAAGGGAGGTATTGACTACCGCTACTTTTGAACGTCGAAACTCGTCTTCATAATCCAGGGCATCCCGCTTCTTTGCGAAGCCCCGTTTCGTCTTGGAAATGATCTTACCGTTCTCATCACGGAAATTCATCTTACTCATCCAGGTGCCAGATTTTTCTTTATATGCTGCCATATATTTTCATTCCTCCATTTATTTGTTACAATGAAGGTACAACAAAAGCCCGTGAGAAGGTTAAGTTGTACCGCACTCCAGTTACAGCTGGGGTGTTTTATTTTATATCAGTTTGGCATGTGTGCACTTTCAAGTCATATTTGTTATAAAGTTCTTTATCATCCTCACCATAATCACCAGGCCAATAAATTGATGAATCATCTATGTTCTCATATAAAGTACAAAAAACATTTGATATGAATGAATGTTGTGAAAGCTTATGTATATCGTGCAAAGTAATTTCCAAAGTCAAGAATAAACTAATCTCAGATTGATTGAAAACTTCAGGGTATAAACTATCTAATTTGTTCGAACAAAGACCTACATAAAACTCAGAGTTTCTATTACTCGATAGAATTTTTATTGACTTCGGATCAGTAAACAAATCTTTTGTAATATCTATTTTAGTTTTAGTATTGTCGTATACAAAGTATTCAACGGCACGAATTTCAATATCTCTTGCATGATTTTCAGATACATTTGAGATTACAAACCTATAACTTAAGTCATCATCACCATAAACTTTCTCATTATATCCACTATCACCATCCTTTTTCGGCCCAATTTCGATTACTGGCATTAAACGTTGGGAGTTCTCTTCTCTCAAGACTTGTTTCTGGATTTCATATTCTTTCTCACGAAGTCTTTTTTCATTGTTAATTGTAAATACCAATGCAAATACAGTGATGGTACCGCCTAGAATTGATCCAGAAAATCCAATCCATGCATCAATACTTCCAACTGGTATTAATGGTGGAGTAAAGGAAGTCTTAATAAAAAGCAAAAACACATAAGTTAAGACCAGGAATAAGGCACTAATGCTAAATGAAACCAAAAGTATCTTCTCTGACTCTTCATTAGTTTTCTTTACTTGCCAATATACTACTAATAGAACTAAAGCTAAGAAAAAGTAGGCTGCATATGCAGAGAAAGCCATTTGATTGTTCATTTACCACCCCTGGGCTGCACATGCCCATACCAGTTTACCTAATACTTTGACTTCCGGTTCATTTTTTCCGATCATCAGCGGTTTGTGCTCCGCGTTGTAACTAAGCGGTTCCAGGACGATGTAGTCGGTGAGCTTGAAGAACTTCTTCAGTGTAGCATCATAGCCATTGACCAGGATAGCCCCGATCTCACCGTTTTCCAAGGTGTCCGTTTTTTGTAACACCGCGATATAGCCATCGGGGACAATGCGACTCATACTATCACCGGCCACAATCAACCCAAACAAGTTGTCCTTTTTAGCTAACCACCCCGGAACATCAATTTCACCCAAATCATTGAGAATCGCATCGAAGGGAGTCCCTGCAGGAATCCGGCCATAAAGCGGAATCTTCTTGGTCCGGACAATTCGGCTGACTGGAGTAAACTCCGCGGTATCAATGCGACCTAGAATGAAATTGAGGTCTACATTGAAATATTCCGCGATCTTCTCCAGGGTTTCAAAGTCCGGTTCGCGATAGCCTTGCTCATACATACTGACGGTGCTTTCGCCTAATCCAAGATCCTCTGCCAATTCTCTCTGGGTCATTTTGGATTCCTTACGGAGTCTTTTTAGTCGTTCATTAAAAGTTGCCATAGTTTTTACCTCTCCCCACAAGCATAACACACGCTCCGTGGGAACGCAACGAGAAATCATCTAAATGCGTTGACAATCCATGTGAAGTCTTTTATCATAGCCTTACGAACCGAAATGACAAGGTTCCGACCCTAACGAGGGACAAAGGAGAGAGGTAATGGATCGTGAAAAGATTGGAAAGCGTTTGATTGAACTGAGAGGAGAGAAAACTCGAGAAGAAGTCGCATATTTCGCTAAAATCACCTGTAAATCGCTTGAGTCCTATGAACGTGGGTATCGAATGCCGGTGGATTCCTCCAAACTGAAGTTAGCGAGGTATTACGGAGTCAGCGTCGAATCTATTTTCTACGATGAATAACACCACGAAACGTGGTATCGGAGCGTGGGAACGGGGTGAGAACACAGATGAAGATCTTTTATAACCAGTATGCGACCAAGAGTGATATCCAAGAGTTGATGCAAAGTCGATGGGAGAAAGCAGTTCAGGTATTCAATGAATGCAAGAAACTAGAGATGGATCCGATGAATTTGCGACCGGACAAGGTTCCAAGTCAACTCGTCTTTGAGGTCTTGGGAATCAATTATAACTTTGCGTTTACCCAGTATAAAGCCAAGCAAGAGAATCTCTCAGTATCCAATTCCAATGGAGTAGAAAGATGGACATTCAAACCCTCAATGAAAAGTTAAGACTTGAAATTCTAGTAAACACCGCAGACT
>Ga0209319_1002608_pt1 | contig 10949 bp, 10 predicted proteins | sample RifGroE2_FD_184000 | JGI IMG/M metagenome (GOLD analysis project Ga0209319, IMG submission 184000) | Groundwater microbial communities from Rifle, Colorado - Groundwater E2 (SPAdes) (version 2) | ecosystem: Environmental > Aquatic > Deep subsurface > Groundwater | place: Rifle, Colorado, United...
TCCATATCCGAAACTTTTATTCCTTTTTCGTAAATTCGATCATCCAATTCCGCTTTTATCATCAAACCTTTTGTTGTTCGAGTGTCTCCAATTAAGCTAATAATTGTAGCCCTGTCAATTAGCGGTTTTCCTCGCCAATTTTTTGTTATAAAGCTAAACATCTTATGCTCGATTTTGTTCCACTTGCTTGTCCCTGGCGGGAAATGACTCACATGAATAACTATACCAATTTCATCAGCTAATTTTTGTAATTCTAGTTTCCATAACCTGGTCCGATAACTATTGCTTCCACCACAATCAGCAGTGATCAAAAGTTTATCTACTTTTTCATATGCAGAGCTTCCCATTTTTTGCCACCACTTTTTGATGCTGGCAACTGCAAATTCAGCAGTATCACTACTAATCCCAACACTTATCCATCCTGTGTTTTTTGCAAGATCATAAACCCCATAAGGCGCTGCTTTTTCAATTTCTGGGCTGGGAAAATCATGGCAGTTAACTTTCATAGGGTCATGTTTAGGCTCCCATTCTTGTCCTCCATTTTTAAAATTACCTAACAACTCTTTTTTCTTGGTATCAACTGAAATTACAGGCTGAAATTCTTTTTGAAATTTTTTTACTTCCTCGTTTATATATTCAAATTGCGCATTTCTATCTATATGTTGATTTCCTTCTTCGGTTTTTCTATTACTTTGCAGGCTATAATTTAAATCTGCCAGTAACTTGCAAACTGTTCGTTGAGTAATTTGTTTCCCTTGTTTTATAAGCTCATTTGCTAAAATTCTGCTACTTTTACATGTCCAACGTAATGCTGATTCAGGATCTCCTCTTGTTACTGGATCAACTAGTTGATCCAGTGCTTCTAATAAACCAGGCATTTTTTCCGTTATTTTTTTTCTTCCTCCTCCAATGCGACGCACTCTATCTATAGGAATATCTGCGTTTTTTATATCACTCAATCCCGCCCTAATAGTTATTGGCGATATGTTGGTAGCATTAGCAACCATCGTTACGCCTCCCCATCCAACACTTTTAGCTTCTGTCGCAGCCCATAAACGACGTGTTTTTTCATCCAAATATGGGGAAATTATTTCATATTTTTCTTGTAAGGTTTTTTCTTGTTGTAAATCTTTCATTGCACAAGTATAGCAGCTTATAAAAAATAAGCTAGCTTATTTTTTCTCAATTCCTAATTGCAGAAATGCGGGCTTTTGCCAAGCTTCGTAAACAAGGAGATGTAACTATCAGTGCGCGTAAAAAACTTTTAGAACAACATTATCAAAAAGTTCAAGCTAAGCTTTACGAAACCCAACTTAATCTGAAAAAAATTGAGGAAAAAATAAAAATTTACAGCAAAATGGAAAAACTTAAAAGCGCTTGACTTAGATTTAACTCTAATGTTTAGGGTAATTTTATCCTAAATAATAAAAACAACTTGGAGAAAGAAAATGATTAATGAGCGTTTTGAAAAAGGTTTAAAAAACTTTACGAAATTGATGGTGGCGCGGGACAAAAAGTAATCAATGCATTAGAAGATATAGCACCTGATTTTGCTAAGCTCCTTATTGAATTTGCATTTGGTGATCTCTATAGTCGTCCTGGTTTAGATTTGAAATCCCGTGAAATTGGCACGGTTGCTGCGTTAACGGCAATGGGAACTGCATTACCACAGTTAAAGGTTCATATCCATGCTGCGCTTAACGTTGGATGGACAAAACATGAAATTGTGGAAATGGCTCCTCAGCAGAATCTGTGGGTAACTGGAGGTTCTTTTAATGCCCCAAGTTGATGATACAGAGCTACCTGAAGGCAATTTAATGTTCTGAAACCATACGCTTTGCGAATTGCTAATTTTGCTTTGTTATTTAAACCCTCAACTGGTCCAGAGGAAAGTTCACCTTTTGCTACAAACCAATTCAAGATCAAACTCTTATGTGAACACAGCATTTTAGCCACTTTTTTCATCGGCTCTAAATTCGATTTCATGGTTCTCGCCGCCCAATCCTCAAGAAATTTGTTTGCCCATGTTGCAGATTTGTACATCCAAAATCTTTGAAAATCTTCTCGCATCAAATAAGCTTTTACTGATGCTAAGTTTATTTTTAGTAATTTACTTAACCGAGTTGTTTGTTTTTGGCTAAGATTAGCTGGTTTCTTTAATAGTAGCCAACGCCCATTTATCAGCACATTTTCCTTGTCTTCAGCTTTTAGAGTCCTGACTTCTTGTCGCCTTACTTCATCGACTGCTTCATTAAATTTCTTCACTATGTGAAAGCGATCTAAAATATTCAAAGCATTAACAGCTTTCTTTTTTATCACTTTCAAATATGGACGCCACATGTCACTCATTACAAAACGTAATTTACTACTGCGTTCTTCGCCAAAATCTTGGAAAAATTGCAGCAAAGTTTTTACTCTACGATCCAGTCCGCACCAAAGCAAACGACGACAACCTTTATCTAATTGAAAAACACATGTTAAATACCGATGTCCTTTAAATACCGCCAATTCATCAACACCAATTTGTTCAACATTTCCCCAATCCCGATGACTTAAACCATAATCAACAACCCATTTCACTGACCTGTACACACTTTCCCAGCTCGTTTTGAAAATTACAGCAACCTCTTTCCATGTCAATCGTTTTGCCCAACAAGCTAAGAATGACTTGTAGCTTTTTGTCATTTGTTCTTTTCCTTCTGCCCACGGCACAACTTCAACATGTACGCCATGTTCTTTGCAATGCACACGACGTGGAGCATAGCGAAAACATACGCTCGTGCCCCAGACGGGCACATAACCATAATCACGCTCCCCCTGAGTGTCATAAGTTGCACAACACTTATCGCATTTGGGGCACTTGCCTTTACTGTTTTTGCGTGCCAAAACTTCAACTACTATAACGTCCTCACCAGTAATCTTTTCGTATTTTATTGTCCCATAAATAAATGACTTGAATTTTTCTATGCGGTTTAGTATCGTCTTAATGAGCATTGTTTTTCCTGCATGATTGTGTTTTGTTTTTTTTGATAAACTAATTTTACACAATTTTAAGGGGGCAATGCTCTTATTTTTTCAACTAAATTTAAATCATTTTAGTAGTGGTTTTTCTCTTTTTTCCCCATAATAAATTTGACTATCAAAAATATTAGCCCTAAAAATACCCAGCAAAGTCACTATTGACGTGGTCTATATATGTTTTTTTACTAAAAGTTACCCACAGATTCTGCTGAGGAGCCGTGGAAATTATTATGCAAATGGCAGCTTATGCAGGTATTCCGGCAACTCTTAATGGTCTTTTTGCGGCTAAAGAGGTTTTTTGCGAGAGTGGCTGGGGGAATGAAAGAACCCCGTTCCATGGAATGTAATACATTGATTTGGAGAGTAATTTTATCTGCTAGGTTTTGTCTTATGCTGTCATGATCAATAGCAGATAGTGTTACACGTCCAATCATGCAAGTTTCCATAATGTAAGATCGCATCATGGAAACTTGCATGATTGTGTTTGCGCTGCTAGTATGTGTATATTTATTAATCAATTAGTATGAGAAAAAAATGAAACCAAGATATTTTTTCCCCTTAGGTAAAGCATACGGAGAGGCTTTTTGCAACAGGGTAGAAGAAACGAAACAACTGATTGGTCATGTCAATAACGGCAAACATACTCTTTTGGTAGCACCAAGACGTTATGGTAAATCTAGCTTATGTGAGAGGGCTTTCGAGTTAAGTAATTTACCTTGGACAAAGTTAGATTTTCATTTGGCTGTAAGCGAGAAGGAAGCTGAAAGAATTATAATTAACGGTGTCACCAATTTAATTGGTAAATCCATTGGTTCTGTAGAGAAACTTGCTCATTTTATAAAGAAATATGCGAAAAAACTTAAGCCAAAACTTGGAGTAGGAGTAGATAAATTTTATCTTGAGTTGGAGATTGCTAGTGATAGCAATCCATCTGAAAACATTGCTGATGCCATATTATTATTGGAAAAACTACTATGTGAGAAAAAAAAGCAGGCTGTTTTGTTGCTTGATGAATTCCAAGAGATTGGGGAATTAGATAAAGGAAGAGGGCTCGAAGGAGCAATTAGACATGCAGCACAAGAAACACAAAACTTATCTATTATATTTTGTGGCAGCAATCCGCATTTGCTAAAAAATATGTTTGAGGATGAAAGACGCCCTTTATATAAGTTATGTCGTAAATTAATTTTAGGCAGGATCAGTGAAAAAGATTACCTGATTCACATTAATAAAGCAGCTAAAGCCATGTGGGGAAAAGAGCTAGATGATGATGTATTTGAGCGCATAATTTCGGTTAGTGAGCGCCATCCATACTATTTAAATTATCTTTGTGATGAGCTTTGGTCGAAAAACGATGGATTGCCATCTGTTGAAGATGTTGATAAAGCTTGGAGCATGGTAGCTGATGAAGAACAGAGTGATTTGTTGAAAGACTTTTTTGCGCTATCAGAAAATCAACGTAAATTATTAATTCACATCGCGAATTGTGGTAGCGAAAACATGCATTCAAATGAAGTAGCCAAAAAAATGGACATGCCTGTTAGTTCAGTACCAAGTGCATTAACTGCATTGATTGAGCAAGATTATGTGGAGAAATTAAAAACTGGTTACAGATTAATCGTTCCTGTTTATAAAACCCTTTTGAAGATTTAATTTAGGAGTAAATTATGTACAAAATAGTTCTTTTGCGTCACGGTGAAAGTATTTGGAATCTTGAAAATCGTTTTACCGGTTGGACGGATGTGGATCTTTCTGAAAAAGGAATTTTGGAAGCCAAGAATGCAGGTAAATTATTGAAAGAAGCAGGATTTATCTTTGATCTTGCTTTTACTTCAGTATTAAAGCGGGCCATTCGTACGCTATGGTTTGTCGAGGATGCAATGGATTTGATGTGGATTCCGGTAGTTTATTCCTGGCGTCTGAATGAAAGACATTACGGTGCTTTGCAGGGGCTAAACAAATCTGAAATGGCGAAAAAATTTGGTGAAGAGCAGGTGCATATTTGGCGTCGTAGTTACGATATTCAGCCACCAGCTTTAGAAAAAAGTGATCCGCGTTGGTCAAGTAAAGATCCGCGTTATAAATATATGGATCCAAGTTTGATTCCGTTTACTGAATGTTTAAAAGACACAGTATATCGGTTTTTGCCATTTTGGTACGATCAAGTTATACCTGAGTTACTGTTAGGCAAGAAAATAATCATATCTGCTCACGGTAACAGTCTGCGCGCTTTAGTGAAATATCTCGATAATGTTCCTGAAAAGGAAATTGTAGAGCTAAATATTCCTACTGGAATTCCTCTTGTATATGAGCTGGATGAAAATTTAAAACCAATTAAACATTATTATCTTGGTGATCGAGAAGCAGTAGCTGCGGCGATGCAGGCAGTGGCGAATCAGGGTAAAGTTAAAGCATAAGGTAAAATTATGGACAAAAAAGCCGAAGAATATTTTCATTGTGAGGGTGAAAATTACAATTGTGCACAAGCCGTTTTGAAAGCATTTCAGAAGAAATTTGATGTTTCCGATGAAATGGTCGAAGAATATAGAAATTATGGCGGTGGGCGAGCGGATGATAATATGTGTGGTGCATTATTTTCTGTTATGCAATTAATAAAGGAACATCCAGAGCAAAAAGCGAGTATTAAAAAAGAATTTGCTAAAATCTTTGGTTCAACAAAATGTAAGGATATTTTGAAATCAAAACAACTTACTTGTAAAGATTGTGTAAAAATGGCTGCTGAATTATTGGAAAAATCAGAAAATAACATAGATAATGGCATGCACTAACTTGATTCAATTACCGTAAGATACAACTATAGAAAATAGTTGTATTAGCACAGAAAATTCATGAACATATCATCATATTTATGTGTGATTTTAGAGGGGAATTTTATATGACCGATATTAAAACCCAGATTAGTGAAATATTTAGTACTCAGCCTACATTTGCTAGTTTTGCAACTATTACTGAAGACAATAAGCCATGGGTACGTTACGTTAGTGTGATTTACAATCCTGAGGATATGAGTCTTCGTTTTGCAACTTCTTTAAATTCGCGCAAAGTAAAGCAAATTACAAAAAACCAGGAAGTACATTTGACTTACGGTGCTATTGAACCCGGAAAATGTGGAAGTTATTTGCAGATCCAAGGGGTAGCTAAGTTCACACAGAATCAAGCAGAGCGCGATGCAATTTGGAACCCACACTTAGCGGAATATTTCAAAGGTAAAAATGATCCCAATTATGTTGTTGTAATCATAGAGCCTAAGCTTATTGAATTCTATGCACCAGGTGTTTTTGAGCCAAAAATATGGAAAAAGGAGCAGTAAAATGAGTGAAAAAATACTTTTAATTTTCGGTAGTCCGCGTAAAAACGGCAATACCAGTATTGTTACCAAATGGTTTATCGAGGGAGCTGAATCTAATGGGGCAACTGTTGAGGTGGTCAATGCCAATACATTGAAAAACAAAGTTCCCGGTTGTTCTGCCTGCATGGGTTGCCAAAAATCCGATAAACGCGAATGCGTTATTGATGATGAAGTAGCTGCGGTTATCAAACGTATTCCAGAATTTGACGCGTTGGTTATAGCGACACCAATATATTTTTTTGGTCCGTCGGCGCAAGTTAAAATTGTTATGGATAGAATGTTTGCATTAGATAAGTTTAATATTGAAACTGGTGAACATCTTACGGATAAAAATAGGGCAGCTAAAGCCAAAATGGTTTTGATTGCTACCGCTGGTGGTGGTTTAGATACAGGGCTGAATTTGCTTGATACAACTTTTAAAATGGTGAGCGATTTTACCGGTATTTGTTATGAATCATTACTTGTGCCATTTTGTGGTTTTAATCCCAATTCGGTAATGCAGAAAAAAGATATCCGCGAAAAAGCAATTTTGTTTGGACAAAATATTGCAGCTTCTAGATAGTATTTTTGTTTTGATATTAAAAGAAAATATTCCCAAGCTTAGACAGAAAAATACCCGGCGATCTTAAATCTACGCCGAATACCAAACAGCGAAAAATGATAACCATGGATGATAAAACTCCAGAGATACCGTAGCCGCAGGTTTCAACCTGCGTGGACGAGGGCACGGATATGTTTGGATTTGTGTAATATTGGATAAACCCCAAAAATATAAAGTCATATCAATAAGAACGAAAATCACGCCAATTTAACCCCGCAAGCTAAAGTTTGTGGCTACGGGCTTGTGGCTACGTAATCGTAAATAGTATGCTCAAATGTTTTGAGCTATTACAGGGCTTGGAGTTACAAAAAAATCCATTGGCCTAACTAATCTAAAAAATACGGTATACAAATTTAATACTCATCTTGTTAAACTATCAAGATACTAATGGATTTAAAATTCCCTTTTAAAATCACAGCACTTTGATTTTAAAAGCATTTTCATTGACATATCTTTTTAGTTCATCAGGTGAATTTATTATGAGAATTGCTATATCCAAAAAAATTTCTATACTCGAGTTTTTAAATGAATATTTACAATATGTTGAAACTGGCAATCTGACGCAAAATTTAAATTCGTTAATGGAAGGGGCGAGAAAAAGCGAGGGTAATCGAAGATGGATACATGCTTTTGCTGATACTGATTTGAAAAAATTACAAGTTTTAGAAGGTATTGTGGGTGATTTGCTTAAAGTCCCTGTGACAATTATTCAAAAAGAGCCAAATTGTTACCTTAAATTAAGTAAACTTATTAATGTTGATATAGGCACTGATATTGAAGAGGTAATAGATGAAATTAAAGTGGCTTTACGAAAAAAATATCTTCTTGAGAAAAGTGTTTGTGAAAATAAAATAATAGCTAAGCCATTTTCTATAATAGCAATACCTACTATTTTACCGGCAATTCCAATTTCTCTACCTTTATTTACAACGAGACAAGAAACACCACACAGAGAAAAACGAGCCAAAGTTATGGCTACTATTATTCCTAGGCGGAAAATATTTAGTTTTAAGTCCATTTTATTTTTTGCAGGAGGAATAGCTTTGATTTTAATCTTAGCTATTTTGTTACGTCGTTATTTGAATAATGTTCCAAAGAAAATGACATTTTTTTCACCACCAGCTAATCATCAAATTACACCAACATTAGATGGAGTTGAAAAAGTAGATATAGATTGTAGTAAAATTGCTACAAAGTTTGCCGATTGCCGCAGTAATGTTTCACAAGACCAAATCAAAACTTGTTTAGGGGCGCTCAAAATTGATGAAACGGCGGTTTTTAACAACACACCAGAGATTCAACAGGGATTGTCAGTATTAGCGCCTGATTGTGAAATGCAGTTGCATATTCATAATAAAGCATCATATTCAGCAGTTGCAAAAGTCTTGCGCAATGGTCGTGACACGTTAGTTGCACCAAGTGTTGGTGCTATGTCGTGTTTGTTAAATATTTTACAGTCTAATTTAAGATAAACGCTAAAGCATGATATTAATAATCTATAAACTGAAGGTGAATCTGGCAACCTCTAATTTCTAGCACTAGTTATAAGGATGAACAATTTCCACAAGACTTAATTACCATTTGAAACATTTCGAATGCTTCAGTGTCATTCATTGGTTTGATTGGAGCTTTCATTAAAAAAGGACAGGCTTTCCAGGATTCTTGTTGTTTGCCATGATCAACTAACAATTGAGCAATACGTATAGCATCTATAGTAACTCCAGCACCATTGATGCTGATTTCATCTTCAATCACGGCTGTTATGGCTATTGGTGTGCATCCAAATATTTCGCCTTCAATGCTTATGGTGGTACGTTTGTGTCCAGATGGTTCGCCAGTGTAGATAAATTGCACAGTTGGTTTTGCGTCATTTTGATCCAAATAACTAGAAAGAGCTCCTCTTTTTGACTTTTCTTTTGATGCACTGCATTGCAATAGGTTGAAGTGATCAGCATTACCGCCACGGTTTTCTTGATTGGATTTTGTAATTTTTATTCCGCGCATTTTTAGAGTAGATAATAAAACACGATTTAGCATTGTGGCGCCAAACTGGCTTTTTATATCATCACCTAAAAGAACCAAGCCGCTGTCCGTAAATTTTTTGTTCCATTCTGGTATGGATGCAAGTGGTGTTGGTATACAATTTATGAAACTGCAATGCGCTTTAAGAGCAGCTTCTGCATAAGCGTAAGTTATTTGTTCACCACCGGTTGGTATAAGGTTTAAAACAACATCAGCCTTGGTCTCGGTAAGAATCTTTGCTACATCAACTACTGGCGCGGAGCTTTCATGGATAAAGTTTTCTCGCATGGCATCGTGGATACTGTCCAAAGTTGGTCCTCTGTGAACTATGGCGCTATATTCGAGTGGCTCGGTTATTGTTCTTGTAACATTTGGTTTGGCTGAGATAGCTTCGTGTAATTTTTTGCCAACTTTGCGCTCATCGACATCAAATGCTGCGACAAAATTAATATCTTGTACGCGATAATTACCGATAAAAGGATTTATCAGTCCTGTTTTTTCTTCTGGGTTTTTGGTGTAAAAAGAGACGCCTTCAACCAATGCTTTAGTAAAGCTTCCTACGCCAATAATCGCAACATTTATTTTTTTCATAAAAATCTCCTTGGTAGATTTTGGGTTCCGTTAAAGCTGAGTTCAAATTACATATTCGGCTCCCAGAGTTATTATGATTATCATTTGAGTTTTTAGCTTTGTCAAAGCTTATTCCAAACAAATAAAGCTGCTGATTTATAAACTACTAACCTCTACGAAATTAGTAAAGTTTAATTTGATTCAATTCGGGCTTAAAATTAGCAGTGGTATTTTTAAATATTAACGGTTACAATATAGCTAAGGTCTGTTAACAGACCATAATTTCATTTTCTTGTGGAATTATCGTATGAATTTTACTAGGGGTGCCAGAGAACTGGCTGAGAGGGCATAATGCCTAACCCTTTGAACCTGTCTGGTTAGAACCGACGTAGGAAAGTAATTATGTCTCAAAATTTGCTATCTAATCAAGAATCGGCACTTGGCGTAACTATTTCTAATTTACAATTACGCTATCAACATCAATGGCTTTTTGATAATTTTAATTTGCATTTGCCAGCTAAAAAATGGACCTGTTTGTTAGGGCAAAGTGGCGTAGGTAAAAGCACTTTATTGAAATTTATTGCAGGTTTGTTGGATCAGAATATCGCACCACATACAGGAGCTGTTACTGTATCAAATACCACTTCAAACAATCTTTCTTTAACCAAAAATATTTCTTATATGGCGCAACAAGATTTGCTGATGCCGTGGTTGTCGGTAATGGACAACGTGTTGATCGGGTACCGGTTGCGCGGCAGCAAAGTTACCAAAGCAATGGAAAAAAAAGCTGCTGATTTACTGTCGTGGGTTGGATTAAAGCAAGTATCGCACTTACGCTCGGAAAAATTATCGTGTGGTATGCGCCAAAGAGCAGCGTTGGTGAGAACTATTATGGAAGAACGATCGATAGTTCTGATGGATGAGCCGTTTGCTGCTTTGGATGCCATAACTAAACACAAGCTACAAACCTTAGCTGCTGAATTATTTACTGAACAGACTGTTGTTTTAGTTACGCATGATCCTTTTGAAGCATTGCGACTCGGGCATTATGTTTATGTCTTAAGTGGAGCGCCAGTGGAATTGAGTGTTGCTGTAGAACCGATGGGAAAGACGCCGCGAGAGCTTACTGATGCGGAATTACTTAAACAGCAGGCGGAGTTGTTGGAATTGTTGTCGCGATAAAATTTATTTTATAAATTACAAGACCGTAGCCGCAGGTCTTTAACCCGCGCTAAATTATATACCCATCGCCTTTTGAGTTGCGGCGTTGTTGCCATCGTCGCTCGTGTCCTCATGTATGTTTGTATACACTCCGGGCACTCGCTCCTTGGCGCCTAGCCGCATTCTCAAAATGCTCGGGTCTAT
>Ga0209319_1002611_pt1 | contig 10926 bp, 4 predicted proteins | sample RifGroE2_FD_184000 | JGI IMG/M metagenome (GOLD analysis project Ga0209319, IMG submission 184000) | Groundwater microbial communities from Rifle, Colorado - Groundwater E2 (SPAdes) (version 2) | ecosystem: Environmental > Aquatic > Deep subsurface > Groundwater | place: Rifle, Colorado, United...
CTTACAATCCTGGTGATGTCATCATTACCGATCCTAAAACCAATCTGTTCCCTGTTCACAAGGATAAATTGGCTGCAAATCCAAATTTAACTCAGAATCCAGGTTATTAATGATAATCTTTGTTTAATATTTTAAAGAGAGCAGGCAATGATTAAATTTGCCTGCTCTCTAATTTTTGTGCCTGATACTAATGCTTGTGAAATTACGTGTAATGAATATTCTATTCTGTAATACAACTCATAAATGCGAATGCTTTTCATTTATACAGATTTTTCTGATTTGTATTTCACTGATTTCATGTAATGAAAATCAAACAAGGTCCAATCAGAAAGCCCTCTTCGAATTAATGAATAATAAAAAAATCGGAGTTGACTTTATTAATCAGTTGAATTCTACAGAAAATCTTAATACATATACCTACAGAAATTTTTATAATGGTGCAGGAGTAGGCATTGGCGACATAAACAAGGATGGTTTGCCCGATTTGTACTTCTGCGGAAACCTGGTGGGGAACAAACTTTACCTCAATAAAGGAAACTTTCAATTCGAAGACATTACCCAAAAAGCTGGAGTTTCATGCGCAGGTTCATGGTCAACAGGAGTAAGTATGGCCGATGTGAATGGCGACGGCTGGCTCGATATCTATGTTTGCAAATCAGGAGATCCAAATAGCAAAAACCGTCACAACGAATTGTTTATCAGTAACGGCGACCTGACCTTTTCAGAGAAAGCAAAAGAATATGGGCTTGCTGAGTTGGGTTTGTCGAACCATGCAACTTTTTTTGATTATGACCGGGATGGCGATCTGGATTGTTACCTATTAAACAATTCCTTTCAGTCGGTAACTGAATTCGACATGAAGCCGGATCAAAGACAACAGCGCGACCCGCTAGGTGGAAATAAACTTTTCAGGAATGATGATAATCATTTCACTGATGTAAGTCAGGAAGCAGGTATTTATGGAAGTAAAATCGGGTTTGGACTTGGTGTCAGCGTTGGAGATGTGAACCGTGATGGCTGGATGGATATTTATGTGTCGAACGATTTTTTTGAACGGGACTACCTGTATCTCAACAATAAAAATGGATCTTTTACTGAATCACTGGAAAGTCAGATCCGTGAAACCAGTATGGGAGCAATGGGAGCTGATATTGCCGATATTAATAACGATACCTATCCCGATATTTTTGTTACTGAAATGACTCCTGAAGATAACGCGCGCCGTAAAACCAAGGTCATGTATGAAGACTGGGAGCGATATCAGTTGAAACTTAAAAATGGTTATTATCATCAGTTTGCCAGAAACACATTACAACTAAATAACAGGAACAATTCGTTCAGCGAAATAGGAAGACTGAGCGGAGTCAGTGCAACCGACTGGAGCTGGGGTGCTTTGATCCTGGATATGGATAACGACGGCTGGAAAGATATTTTTGTAGCCAACGGAATTTATAAAGATCTTCTTGATCTGGATTACCTTGACATCTATTCCAATCCTTCCTTGATGCGAGCAAAAATGCAGGCCGGTGGAAAGGCTATCCTGAATCTGATTGATATGATCCCTTCGGTAAAAATACCCAACTACGCTTTTCACAATAATCAGGATTTGTCCTTTACTAATCTGTCTGGGTCATGGGGGCTTGCCACTCCTTCTTTTTCGAATGGCGCAGCTTATGGTGATCTGGATAATGATGGAGATATCGATCTTGTTGTAAACAATGTTAACATGCCCCCTTTTATCTACAGGAACGGAGCCAGGAGCAAAGCTGGATCAAATTTCCTGACATTAAATCTGAAAGGAGCAGGAAAAAATCCTTATGCCGTGGGCGCGGAGGTTACCTTGTATTCAGGGGGAAACACAAACTATCAAGAGCTTATTCCTGAACGTGGATTTCAATCGAGTGTTGATACCAGGCTTCATTTTGGTCTTGGTTCATCGCAAAACATTGATTCTCTGGCAGTAAACTGGCCTGATGGAAAATATTCGGTCATTAAAAATATTACTGCAAATCAGCTTCTAACTATTGATCAGAAAGATGCGCCTAAAAATTCTTTGAACATCCTGAAAGTGGTGCAAACAACTGTTTTCCAAAAAATGGATGAGGTTTCCGGCTTGGATTTGACTCATAAAGAAAATGATTTTGTTGATTTTGATCGCGATAAGTTGTTGTTTCAGATGGTTTCAAATGAAGGTCCGCATATTGCCAGTGGTGATGTTAACAATGACGGACTTGATGATTTCTATATTTGCGGGGCAAAAGACTCCCCGGGTGGTTTGTTTATTCAGAAAAAAAATGGGCAGTTTGAAAAAACGAATCAGAAACTTTTTGAGGCTGATCAGATTTCGGAAGATGTTGATTGTTCTTTTTTTGATGCCGACAAGGATGGCGATCTTGATTTATATGTCAATAGTGGAGGGAACGAATTCCCGTCGAGTTCCTCAGCCTTGTCTGATCGCTTGTATTTAAACGATGGCAAAGGTCATTTTGTCAAATCCAACCAAATGTTGCCTGCCGGAAGGTATGAAAGTACTTCCAGTGTGACCCCGGCTGATTTTGACAAGGATGGTGATGTTGATCTTTTTGTTGGTTGTCGCTTGCTGCCTTTCAGCTACGGATTGCCTGTTGATGGTTATCTTTTGGAAAACGACGGAAAAGGAAATTTTAAGGATGTTACTGATGTCAGGGCAAAAGAACTGAGAAAAATCGGAATGATTACGGACATGGTTTGGTCCGATGTTGACCGGGACAATGATTTGGATATGGTTATTGTTGGCGACTGGATGCCTGTGAAAATATTTATTAATGATAATGGAAATTTCAGCGATAAATCAGAACAATTCGGATTGGCAAACACCGAAGGCTGGTGGCATACCATTGTAGCTAAAGACCTCAATGGTGACGGGAATGTGGACTTTGTCCTGGGAAATAATGGATTAAATTCATTATTTAGAGCTTCTGCTGAACGGCCGGTAAGCCTGTATGTCAATGATTTTGATTTGAATGGAACCATTGAACAGATCATCTGTACGTACAACGGAGACAAATCATATCCGGTTGCCATGAAGAATGATCTGGTCAAACAGATTCCTTCGCTAGCGACTAAGTATAAAACATTTGCTGATTATAAAGATCAGACCATTGAGGATATCTTTCCGCCCGAAGTTTTAAACAGGTCGGTAAAATTGACTGCCAAATTATTGGAAAGCTGTGTATTGATGAATTCTGGCAAAGGACAATTTAAGCTAACCCCTCTGCCTTTGGAAGCGCAGTTTTCACCTGTTTATGCCATCGTTGCCGAAGATTTTAATCGCGATGGAATTTGTGATATTATTGTTGGCGGCAACCAATACAAAGCCAAACCCGAAACAGGAATTAATGATGCCGGTTATGGCCTTTTTCTGAAAGGCCGGCCGGATGGTTCCTTTGAATCAATCTCGGCGGAAGAATCTGGTTTTTCGATTAAAGGGGAAATACGTGACATGAAAATTCTGGACATAAATAAAAAGCACACAATTGTTTTTGGTATTAATAATGGTAAATTACAATTTTATAAATATTGACTAATCTTATGAAGACAAAAATTTTATGGCTTGTTCCAATCCTGATTACCATACTGTTGGTGAATGGCTGTACTCCAAAAACCAAGTACGATCGAATGTTGAAACAAGAGCTCGCAAGTGGAATCCGGCATGATTCTTTATTTATGGGCCTCTATCTTGGAATGCCTGTGAAGGAATTTTATACCCGTTGCTGGCAGCTCAACATGAAAGGACTTATCAGGCAGGGTACCAGAAATATGACCGTCGCCTATCAGATAAAAGACGAATTAAAATATCCGGCATCGGTCGATTTTTATCCGGAATTTACTGATGGTAAAATATCCGAAATGCCGGTCAGGTATATATACAATGGGTGGGCTCCGTGGAATAAGAAATTGAGTGCTGACAGTCTTCAGGTCCAGGTGTTAAAATGGTGTGAAAAGCAGTATGGTGACAATTTTATCGAAGTCAAACACCCTGATAAAGGAATTGCTTTTGTGAAGATAAACGGAAATCGCCGTATTTCTATTTTTAAAGAGAATGACATGAGTGTTTGGGTTGTTTATACCGATTTGCTGGCTAAAAAGGAATCAAAAGATTCAATCATATCCGGAAGTAAATAGGAAAATAGCTATAAAAGAGATAATTGCATAGAATGGTCAAAACATTTCCAACAAAAAAGGCAGTCGTTCGAATTTTATACCTGCCCCTTATTTTATTTCTGTTTTCATGTGGGAACCAGAAGAGCGAACAGTTATTTTCGCTCATGCCGGCATCTAAAACAAATGCCGGTTTTATCAATCATCTCGATTACGAGACCCAACTTAAGAACAAATTTAATATCTATACTTTCCGGAATTTTTACAACGGAGGTGGTGTTGCATTGGGCGATATCAATAACGATGGTTTGTTAGATATTTTCATGGGGTCGAACATGGAAACCAACGTACTGTATCTGAACAAAGGTAATTTTCAGTTCGAAGATATCTCGCAAAAAGCCGGTATTGGTGGCGAAGGTTGGTCAACCGGTGTGAGTTTTGCCGATGTTAACGGCGATGGTCTCCTCGATATTTATGTTTGTAAATCGGGAAATATCAGTGGCACACAAAGCCGTAACGAATTGTATATGAATAACGGCGACCTGACTTTTACCAATAAGGCAAAGGAGTATGGTATTGATGAACAGGGAAATTCGACTCAAGTTGTATTTTTCGACTATGACAAAGATGGAGATTTGGATATGTACCTGCTTAAAAACTTTCCGAAAGCGATCGGGAGTTTTAATCTAAAAGAAAATCAGCGGGCAGTCCGCGATTCACTTGGTGGACATAAGTTTTTCAGGAACGATGATGGTAAATTCAATGATATCAGCGCCGAATCCGGAATTTACGGCAGTACAATTGCCTTCGGATTAGGTGTTACTGTTGGCGATATCGATCAGGATGGCTGGATGGATATCTATGTTTCCAACGATTTTTTTGAACGTGATTATATCTACATCAACAATCACGACGGCACTTTCAGGGAAACTCTGCCTGAGATGATGCCTTCCATATCTGCTGCTTCAATGGGAGCCGATATGGCAGATATCAATAACGACCATTTTCCTGAGGTTTTTTCTACGGATATGGTTCCAGAGCACAACGACCGGCTAAAAACCAAAACCACTTTTGATAGCTGGGAAAGTTACAGTTCGAATGTGAAGTATGGATATCATCGCCAGTTTACCCGGAATATGCTGCAACTGAATAATACTGACGGAACGTTCAGTGAGATTGGAAGGTTCGCAGGAGTTTCGGCAACCGACTGGTCGTGGGGTTCGCTCATCGTCGATCTGGATAACGACGGATTGAAAGATATTTTTGTTGCCAATGGTATTTACAAGGACCTGACCGATCAGGACTATATCCAGTATTTTTCAAACCGCGATATGGTCATGTCCATCATGTCAGGAAATAATGTGGACTATCGAAAACTGATCGATGGTATTCCTTCGGTAAAAATTCCAAGTTACGCGTTTAAAAATCATGGAAATTACCAATTCCAGAATGTAGCCGATCAGTGGGGTCTTGGAAATCCGGGATTTTCAAACGGGTCGGCCTATGGCGATCTCGACAACGATGGTGATTTCGAACTTGTGGTAAACAATGTCAATATGCCCATGTACATTTATAAGAACGAAACAAACGATAAATTTCCTGAAAATCGCTACCTTAAATTAATTCTGAATGGAGAGCAAAAAAATACCGAGGCTATAGGAGCAAAGGTTACAGTAAAACATCAGGGTAAACAGTTCTATGTCGAACAAATGCCGATGCGTGGATATCTGTCAACCATTGATCCTCGTCCCAATCTCGGACTGGGAACCTTGATCGTGGTCGATTCACTTCTTGTTGAATGGCCTGACGACCGGGTAACGCTACTTACCAATATTCAGACCAACCAGACATTAACCTTAAATCAGAAAGATGCTGTAAAAATGTCGGTTCGTTCAGTCCAGCCTTCAGGAGTGGAAAAGCATTTTCTAAAAGATATTTCAGCGGAGAACCTTGTTGATTTCAAACATGTTGAAAGTGAATTTAATGATTTTGAACGCGAGAAACTGATTTATCACATGATGTCGACTGAGGGCCCGCGAATGTGTACCGGCGATGTAAACGGCGATCAACTTGATGATGTTTATGTATGTGGCGCTAAGGGACAAGCCGGAGAACTTTTGGTACAACAAACTAATGGCACTTTTATATCGGTTGAAAAGCCATTGTTTGAGCAAGATAAAATTTCAGAAGAAGTGGATTGTGCATTTTTTGATGCCGATAACGATGGCGACTTGGATTTATATGTGGCCTGCGGTGGAAATGAATTTCCGGAAAGCTCATCAGCCTTGAGCGACCGTCTTTATATAAACAATGGGAAAGGACATTTTGTAAAATCTGATCAGGTTTTGCCTGCCGGGAAATATGAAAGTACCTCATGCATCAGGCCTGAAGATCTTGACGGTGATGGAGTAACTGAATTGTTTGTTGGCATTCGGCTTAAACCGTTCCTCTATGGCGTGCCAGTTAATGGTTATCTTCTCGAAAATGATGGAAAGGGAAATTTCAGGGATGTAACGGATGAGCTAGCTCCCGAATTGAAAAATGTTGGAATGATTCGCGACATGCAATGGGTGGACGTTGATAAAGATGGAGATAAGGATATCATTGTTGCCGGCGACTGGATGCCCATTAAAGTTTTTATTAACGATCACGGGAAGTTTAAGGAAAAAACCGATGCGTTTGGTACGGAAAAAACAAACGGATGGTGGAACTGCATTGCCGTCGGTGATTTGGATAAAGATGGTGATATGGATTTTATTGCCGGAAACCATGGGTTAAATTCACGGTTTAAAGCTTCAGAACAAAAGCCTGTTACGATGTATGTCAATGACTTCGATTTGAACGGGTCAACCGATCAGGTGGTCTGCACTTACGATGGTGATATTTCATACCCGCTGGCGCTGAAACATGATCTTACCAAACAAATTCCATCGCTGGAGAAGAAATACCCAAAGTACGAAATGTATAAGAACCAGCAAATCACTGATATTTTTACCCCTGAACAATTAAAGAATGCGGTTCGTCTCGAAGCAGATCTTCTGGAAACCTCCATTTTCATAAACGACGGAACCGGAAAATTTACAAGAAAATCCTTGCCTTCCGAGGTGCAATTTTCTCCGGTTTATGCTGCTTGTATTTTTGATTATAACAACGACACTAATCCTGATATTCTTCTGGGAGGAAACCTCAATAATGTTAAACCTGAAGTGGGGAGTTACGATGCCAGCTATGGTACCATACTTGAAGGCGACGGCAAAGGAGGCTTCAAGTATATTCCGGCAAAACTTTCGGGTTTCAGATTGAACGGAGAAGTCAGGGATATTAAAGTGATAAACTCAAAATCGGGCAAACTTATTTTAGTTGCCAGATGTAACGACACGTTTCAGATTTTCAGGCCACAGTCAGTACAACATTGACAATGAAAAACAGATTCTTTCTACTACTTGTCATTTTGGCAACATCCTGCAATCCAGGTGCCAGGCAAAGCGGGAAGTTATTTACTTTGCTTTCTCCTTCCGCCACAATGGTCGATTTTGCCAATCAGCTTACAGAAACAGAGGATCTGAACATGATTGAGTATCTCTATTTTAACAATGGCGGTGGAGTGGCCGCCGGAGATATTAATAATGATGGCTTAACCGATCTTTACTTCACCTCGAATCAACTCCCAAACAAATTATTCCTGAATAAGGGGAAAATGGTTTTTGAAGATATCACCTTGTCAGCCGGGGCTGCAGGTTCAGGAAGTTGGAAGACCGGCGTAACCATGGCTGATGTAAATGGGGATAATCTCCTTGATATCTATGTTTGCCAGGTTGGAAAATACAAAACCCTCACAGGCAAAAATCAACTTTTTATTAATCAGGGTAACCTGACTTTTAAAGAAGAAGCCAAAGATTATGGAATCGACTTTCAGGGATTCTCTACTCAGGCAGCTTTTTTCGACTTTGATCGGGATGGTGATTTGGATATGTATTTGCTAAACCATTCGGTTCATACAGCACGCAGTTACGGCGATGTTTCTTTGCGATATGAGCGGGATTCACTCGCCGGCGACCGTTTGTATAGAAATGACGAGTTGAATGGTAAAAGAGTCTTTTATGAGGTGACAAAGGAAGCGGGAATCTATAGCAGCCAGATCGGCTACGGACTAGGGATTAATGTTAGCGATATCAATAATGACGGTTTGCCTGATATTTATATTTCAAATGATTTTCACGAAAATGATTACCTGTACATCAATAACGGGAATGGTACTTTCTCCGAAAAGTTAACCGAAGAAATGGAACATACCAGCCGGTCGTCGATGGGGAACGATGTTGGGGATATCAACAACGACGGTTTGCTTGATGTATTTGTACTTGATATGCTACCTGAAGATATAAAAACCAGACAGATGTCAGGCGGGGAAGATGATATGGAACTCTTTGACCTGAAATTGAAATATGGTTATCATGATCAGTTTGTTCGGAATACACTTCAATTGAATCTTGGAGGTGGGGAGTTCAGCGAAATTGGTCGGCTTGCAGGGGTTTATGCGACCGACTGGAGCTGGTCGCCCTTAATTTGTGATCTCGATAATGATGGTTGGAAAGACCTTTTTATTACCAATGGGATTTTCCGTAGAGCCAATGACCTCGACTATGTGAAATTTCTTACCGGAGGGAACAGATATAATTCAGTCAAGGACAATAGTAATGTCTCGGATAAAGAATTATACGAAAAAATGCCACTCAATCCCAACGTCAGTTATCTGTATAAAAACAACCGGGATCTGACATTTTCGAATAAGGCGAGCGAATGGGGAATTGAACGGAAATCCTTCTCAAACGGTTCTACCTATGCCGATCTGGATAACGACGGCGATCTCGATCTGATCGTTAATAATATCAATGAAAAGGCATTCATCTACGAAAACAACTCCGAAAAACAGCAAGACAATCATTTTTTATCTGTCTTGCTCAAAGGGAACAAACTGAATTCAAAGTGCATTGGTGCGAGGGTGACTATATATTCTGGAGGTCAGCAACAAATGACAGAACAATTCCCGGTACGGGGATTTTTATCCTCTACTTCAGAGGTACTGCACTTTGGATTGGGCTCGTCATCGGTAATCGATTCACTCATTGTTCGCTGGCCCGACCTATCGAAACAAACAATCAGGAACATTCAGGGGGACAGGTTAATCGCACTGGATATCAAAGATGCATCCAATCAGATTCTTCCCAACTTAAAAGAATCAGAAGCAAAAAAGCTTTTTACACCGGTTCAGATTGATGGCCTCAAGTACAAACATCTGGAAGATGGATATACCGATTTTCATCGCGAGAAACTTATTCCTCATAGCCTTTCACAGGAAGGTCCGGCATTGGCTGTAGGAGACGTTAATGGTAACGGACTTGAAGATTTGTTCGTTGGGGGTGCTGCCGGACAACCATCCATGATTTTTGTCCAGCAAACAAAAGGCAATTTCAAGCCGCAGAATAAGTTGGAATTTCCAGACAATGTATTCGCTGATGAAGTTGATGCCGCATTTTTTGATGCCGATAACGATAAGGATTTGGACTTAATCATCGTACATGGAGGGAATGAATTTCCTGTTGGTGACAACCGACTCTCTGCCCAGCTCTGGATGAATGACGGGGATGGCAGTTTTAAAGAAGCCATTCGTGGCTCGTTGCCTTTTACAGCCAATAACTGTTCGTGCGTGAGTCCTTGCGATTTTGACAGGGATGGCGATATCGATTTGTTTATTGGGTCACGATCTGTTCAGGGAGCGTATGGCTGGTCACCAAATCAGTTGCTTCTGGAAAACGATGGAACAGGGCATTTTAAAGATATCACTGATTTGATTGCTCATGGGCTTAAAGAAATCGGCATGGTAACCGATGCCAGCTGGTTGGACTTTGATAAAGATGGCGACAATGATTTGGTACTTGCTGGCGAATGGATGAATGTTTGCCTCTTCCGGAATGATCAGGGAAAATTTACTGATATTACCCAGTCTACTGGATTAAGTGAAACTTCAGGATGGTGGAATTGCCTGGAAATAGCAGATATTGATGGTGATGGTGATTGGGATATAATCGGAGGTAATCTGGGCTTAAACTCGATGCTAAAAGAATCGGTGAAAGAACCGGTTGAAATGTTTCTGAATGATTTTGATAATAACGGTTCTCCCGATCAGATAATCTGTTCATATCAAAACGGGTTCAGTTATCCTGTGGCAACCTTTGATGAATTGGTGAGCCAAATGCCTGATTTGAAAAAGAAATATCCCAATTATTCCGACTTTGCCGGGAAAAAGGTTGTTGACCTTTTTGGTAAGGAAAAAATCGGCAAATCAATTGTTAAAAAAGCTGTGCTTTTTGAAAGTTGTCTTTTTGAGAATAACGGAAACGGAACTTTCACCACTAATAAACTTCCTGTGACAACTCAATTCTCTCCGGTCAATGATATTTTTCAAGAGGATTTTAATTCAGATGGAAATCCTGATCTTCTGTTGGTTGGAAATAATTATCAGGAAAGACCATCACTCGGACGTCAGGATGCAAGTTTTGGATGGTGCATGTTGGGAAATAAAAGCCATGAATTTAAGACGCTCACCCCAGTTCAGAGCGGATTTGCAGTAAACGGAACTTCCAGGAAAATTGTCGGCATAAAAATAGCCGGAAAGCAACATTTTGTCGTTGGGGTTAATAACAGTGAACTTCAGATTTTCAGGATATTTTAAAGAGCAGTTGTATCAAAATCAGGTGTTGTATCCCTGGGCTGTTGGTAATGTAA
>Ga0209319_1002612_pt1 | contig 10911 bp, 9 predicted proteins | sample RifGroE2_FD_184000 | JGI IMG/M metagenome (GOLD analysis project Ga0209319, IMG submission 184000) | Groundwater microbial communities from Rifle, Colorado - Groundwater E2 (SPAdes) (version 2) | ecosystem: Environmental > Aquatic > Deep subsurface > Groundwater | place: Rifle, Colorado, United...
GATTTTCTTCGTTTACCCCGACCCCAAGGGGAGCGAAGAAAATCAATTTACTCCCCTCGGGGCTGGGGTAAATAAATTGATTTTCAAGCGTTTTTGGATTTTGTATGTATCATTACCGATAGTCATAAATAATATAATTTCTATTTCGTTATTCAATAAATAATGATTCAAATGTCTCAAATTTCAATCTATGTGAAAATAAGACTCGAACAATCGTTCGCAACTACAATCTGCTTTATACTAAAGGTTCTTTAATGAATCCTCACTTCTCAATTATTACTCCTACATTTAATAGGGCAGATGTAATTACCAGGTCTGTTAAAAGTGTTTTATCTCAATCTTATACTGATTTTGAATTGATTATTGTTGATGATGGATCAAAAGATGATACATATCTGATAATCCAGGGAATCAAGGATGAACGTATCAGGTATTTCAAGCTCGAAGTCAACAGTGGACAAAATCCTGCTCTGAACTTTGGTGTAAGTCAGGTAAGGGGAATGTATGTTGCGTTTTTGGATTCAGATGATGAATGGCTTCCTGATTTTCTTGAGAAGGTAGAGTTGGAATTCAGAAAGGATAAATCTTTGGGAGTAGTTTATACTAAGGCATACGGTTGTACAAATGATGGCACCATTTACAACGGCTATCAATTTCACTTACAAGGGGAAATTTATAAAGAAGTGTTGCGACAAGGGTATATGTCATATATGATTACTATTGTAGTTAAAAGAGAAATAATTGATCGTCTTCAATCACCTCCATTTGATCCTTCTTTCGTCTATGGACAGGACGATGATTTTTGTTTTAGAGTTGCAAAGATCTGCAAAGTTGGTTTGATACCAGAACCATTAGCCATAATACATAATGATGGTGATGCTAAAGGTAATGAGCCGAGTATTTCCAGAAATACAAAATTAGTTGCCGAAGGGCGTCAAAAACTTATTGATAAATATAGGGACGACATAATTGAATTTTGTGGTAAAGAAGTTTTGGCAAAGAAATACTTATTGTTGTCTAAATTATATATTCAATCTGGTGATGTTAAAATGGCAGGACTTTCAGCACGTTTATCCTATCATCTTCATAAATCCACTGATTCAGTAATCAAACTGATTTACTGTAATAATTCGTTTATTAGATGGATTTGGAATCATTTTGAGGTAATTTCAAGTGTTATTAGAAACACATTGAAAGGTATCATTATACAATTCAAAACTGTTATTAAAAAGTTGGCGAAAGAAGATCCAAATAATAAAAACTAATTGATCATTATGGTTACCGAAATCAGAACCAATAATAAGTTATTGGGAATAATAATAAAAGCAAACTACTCTGAGCCTGGTATAAAATTCTTTACTCCGAATGAATTTTCTCAGCAATTGGCATTTATGAGCCACCCTGCTGGCAAAATCATTCAACCTCATGTTCATAATCCTGTAAGACGCGAGGTACATTATACCAAAGAGGTGTTGTTTATACGTAAAGGCAAATTAAGGGTTGACTTTTATACAGATGATCAGGAATACATTGAAAGTCACTTGCTTGAAGCAGGCGATGTGATCCTTTTGTCCGAAGGAGGACATGGATTTGAAGTTATGGAGGAAATCGAAATGATAGAGGTAAAACAGGGACCTTTTGCTGGAGAGATGGATAAAACACGTTTTGAAGGAAGTGATAACTCGAAATTGAATTTAATATAATTAAATGAATTTAGTACCAGTATGTGAGCCTTTTCTTGATGGGAATGAGCTTAAATATGTAACTGACTGTGTAAATACCGGATGGATTTCTTCCTCCGGTAAATACGTCAAAGCCTTTGAAGAGATGTTTGCCGAATATTGCGGTGTAAAGTATGCAGTTGGTGTATGCAATGGAACAGTTGCACTCCATCTGGCATTGGCAGCCCTTGATATTAAACACGGTGATGAAGTTATCATACCGGATTTTACGATGATTGCATCCGCATATGCTGTTTGTTATACTGGTGCTAAACCTTTATTTGTAGATGCAAATCCTGAAACATGGAATATCGATGTCAGTAAGATTGAAGAAAAAATCACCGAAAGGACCAAAGTAATTATGCCTGTATCAATTTTTGGACAACCATGTGAAATGGAAAAAATTTGGGAATTGGCTTTAAAGCACAATCTTAGTGTTGTTGAAGATGCGGCTGAATCGCACGGTGCTGAATACAAAGGAAAGAAAACAGGGAATCTGGCTGACATAACTGCATTCAGTTTTTTTGCAAACAAAAACCTTACTACCGGCGAAGGAGGGATGGTAGTGACCGATAATAAACATTTGTTCAACAGATCAAGATATTTTAAAAATCTCTGTTTCCCATTGGATGCTCCGAGGGTTTATAAACATGATGACATCGGTTTTAATTACAGGATGTCCAACATTCATGCAGCGATTGGACTTGCCCAGGTTGAAAAGGCAGATGTTTACAAACAGATGAGGATTAGAAATGCAGAATTATATAGAAATTTTTTATCTGAAGTGCCGGGAATAATCATGCAGAAAACTTCTGCTGACGTTACTTCTGTTTTTTGGATGAATGCTATTGTAGTTAATCAGATTGAATATGGCAAAACTCGAGATGAACTGATCCAGTTCCTTGGAGAGAACAAAATAGAGACAAGGCTATTATTCATGGGAATGCATAAACAACCCTCACTCATCAATTATGGATGCGATCCTGGAGGAGATTATAAGACCACCGACTGGCTCTCTGAAAATGGGATGTATTTACCCTCAGCAACCAACCTGACAGAAGAAACAATAGAACGTATTTGTAAATTGATTTCCGGTTTCTCCAGAGCTTGAATTGAAAAAATTATATAAGTAGGTAATATTATGGTTGTTGAATTGATTTTAAAATTACAAAACTGATTATTAAAGAATTAAATGAAAGTCCGGATTGTCTGTTACGAAGATGTAAATAGTTGGATATTAGGCAAGTTTGCATTAAAGATGGAGGAAAATCTTTCAAAAATGGGTATTCCTGTTGATATCGCAAAGGTTCCTGATCCTACAGCAGATATCAATCATCATATTATCTATTATGATTATAATTGCCAAAAAAATTCCATTGACACATTAATGATTACTCACATTGATGATATTGAAAAGCTTGACTTACTGAAAAAGCAATTACTTGTTGCAGCTGCAGGTATCTGCATGTCGGCAGAGACAATGCATAGTCTAGCAAAGATGGGAATAGATGAATCAAAACTTTGCTATATAAACCCTGCTCATGATGGAATAATACCCATTCGTAAAATAGTGGTTGGTATGTCATGTCGGGTCCAGGAAGATGGGCGAAAACGGGAACATTTTATTGATAAACTGACTAAAGTGCTTGATCCCCGTTATTTCAAATTCAGGATAATGGGGGATAGCTGGGATCCTCAGGTTAATTCGCTTATGAAGAAAGGATTTGAAGTTAACTATTTCAACCATTTCAATTATGACGAATACATTAAGTTCATTCCAAGCCTGGATTATTACCTGTATACTGGAATGGATGAAGGACAAATGGGGTTTGTAGATGCAGTGGCTGCTGGGGTAAAAACGATTGTTACTTCCCAGGGATATCATTTGGATGCTCTGAATGCTATAACACATCCTTTTACTACCTATGAAGAACTTGAGAGCATATTTCTATCGATTCAGGAGGAGTTCAGAAAATTACCTGATTCAGTATCAACATGGAATTGGTTTGATTATACTAAAAAACATGTTGAAATATGGAGATACTTACTTGATAACAAGAACGTAGTCAGTCGATATAATGATGGATTAAATTCATTATTGATGATAAAGAGAGGTAGCTCAGGATCTGATAATCAATTTTCCAGAAACAAATCACGAGAATTGCGAAAAGCAAAATACCTTCATTACTATTACATAAAAAAGAGAAGAATAACCGAGATCATAAATTCTGAAGGTATGGCCGGAATTTTAGCTTTAGTTGGCAGAAAAATATCTGGGATCCGTTATTTGTGGAGATAAATTGCCTGAAATAAATCTATGAAAGTAGTTATTATCAACAAGCATTATCAGGATTACTTAGGTGGTAGTGAATTCCAATGTGACATTATTGCAAGAAATCTTACTGCTCTTGGAAATTGTGTATTGTATCTTGCTGTGAATGGAAAATCAATAAAATATGAAACAAGCTATCAGGTGCAATCAGACTCATTGAAGCTATTTGAATTATATAGGATTTTTAAGTCATTTGCTCCGGATATTATTTATTGGCGCTATAACAGAACTTCACTTCTCAAGACTGTAATGCTTGGAAACCTTTTTGGAATAAAAATTGTTTTCGCCGTAAGTGGTCCCAATGATCTGAGAATTAAATCATTGAATTTCAGGACAACAAAGAATAGAAGGTTCAGAAGAATCTGTGGTTCTTTACGAAATATCACATATGATTGGGTGAACCAATTCGCATTCTATTTTATCGATACCGTTACTGTCCAGTTAAATAATCAAAAAAACATTCTTCCAGTTGATAATGAGATTTTGATTTCAAATTCTGTTTCTGTCAAAGTTGAACAATGCACATGGCCCAGGCCATTCATCATTTGGGTTTCGAATATAAAAGATGGTAAGAACCCATTATTGTATTTAGATCTTGCAAGGAAGGTCAAGAATAAAAGTATTGATTTCCTAATGATTGGAGCGATTCAGGATGCGACTTATAAGAAGTACTTTGAAGTTACATCCACTCCTGAAAACTTTCATTTTCTTGGACCTAAATCAGTTGAGGAGACAAATGGATTTATTCAAAACTCCATGTTTCTTGTACATACATGTGATCCGGAAGGTTTTCCCAATATCTTTATGCAAGCCTGGGCTCTTGGAAAACCTACAATAAGCCTATATTATGATCCTGACAGTTTTATTGAAGAAAACAATATTGGAGCCTATTCACGGTCATTTGATAAATTGGTTGAAGATGTTGAAAGTTTTATTTCAAATGAACCTTTACGTTTCGAGGCAGGAGAGCGTGCCAGATATTTTTCATCGTCTGAGAGATTCGATCCGATGGCTAATGCTAAAAAACTCGAAAGGAGTTTTAATTTATTGATTGAATCTAAATAAATCTTTGATCTCTACAGTTTAAGTGAAAAGTCTCTTATTTATAAATCCTGGTCCATTTGGCAGCCTTACTGATACATTCTACTATTGTAAGATCCTCAAAGATAAGTATGATATTACCTATCTTGGTTTTGATGAGTCAAAACCTATGGTAGAAATGAATGGAATCAGAATTATACATCTTCCAGGTTCCGGAAAGAAATTAAGACAAAAGTTACTATTTGTTAAGAAAATCAGAGAAATTACCAGAGATTATGAATTCAACTTCATTCTCATTTATTATTACATTGGATGTTCCATCATAAGATTATTCCTGAAAAATAATCTGGTAGTTGATATTAGGACCAGCTATATCTCAAAAAACTTATTTAGACGCATATTATCTAATTCAATTATGTCTTTAGAGGTGAGGTTTTTTGAATATAAATCTGTTATTTCAGAAAGCCTGGCTCGCTACTTGTGGTTGGGCTCAAAACTGCATATCCTTCCATTAGGGGCTCCATCATTTCCCTTGATTAAAAAGGATTTTAATAGTCTTAATATTCTCTATGTCGGAACATTTCATCAGCGAAATATTGTCAACACCATACTCGGTTTTACCAGATTCATGTCGCGTCATAATAATCAATTGACTGCAAAATATACTATAATAGGATTTGGCACTGATGTTGAAACACAGGAAATTAAAGATGCGATTGCTTCATCCGGGATATCTGATTCTATTTCGTATGATGGTATAATTCGATATCCGGAACTTATTAAATATCTTGAAATTAATAATGTAGGAATTTCCTATATACCTTTAAGGAAATATTTTGATAATCAGCCACCTACAAAAACTTTCGAATATCTTTTAAGCGGGATGGCTGTTTTAGCAACCGATACAAGCGAAAACAGAAAAATTATTAATGACAGTAATGGGATAATTATTGGAGAATCAGTTGATGATATCTGCTTTGGGCTTGAACATATTTATTTAAACAGAGTGAAATATATTTCAGAATATATTCAAAATGATTCCTGTAAATACAGCTGGGATAATATAGTTAATTTTAATCTTGTGCCTTATATTGAAAGCCTGCAATAGTAGCAGGTTGATCTATGATGACAGAGAGTTTTAAAATCAAATTGCCAGGATTATTCAAGATTTCCTGGATAACTTTTGTGACGATATTCTTTACAGTCTTTGTATTCCTCTCCGAATGGATACAAAAAACTGGAATCATTAATTTCCCTTTGGGAGTTCGCCATTTTTCAATTGTTCTGGCTTTCTTCCTGCATTGGATAATATTCGGCCTTCGATGGCGTTTACGTCAGTTTTATGTATTTAGTTTAATATTGTTGGTTTTTTACCTTTTTCTTGCATACATCTTTGTCCCCGTATCACCTATTAATTATCTTTTAGGCACTGGCTTTACGTTTCTGTTTGTTCTGTTGTTTGTTTTTGGATCGAATACTCGGACTGAGATCAGTGTAATAATCAAGATCTTTCAGAGTCTCCTCATCTTCTTCCTAATTATGTCAATAGGACCAATGTTCAACGGACTTACAGCAGGTACCACATTGCGAAGAATACCTGGATTATTCAGGGAATTGGGAGCTTTTGGAACGTCAATGAACATAGGAGTGATCTTAAGTCTTTCATTATATATTATTACAGGAAAAAAGAGATATATCTACTTTGCGGTTTTTCTGAGTTTTGGCGTGTTCCTGACAATTTTAAAAAAGACAATTTTTAGTAATCTGGTAGTATGGGGAGGATTTGCGCTTTATCAGGCATCTGCAAGAATGAGACGTAAAATGTTCTTATACGGTATCTTCTTTATTATAATCAGTTTTTCACTTGTTGGTGATGAGTTTTCGCATGATGTCAAAATCAATGTTGATTATTATAAAAGAACAGTACCTTCAACACATGTAAGGATGGGGATGTATGTCGGAGGATTTAAAATTGCCTCAGATTACTTTCCATTCGGCAGCGGTATGGGTACTTACGGAAGTCTGGCTTCCATTATAGGAGGATATAGTAATGTACATATTGTTTATGGAGTTTCTAAGATTGGAAATAACGCTCCGGAAGACGTTGCCAAGGGAAAGCATACTCTGCTTGACACCTTTTGGCCTCATATTATTGGGGAATTAGGATATTTGGGGACTCTTATTTACTTACTTATATGGTTCTTCCCGATGATATCAACCTTCTTCATCCTTCAGAAATGCAATATAAAGGAACTCAGAGGGCTCGGTTTTTATGTTATGCTAATGATTCTTACAATGACAAATGAAGGCTTTACACTTTATACTCCTGAAATACCTTCTTTTGTCTTGCTTCACTCGGGGGTTACAGGATTATGTTATTATCATATAAATAATTACCGCAAATCATTGCGACAGAGTGAATGAACTTGCCTTGAGATGCAGACTTTCAATTTGACTAAATTCTTCTATTATGGGACATTTTTTATATATTGATCCTGGGACAGGCACAATCCTGTTTCAAATGCTGATAGCAGGTTTTATAACTTTGTTAGCATTCTCAAGAAAAGTTCAACTGTTCTTCAGAAAGCTATTTGCCAATCTGACTAAGAAAAAATGAACCAGATATCATTCAGGGACCCTGATGGTTTCCTTTTTGAATCCGATGACAGGCTATATCGTATCATCTTTAGAGGGTGGTCTGGCGAATTGGAAATTATGGATAATGAGTCCTTTAGGAATTTTTCGATACCGGTTCATCAGAAAATTTCAGATTCACTTAATGAATACTTTTCTAAATTACTTATAAAGGAGGGTTTTGATCTTTCCAATGTCATAGCCATATTTGAGGTTGAGAAATTAAGTTTGATTACCTATCCTTGGGAATGGACACCTATCATGCTTATCAATGCAGGAATTTTTACTCTTGAATTACAAAAAGAATTAATGAATTCAGGTCATTCTTTAAAAGATGCTTCCTTTTTCAATATACAATTTGAAAGTGATAAAATATTCTTCATAGACCTTTTATCTATTAAGCATAAAGACAATTTTTATCCCTGGATTCCATATGGTCAGTTTCTAAGGCATTTTATCTATCCTTCAACACTCCTGAAATATGGTAAAATCCAGAATCTTAAACTTCTATGGAATTTCGTCGATGGAATTGATCCATTTTTTGCTGGCAATCTGATTCCTTCATATTCAGTATTTAATATGTTTGAGTTCTTACATTTTACAATTGCCACACATATAAAAAAAGAAACTCAGCAATCAATCACTAATAAATTACCAGAAAAGAATAACTCTCAGATCAAACTGGCGAACTTACTCGATTGGAATATAAGTTATCTGGAAAAAATTAAATCCAAACTCAATAGAAAAAACAGTTATTGGGCAGAATATTACAAAAGGGATGTTTCAGATGAATATTTTATCAATAAATCTGAATTGTTAAGGAAGTTTTTGGAATCCATTCCGACCGAAGGAAGGGCATTGGATCTTGGTGCAAATATTGGAGCCTATTCGTTGATTTTTTTGGATTATTATAATGAATTGATTTGTCTGGAGAAGGATACTGTTTGCTGTGAGGTGATGAACACTAACCTTTCAACTATTATGCCTTTTGGGAATGGAAAAAAATGGCATGTTATCAATGCAGATATTACCAGGCCCGATCCGGATCTTGGGTGGATGAATAAGGAAAGAAAGTCCTTGTTATCGAGAATAAAGTCTGAACTTGTATCTGCTTTGGGATTGATACATCATATCTATTTTGCTGAAAGTATTGATTTTTATAAACAGGCAGAATTATTTGACAGTTTATCAACAAAATATTTATTAACAGAGTTTATTTCTTCAGATGATGATAAAGTAAAAATAATTTCAAGATATAATCCTTCACGCCTATCAGATTATAGTAGAGAAAGTTTTGTAAAGGCTATAAATTCTAAGTTTACTTTGGAAAAGAGTGTAAAAGTTGGTTCTTCAAGAGAGTTGTTCCTGTTTATTAAGACAAATAAATTTGAGGTTGAAGATTAACAATTTAATAAAGCATTGCGTGGGTAATTTTTCTATTATTTTGGCATACCTGTCATACCTGTCAATCTTTATTGCAAAAAGCCCCGGGGAGAGTTATCTTGTCGTTTCGGTAACAAGCATGGTGTTATTATTTATATTGGTTCTTCTGCAGTTTGGATTCAATATATTGATTGAATATTATGATAATCAAGCGATTAAATTTGCATATCTTTTTTTAACTCTTTCGCTGTTTACTTTATTGAATTTGATTAGCTTCTTGTTTTATGTAGTCACAATTGTTAATAATTATTTCTCCCATTATGTGAGGTTTAGGGAAGTGTTGTTTGTAACATTCATAATCATATTTACACTAGCATTTATAGCAAAAAGGAAATTTCAACTAACAGAGAGAGTGATGAGAACCTTTATGCTTTTATTTATTCTGTTGAATATAATTTATGGTTTATCCCTGAATGCATCTTCGAAGGAAGTAACCAGAGTAGAACTGAAATATAATGGTCGTAGAAATGAACATCATCCTTCTCAAACTAATGATTCAAAGGATTTTAAAAGAAATATTCTGCTTATTATCTTAGATGAATATAGTTCGCTCCCTGAAATTCGTAAATATGCCAGGGATTCATCTAAAATATATCTCCTTGACAATTATTTGAAATTAAAAGGTTTTTCAGTAATGACAAACCGAACCCTTAAAACTCAAACAGTGAATTCGTTAAACATGTTTTTCAATCAGCAGTCAAGTTTATCATTTCGAAATGAATCCTCTGAAAACGCACACAATGAGCTCAGGTACTCTTCAGTAATTAACAATTTGGAAGAGAAAGGTTATACTTTTAAGAATTTTGGGTTTTTTACTATTGGGAATAACACACCAGCTTTGGCATATAGAAATCCATACATAAAACCAGATTATGCCAAATTGCTTAATTATTCAGTGATGCCTTTTATTATTGCTAATCTAAAAGAAGATTCGACTTCTATTGGCGGCTATAATAAAATTGTCGAATCCGGATCATTGGAATATTTAAACTCTTTACAACCAAATCAGAGTAATCTGGTATATGTTCATTTTCTAATGCCTCATGGGCCATTTTATTGGGAGAATGAATTTAGTTATAAAAAAAGAAACCTGGTAAATTATATTGAGTTTTGGAATTTTTGCAATTTAAAGGTCATTAAGTACTTGGACTCAATTAATAACCTTAGTTCATACAAAATAATCATAACTGGTGATCATGGGTTCAGGTATAATGGAAGGTTAATTGATGCATACCAGACAATGTCTGCGTTTTACAATTTTGATAAGAATGAAATTGATAGAATCTCAAGTGTACAAGATATTGGAAGTTTGCTTCTTTCTCAATAATAAATTGTGTTTTACACTTTAAGCACCATTGTATTTCATATTTATTGAAATCCATAATAAATAATCTTGAAATTGTACAGGTAGTTTTAGAATAAAAGTATTTAAAAATTAGTGTAATAGAATGAGAAAAATATTAATAACAGGTGGGGCGGGAAATATTGGTTCCAGTCTTGCTGATAGACTGTCTCTGGATGATAATAATGAAATAGTCTTAGTTGACAATTTGTTAACGGGAGATCCTCTGAAAATCCCTTCAAACAGAAGTAATATAACTTTTATAAAGAGCGATGTTAATAATTATAGCGACATAAGCGCTATTATGTTATGTCAAAAGTTTGATTATGTGTTTCATTATGCCGCTGTTGTTGGTGTAAAAAGAACTATTGATAATCCAAAAATGGTATTGAATGATA
>Ga0209319_1002615_pt1 | contig 10901 bp, 8 predicted proteins | sample RifGroE2_FD_184000 | JGI IMG/M metagenome (GOLD analysis project Ga0209319, IMG submission 184000) | Groundwater microbial communities from Rifle, Colorado - Groundwater E2 (SPAdes) (version 2) | ecosystem: Environmental > Aquatic > Deep subsurface > Groundwater | place: Rifle, Colorado, United...
AGCAATTTGCTCTGAATTAAATTTTGGTTGTTTCATGGTTTAAGTATATATATTTTTAAAACACAAAAAAAGCAGACAATTTCGTGTCTACTTTTTGGGGCCCAGTTCAGTTTTGGGTGTGTTTTATTTTATGCTCCCAGGGTCGGATTCGAACCGACGACCAACTCGTTAACAGCGAGCTGCGCTACCGCTGCGCTACCCGGGAATAAAATCAATTAACAATTTTCAATTACGAATTATCAATTATGGCAATCCGTCTTGCTCAAAAACAAAACTTGCCTTACGGCAGGTTATTAATATATATTATAAACTAATCTTCGCAATAGTCAATAACCTTGGATTTATATTTAATTTTAGCAATTTATTCTTAAATAATATTCTAAAATTCTTTCTGGATTCCTGTCTGCACAGGAATGACACAGGAAGAAAGGGATGGATCCCGGACTTCCGCTGCTGCTCCATCCGGGATGACACAAGTGGTAGATTTATCTGATTTTTTAAATCCCCCTAGCCCCCTTTGTTAAAGGGGGAATAATACAAATTTAATAATCTCTCAACTTCTTTATTCCCTCATGCTTGGTGATTCTTTCTAGGGCTTTGGCTTCGATTTGGCGGATACGTTCGCGGGTGACGTCAAATTCTCGGCCCACCTCTTCCAAGGTGTGGGCGACGCCGTCTACTAGGCCGAAGCGCATTTCTAAGATCTTCTGTTCTCTTGGTGATAAGTGGGAAATAACTTCTTGGACATAATCTTTTAATAACTGCAAAGCCGCGGAACGGTCCGGGGTGACGTTCTTTACATCTTCGATAAAATCTTCCAGGGTTGAATCTTCTTCGTCTTCACCGATAGAGGTTTCCAAAGAAATAGTGTCTTGTGAAATCTTGATCACGTGCCTGACCTTTTCGATATCCTCCCCCATCTCGGAGGCAATTTCTTCCGGCATCGGTTCACGGCCAAGGTCCTGGATCAACTGGCGTTGGATCTGTTGGAACTTATTGATTGTTTCCACCATATGCACCGGAATGCGGATAGTTCTGGACTGGTCAGCCAAGGCGCGAGTGATCGCCTGCCTGATCCACCAAGTAGCGTAGGTTGAGAATTTAAAACCTTTTCTATATTCGAATTTTTCAACTGCACGGAACAAACCGATGTTGCCTTCTTGGATCAGATCCAAAAGGCTCAGGCCTTTGGCACCGGAAAACTTTTTGGCAATCGAAACTACCAAACGTAAATTGGCTTCGATCAAGCGGCGTTCGGCTTCTTTGTCGCCCTTCTCTTTGCGCTTGGCCAGCTCAGTTTCTTCTGCGTTGGTCAACAAAGGCACTTTGCCGATTTCTTTCAGATACATCTGGATTGAGTCAGAGCTTAATTCAGAGATGTCGAATTTCTTTTTATCCTTAACGGTGCCGGTAATTTCTGCCACTCGTTGTTTTCTTTTTTCATCCAAATTGAAATCCAAAAAGCTGCCGGAGTCTTCGATTATCTGGACGCCGTTCTTTTGCAGGTCTTCTAACAATAATTCATAGTCATAAAGATACTCTTCCACCTCGGGAAAAACATAAAGGATTTCCGTTTCCGTCACAAAACCCCGTGATCTGCCTTTAGAGATCATGGTGGTGATTTTTTCCTCGTTCGGTTTGACCGGTTCAGTTACAGGCTCCTTTTTGACCGGCTTCTTTTCTATTATTTTAGGAGTTGCTTTTTTACTTATTTGAGGCTTTGCTGGCTTGGCGGTTTTCTTTTCTGGTTTTGTTGCTTTCTTGACCGGCTTGACTGCTTTCACGACTGCCTTAACCTTGGTTGCAACTTTTTTCTCTACCTTTTTCGGCTTCACCTCTTTGATTTTCTTTTTGCTTTTTGCCATTATATTTAAAGTCTTAGCTTTCTTATTGATCGATTTTATTAAGTTCTTTATACTCATCGGATAAAAGTTTAAAATCTTCTAAAAGGCTGTTGAGCCTGATTTCATTATTTTCTTGCTTTTCCGTCTGACCTATCAGCCGCTCCACTTCTCTTAGCTGTTTTAAAAGATATGTTTTTTTTAATAAGACGACGATTTTAACTATCTCATTTTTCGCCTGTTCGCTGGTGTAATCAAAAAAGTCTTTATCAGCTAAAAGAGCCAACCTATCTAATAATTCCGGCTGGTTTATTTCATTTGAATTGTGATGGTTAACTATTTTTGAACTGCCGTTGAGCGCTGTCGACTCTTTTTCCTGGTCGTCCAGCCATTTACGGAAATCTTTATAGTTAATTGTTTGAGGTTGGACCTGTCCACCGGGGGCATTCTGACTATCTTGGGTCCAATTATCAATGTTCTTATTATAATAAATTACTAAATTATTGTAAAGACCCCTTATCCCCTGGCCGAGCAAATGGTCGAGCGACAAATTATTAATCAAATACGCTAAATGATCGGGAAATTTCATCGCCAACGCAATCACCATTTCCGAAAGCAGCTCTTCCCGGCTCCGTACGGCAACCGATTTTAAGAAATTATTAGCACTACTGGTTTGTGGTTCGGTTTCCGTTTTAACTTTGCCCAATTCTTCTCTCAAGGCATTTTCGCTGACATTGATTTTTTGACTGATCTTTCTGATCCAAAAATCTTGCTCGGTTTTGTCTTTACCGCCGATCACCGCCACCTTGGGCAGAAGATCAGCCACTACTTTTCGACGATTTTCAATATTTTCCAAATCGACATCAGCAAAAGCTTTGTCATAAAAATACTGCATAATGTCTTTGGCGCCTTCAACTGCGCCCTTCCATTCTTCCGTGCTCTTCTTGATACATTCATCCGGATCTTTACCACTAGGGATTTCAATGATTTTTATATTGATTGTTAATTCCTTGCTCGGGTTGATGAATTTTTTGATATTACCATATCTATCTTCTCCTTCGACGATACGACTTACATCCTCCACTCTTTTCATCACCCTGTTGCCTGCATCAGTGGCCTTTTGGCCGGCGGAATCAGAATCCAAAGCCAAGGCGATATTTTTAGTATAGCGAGCGATCAAGCCGATCTGCTCTGCGGTCAAGGCGGTGCCGGAAGAGGCGATCACATTATTAAAACCATGTTGGTGTGCAGTGATCACATCCATCTGCCCTTCAACAATTATTGCCAATTCCTCAGCGCGGATTCTGGTCTTGGCTCGATCCAGACCGAACAGCAGTTTGCCCTTATCATAGATCATCGTTTGCGGACTATTGATATATTTACCCATTTTTTCAGTTACTTCTTTTTCCGGATTCACCCGTGCGGTAAAAGCGACTACGTTTGCATTCACGTCCCGGATGGGAAACATGATCCGATCACGAAAGCGATTGTAATAACGGTTGGTGCCTTCTTTTTTAATACTGAGTCCCGCGGAAAATATTTCATCTTCTTTATACTTGCGGCTTTTTAAAAAGTTGATCAAGTCCTCCCAATTGTCCGGGCTGTAGCCGATCTGCCAATCTTCAATAGTAGCTTCCGTCAAGCCTCGGTCCAACAGATACTGTTTGCCCCTTGTCCCAAGTTTGGTTTCCATTAAGACGTGATGATAATACTTGCTCGCCTGTTCCATTACCTCGATCAAACGTCCGCGCTTGGAATTCAATTCCGGATTTTGCGCTTTCAATTCCACCCCTGCCTTAGGTGCCAAAAGCCTTAAGGCATCAATAAAACTCAAACCCTCCATTTCCATAACGAAAGAAAAAATATCTCCGCCCTTGCCACAGCCAAAACAATGCCAGATCTGTTTTTCGGAACTGACCATGAAGGAAGGAGATTTTTCATTATGGAATGGGCAGTTAGCCCGAAAATTTATGCCAGCCGGCTTGATCTGGATGTATTCTCGTATGACATCTACGACATCCAATCTAGATTTTATTTCATCAGAGGGATTCATAATTAAATTTCTAATTTTGAATTTTAAATTTTAAAATTTTTAAAACTTGTACCAGGGTTTTTTTTCTTCTTGGGTTTCTGCTGCTTTATTACGCTGTTCTGTGACTAAGCGAACTATTAAGCTCTTTATTCTTTGCACTTCTTCTTCCACGATTCGGCCACCATACTCTGCGCTGTGCATGTGACTGCCTTGATAACTGGCCTGTTTCTGGTCCAGATGCAAACTGAAGATTAATTTATCCGTTTCATTTTTTAAATACAAATGCAACCGAGGGTAATGATCACGGTTCAATCTTCGCACATAACTATCATGGCCAGTCTTGTAATCGGTGATGTGGCCGTAGCCCGCCTGACGCATAACATAATCGCCAGACAAGTTTACCTTGGTTTTGTCAACAGCAAAATCCATAGTTTTTCTTCAAGCTTTAGTACCTCCAGTATAATTTATTATTTAGCTTAGGTCAAAACCCGTAAACAAAAATAGTCCCGATTAATCGGGACTATTTTTTATTGGATATTTGAAATTACCAATTGCTTCTTCGTTCTCCACCGTATCCGCCACGGCTTCCGCCACCACTATTGAAATCACGTCTTGGAGGACGAGCTTCCATTGGGCGAGCTTCATTTACAGTAAGAGTTCTGCCGTCAAATTCTTTGCCATTGAACATTTCAATAGCAGCTTGAGCTTCTTCGTCAGTTCCGTATTCTACGAAACCGAAACCCTTTGAACGACCGGACATTTTGTCCATGATGATGGTAGCTGAAACTACTGCACCAGCTTGTGAGAAAGCTTCTTTTAAAGCTTCATCTGTGGTGCCGTATGACAAACCACCAACGTACAACTTCTTTGACATATTTTTCTTGGTCTTATTTTTAAACGTAAGCTGACCACTTCTCGGCTTGTTTTTCATGCTCGCTGGACCAAGAGGGTCTTTTGATGGATTTGGAAGTCAATTCATGACCCAAATCGGAAAACATGTTGAGAAACACTTACTAAAAGGAAGTATAGCAGATTTGCCTATAAAAGTCAATGCCGAATTATTATCTTCAGATTAAATTATCAAATCGGCATTTAACTTACCAATAAGGGCTAAAGCTGCATTTCTTACCTCTTCTCTGTCTTTGTCAGTGGGCGGTCCTTTGATTTCCAGCTCTTTCACTAATTCCAGTTTCAAACCGGATGTAATTTCTTTGAAATTCTTGCCTGCGCCACCGGCCCATCCACAGGAACTCAAGAATACTGCATATTTCAGCGGCGGTTTTAATGCTTTGACTAGATTGGCCGCAAAACCTGCGACCGGATGTAGCTCCCCTAACACAGTCGGCGCAGCAAACACCAAAGCCCTGACATCAACCAAGTCTTTGGCAATATCGCCTACATCGCAAGCCGTCAGATCATAACTGACAAATTCAATTTTTTGCTCTTCAAAAACTTTTGTCATCCCTTCGATCATTTTTTTGGTACTGCCCCACATACTCAGGTAAACTACTATCACTTTCTTCTTTGTCTCCCCTTCCACCCATTTTTTATATAACTCTAAAATTCTCGGCGCATTTTTGTAGACCGGTCCATGGCTTGGCGCAATAACTGCTATCGGCAAATCGGCAATTTTTTCCATCGCTCGCTTGGCCATTGCACGAAAAGGCATCATTATTTCACCGTAATATCTTTGAGCATGATATTCCAGGTTGAATGCTTCGTTGTCAAAAGTCGCCTTGGACATATGAGCGCCAAAAAAATCACAAGAGAACAAAATCTTCTCCTCTTCCAAATAAGTGAACATAGTCTCCGGCCAATGAAGCATGGGCGCTTCGATAAAACGTAAAGTTTTGCCGCCCAGATCTAATTTTTCTTGATCCTTAATTATAATGATTCTATCTTGGATAATGCCATAAAATCGTTTGGCCATCTCACTTCCCATTAAGGTGGTTACTAATTTAATTTTTTCATTTTTAAGAAATATAAATGGGATGGCGCTGGCGTGATCCGGTTCGGCATGGTTCATTATCAAATAGTCCAGGTCTTTCAGCTTGGTCAGATTGTTTATATTGCGCGCTAACTTTTTTTCAAATCCAGGATTGACCGTATCGATCAAGGCTTGCTTTGATTTGCCAAAAACTAAATAAGCATTATAGCTAGTACCCTCGGGCAAAGCAATCAAGCCGTCAAATAGTTTTCGCTTCGGATCTTTTACGCCGACAAGATAGGCAGATTCAGATATGGCAATGGAATTATTTTTCATAAGATAAAATTTTATATAAACAGTATAGCTTATTTAAAGAAATGTAGCGATTTTTATTTTTAGCTAAAAATGGTATTATAATAATAATTTATATCTATTCCCTGAATGGAGGCGCCATGAAAACGATGCTCTTTTTAATCTTCCTTCTCCTCTGCTGTTTGTCAGCCCCCTCCGATCTGGATGCCGGCTCCAACCCCAACTTATCGATAACCAAGGCGACGGCTAGTAAACAAGATGCCGTGCCTCCTTGGGCAGCCAAAGAAAAAAATCCTGCCTGTAAAAAAGAGGGAGGGAAAATTCAAAACAAAAATCCGGTACTCCGAGTCACTTTCGGCGAAAAGATAAACTGCCGGATACTTCCCAAATAGGATCAGCCAATGGTCCTTTTTTTATTAACTTCTTAGAAGTACGCGGGCAAGTCTCAGCTCATCATAGTCATACTTGCCGCCTAAGTATTCAAAAACCGGTTTTAATTTCTCATCACCGCATTCTGCAAAAGCTATTTTCATTTTTGCAAACCTATCACTAGGCAGCTTAAGGTATTCCAAGTCCAAACGTTCTCCCGCATCAATCATTTTTTCCAAATGGTTAACGATAGTGCTCTGCGCTAAGCCCTGGTGCTTGGCAATCCGTTCAAGCGGAATCTTTTTTTGGATCAGTTCTTTGGTCTTAAGATAATATTGAGGCGAGGCAGCGACTTTGATCTCGCGCTCATTCTGATTCTTGCCAGGAATGACCACTGGCGAAATATTGTTTTCCTTGGCATAGGCATTGATCGCCCGTAAAAATACTTGGCTGAATTGCTCCAGCTTGCGCGCACCGACGCCGCTAATCGCGGAAAAACTGGTCTGGTCATTTGGAAAATAATAAGCCATTTCCTGAAGACTGGCATCACCGAAAATTACAAAGGGCGGCACATTGGCCTCGTCCGCCAACTGCTTGCGCAACTCCCGCAATATGCCGAATAATTCTTGGTTATAATCCAGATCACCTTTCTTGAAAGTCTTTTTAACCGCTTTCTCCGTCTGCGGTTTCACTAGTTCCAGTTTGTCTTCGCCTTGCAAGAAGGCGGCTCCTTTTTTTGTTAAGCTCAAGGTTGGGTACTTGCCGGCGCTTTTCATCAGATAATTTGCTCTGAGTAATTCCAAGGTAATTTGCCCCAATTCATCTTCGTTAAAATCTTTGACAATGCCGAAGACTGAAAGTTCGTTGTGGTGATTGATGGATATTTTTTGGTTACTTTTTCCCAAGAGCACATCGATGATATAATTTTTGCCAAAACGATTTTCTGTTCTTGCTACAGCCGATAATATTTTTTTGGCGATCTCAGTCGCGTCGAACCGCTCCTTTTCAATCAGGCAGGAATCGCAGCTAGCACAATTGTCCCCTGCCAGCTCTTCCCCGAAATAGCTAAGCAGATATTTTTTGCGGCAAGTATTTAGGTCGCAATAAGTTAAAACCTCATCCAGTTTTTCTTGCGCGCGGTTGCGCAAGATATCGTCATCGATTTGATTGATGAAAAAATCATGTTTGCGAGTATCGGCGTAGGTATAAAAAAGCACGCACTGGCTCGGCAGGCCATCACGTCCAGCGCGACCGATTTCCTGGTAATAGCCTTCAAGTGTCTTGGGGAAGGTATAATGAACTACCAAGCGCACATCAGGTTTATCAATGCCCATGCCAAAAGCAATAGTCGCTACTATAATATTGACTTTGTCTTTGATAAATAATTCCTGAGTTAACTTTCTTTCCCCCGGCTCGAGGCCAGCATGATAAGCGCGGGCACTAAAATTATTCAATTTTAAATTCCCCACCAATTCCTCGGTTTCCTTACGGGAAAAACAATAGATGATTACCGACTCATTTTTATACTTATCCAAAAGATTAACCAATTTGGCAAAAGCCTGTTTTTTTTCGATTACACTAATGTTCAGATTCTCTCGATTAAAACTGGAAGTGAAAAGTTTCGCCTGCTTGAGATCTAAATGGCTCACTATATCTTCACGCACCTTGGCGGTGGCAGTCGCGGTTAGGGCGATAATCGGTACGCCGGGCAATATTTTTTTGAGCTGGCCTAAGTTGCGGTAGTCTGGCCGGAAATCATGACCCCATTCGGAAATACAATGAGCTTCATCGATTGCAATCAAGCTGACCGACAAAGTTTTCAGAAAATCCTTAAAGCTTTCCAACGCCAATCTTTCAGGCGCCAGATACAAAATTTTCACCTCACCATTTTTGGCTCGTTCGCAAACTTGATTGATTTGCTCCGCAGTCAAAGAAGAATTAATAAACTCCGCCTTCGCCCCGCATGCCTTAAGCGCATCCACCTGATCCTTCATTAAAGCGATCAAAGGAGAAATTACAATCGTTAAGCCAGGGAATTTTAAAGCCGGCAATTGGTAACAAAGAGATTTCCCTCCCCCAGTCGACATCAACACAAAACTGTCTTTTCCCGCCATCACATTATCAATAATCTCCGCCTGCAAAGGCCGAAATTCATCAAACCCGAAATATTGCTTGAGAAGAGTTTTCATTGCTAAAAATTAATCAATATACTAATTATAGCATACAAAGAAAAAGATAAACAAAAACAAATAATTCCTATATTTGCTTATCAAAAAATTCATCTTTTGTTGGAGTGGGAGTTTGTACTCTAAACTTTAGATAAAAAAAGAGGACTTTTAAATCCCTCTCATTTCAAGTTGTTAGACCTGAATTACTAGATTTCTCAATCTTTGTAATAGCCGGCGCTCTGCCAGCAGAATTTCAATATAAAACTTTTCAGGCAACGAAGTGTTGGAGTTTTCGGGACCGACATCATGATAGATGAACAAATCTTCAGTCGACAAGAGAGCCTCTTGAACAGCGATATTTTGCCTTACCTTTTCATGAATAAAAGTGGCGAGTAACAACCGGTGCTTAATGGAATTATAAACTATCACCTCGTCTTGCCAAAAGACAAAGCGGATTTCGCCCGGTTTTATTGAAAGGGTTATTTCCCTTCCGATGCGCAACGCCTCAAATCCGGTCATGGCAAAAACTTCTTGCCTTTGCAAAGGATCAACAAATTTAATGCCTTGCAACGCGCTCTCAACCGAATTAAAAACAATATCGCCGATTCTAAACGGAGTCTCGCTTGGATTTGCCAAGATTTTTGCTCGCCAGTCTTTTGCTCTTGAAGTAATGTTTAGTCGTTCTTTTATCATGACATTTCCTTTTAACTTCTTGATTTTATATTGAATTTAATAATGTCCAATTAAAACAAAAAAATAGCACGGAAAGTGCTATTTTGTCAACGATGCGGAAGGAGAGGGATTCGAACCCTCGAAGCCTTTGACAGCTTACCCGCTTTCCAAGCGAGCGCACTCGACCACTATGCGATCCTTCCAAATTTTTATTTGTTTATAATATCTCTAATTTGTTGCTTCAGCAATCTTCTCCCCTCTGTTGTTTTTAAAAACTTTTCCCTGCGTTGCGCATCACTTTTCAACATATAACATTCATAATGTATCAATTTAAGCGGCAACTTATGCTTTGTTGATTCCACTTTCCCTAACTTCCACAACTTCCCTTATATAAATCTCCATTACTTAAAGATAATACATAATCATAACATATCTTTGTAATAAACAAGGGATTCGCCCGGTCATCCGACCGGGCGTCAGGTCGGCTGACCTGACGAACCCTCGAAGCCTTTTACAGCTTACCCGCTTTCCAAGCGAGCGCACTTTTACCCGGTCGGATGACCGGGCGACCACTATGCGATCCTTCCAAATTTTTATTTCTCTTCCCCTCTGTCATCTCGACGAGTCAGCAGACGAGGAGAGATCTCGGCAAAAGGAACAAACAGTTATTGTAGAAATTCATTGATTAAATCATTAAATTGGATATTTTGTGTCTTTATTAAATCAATCTTCTTCTCTTTTCGCCACTTCTTTAATTCCTTCTCCCTATTAATAGCAGCTTCGACATCACCAAAAATTTCATAATACACTAATTTATTAATATTGTATTTTGACGTAAAACAATCTGGAAACTTTTTATTTTTATGTTCATAGTAACGATTTAACAAATTACTAGTAACTCCAATATAAAATCTTAAATTATTAATGTTGGTCAAAATGTAAATATAGTAGATATGTTCACGTGGCATTTCTTTACTTTTATCTTGTTTTTACTTCGTGCCGAGATCTCTCCTCGCTATTCGCTCGTTCGAGATGACAGAGGTATAATATCAAACTTTATTCTTATTCAAAATATTTAACTCTATTCATACGTAGCATTTTTATCTTATTATTCTTTTTTTTGCTTCACGCCGAGATCTCTCTCTTCGCTTAGCTGCGTTCGAGATGACAGCGGAAAAAGCTAAATTAAAAACATCTATTTTCCTATGTTTCACTAAAAAACTTTCACCCCAAATTCTTTCAAGACTGAATATAATCTTGCCAAAGGCAGACCCAAAATATTATTATAATCTCCCTCAACCCTTTCTATGATAAGGGCGCCCATTCCTTGGACACCATATGCGCCTGCCTTGTCTAACGGTTGTCCTGTTGCGATATATTGATCGATTTCCTCACCAGTCAACTCTATCATCTTAACCTTTGCTTGGTCAAATTCGTTGATAACTTGCCCAGTCTTACAATCAATAACTGCAAATCCGGTCACGATAGTATTGAACTTTCCCGATAAAGTCTCTAGCATTTTTTTCGCTTCTTCTTTATCCTTCGGCTTACCCAAAAATTTACCATCATAAATCACAAAA
>Ga0209319_1002616_pt1 | contig 10899 bp, 12 predicted proteins | sample RifGroE2_FD_184000 | JGI IMG/M metagenome (GOLD analysis project Ga0209319, IMG submission 184000) | Groundwater microbial communities from Rifle, Colorado - Groundwater E2 (SPAdes) (version 2) | ecosystem: Environmental > Aquatic > Deep subsurface > Groundwater | place: Rifle, Colorado, United...
TCTGCCACAAAGAAATATATCAGACTTTTTCTCAAATCCCATTTCTTCAGCAATCATTTTTTCATAAATAAGTATTATTTCCCTTTCACTGTCGGTTGCGTCCCTATGTATTTCTTTTGATTTATACTCTTTTTTACTCCAATTAAATATTTCTTCTTCCTCTTTTACTGCCACTGTCTGAACAAATTGCCAATTAACTAAAAATCTATTTGACAATTTATCAAGTGTTCGCTCTACTGCATTATTTAGATTTCTATTATTAATATTATAAAATTCCTTAATATTGTCTGCATCCACTTTTATATAATTTGCTGTGTCCTTTGCATTGTATTTTATATAATGATAATTAGTATTTACCATGTTCAAAGTTTGCAACATTTGATCCCTGCTTAAATATATTCTTCTTTCTTTGCTAGTTTGATATTTTTGAACCAATAAATCAAGCATTAATTTTTCTATATATACATTATAGATATTATTTCCTTGATTATCTATTTTAATAATCGGCTCCTCGTATATCTCTGTAATAACAAACTTCTGACCTTGTTTCTCCCAGTTGAAATATTGCTGCCACTGTTCAAATTGTAATTTTTTATTCCTACCACCTTTCTTTTCTTCTTGATTTAGCAATAGACACATAAATCTATAGTTTTTAATAATTAAACTTACATATAAATTATTTTTAACTAATTCAAATAGTTTGTCCTGCAAACTAATTTTCCTCCCTTTAATTATTTAATTAATATATTACCTTCCAACCTCCGACACTAACCGATCCGCACCTCCTTTCCATAAATTTTATTATATATTTGTGTCGTTGGTTGTCAATAGTATACCATATATTATTGTTATATGTCAATATTTATTTTTTGATTGTTAAGGATTCTTACTTACAATTCATATGCAACTATATGATAATATATAACTTTATCCAATAATCAATATATGAGCCGTTTCTAGGAATTTAAGGTATAATGACAGGTGAAAAGGATTTTATAGGTGTTAATGGGGACTGTGTGAGGTTGTTTTTGAGGTGATAGAAATATATTATAATTGATTGTTATTGACTGTACGGCTACTGCTATGCTGTTATAGATAAATAGCAAAAAAATAACCTACTAAATGTAGGTTAAATTAATTCTAAGTATTGGCAATATTCGCCTGAGTGCTTATTATATAGTTTTGTGCTATACATTTCTTGATAATTCCATTTTTCTTTACATTGGATTAGAAGGATAATTTCTTTTATCATGGCCTTTGGGTTGGATCTAAGGGTATGCATTTTTTGTTTTAATTGTTTGACCTTTTGTGTTAATTCTGTGTTTGTCATTTGTAGAACCTCCTTTTATTATGTATTTATTTTTTAAAGAATTGATTTAGTTAAAATAATGTATGCTAAACTTATTAATCCGCAAAATATTCCAAAACCCAAATAAATTTTTTCATGAGATTCTAACATTTTAAATGACCTCCTTTTAATATGTATATAATTAATATAAAATCTAACAAAGACATTATATCAAATTGGCCGTTGGCTGTCTATAGGTTTGGGCTAATTTGTTGCAGGTATTTATATTTTGATTATGTTCCACGGGGAACATTAAGCATCTTAACAAAACAATACTTTTATGGTGTTATTGTGCAAAATAAAACCCTCATTATGAGGGTCTATAATTCTAATTCTTTTAATTGCTTTCTTAATTCAGTTAATTCTTTTTCTGTTTGTTCAGCCTTCAAATGATTAGGTTTAATAGTTTCGTTAATAGCATTAATAAAATTATTTAATTCCTCCTGGGTATAATTTTTATTTATTTTCTTAAATATATTAATTAGACCCTTTTTATTATCGGTGGTATTAAATTTAAGATTACTTTCTAATTCCTGTATTTTATACCTTATTTCCTTAATTTGGTTATTTTTAATTCCTTGTTGTTTTTTATTCTCTATGTATTTATTATAATCCTTTCTAGGATTCGGAATATCCTTTTTAATACTATTTCTTTCCTCGGTCAGTCCTGATCCTCCACATTTAAAACATATTCCATTTCTAATACCTGCATAATATGGTATTATACCTAGACCATGACACTTGCTGCAAACTATTTTATTAATATACATAATATTACCTTCCTTTGCTGTTATTTCTTTTAACTTTAAATTCTGTTCTATCTAATACTATATTGCTATAATAATTCTTTGCGGTATCTAAATCAATACACCATAAGGCAATATGGTATAAATCACCGTCAAAATAAGTTATGATACCGTATTGATTATAATAAATATTATCCTTATTGGTTATATGTATAATTTTACCTATTAGTTTACTTTTCATTCGTTCAACTCCTTTATATGAAAATGAAAATCTGCTATTAAAGCAGACTTCCAAATTTCATACCGAATTTTTTATTTAATTCTAGTTTAGGATTATCTGACATAATACCATCATAAAAACCTAATTCATACTCTGCTGCCTCTTTTCCTTCTAATCTTCCAATTATGCTAATTCCTACTGGATCATATCTATAGGGTTTATGTTCACCGTTTAATCCACCATCTATAAACCCTACTTTATAGTTACTGGTAGTCATATCAATATTAGGTCTAGTCATGTTAATAATTGATGTCATTGTAGGATTTGCGAAAGATTCTCTTAATTGTTCAACTGTCATTTTCATATGTAATAACCTCCTAAAATTTAATATAATTTTTCTAATAAATATATTATATCAAATTAAGATGTATTTGTATAGTATTATTTTTATATTGTGTTAGTTTTATTTGAGGTCTATATACTATATATTGTAACCGTTATTAATTGTAAACTACTATATGTAGTATGCAAATACATTAAGCAAAAAAATATAACCCTCAAAGGGTTAAAAGTTTCTTAAATATAAATATACATTTTTTTACTTTGATTATAAGTGATTTTATTCTTATTTCTTAATAGTTCACTAAATGTTAAATTTTGTTTAGGGACACCTAACGGTCTATAAAAATCACATATTTCTTTTTTATTGTTTCCTGAACCTCCACATTCTCCAGTATTTAAACAGTCGCAAGCATGACAATAATGTATTTTTTGTTTTTGCTGTTGTTTATTCATATTTTCATTCTCCTTTTGTTTGTGTTTAGTATTATTATATTATTACTTGTAAATAAATAGACTATTTAAATAAATTTATTTGACCGTTAATTTTATATATAATACTTAGATACATTTTACATACTATATAATATATATTTATATAGTTTTATCAAAGTATTTTATGATATATAAGCAATAAATTATAATTAATTTGTGTATAAGTTTATCTAATTATCGACATAGCAAGCTATTTAAGGGATTGTAGGTGTAAATGTATGTGTTAAGGGTTTTAAGTGGTTGTATGGGGAACCTGTGAAGGTGAATAACTGTTGTGAGTGATAAGTTTATGATTGTTTTAATATTGTTTTTGTTATTTTATTGTTGTCGCTCATGGCTGGCTGGTATTGGCCGGGTTGTTGTTATTGAGCAAAAGAAAAAACCAGCTTGTTAGGCTGGTGTATTTTTAGATTCCCATAACTGAATTTTATATTCTAGTTGTGTTTTTTCCTTAGTTAACCAAGTTGTTTCCGGTTTAGTTAATCCTTCTTCCTGCAATTCCTCTAAAGTATTTTTTAGATTTTTTTCCCATCTTCTGTAAACTTCTATTGGCTGGGAAATAATGTAGTTATTTTCTTGAATTTTTTCTTCTGCTAGTCTGGCAATAGCTTCTTTTTGCCGTTGTTCTAACATTTGAATTTGTTTAGATGTTACTTTTGGCTTGCTGTGAAATTTTTTGGCGTTGTAGTTCGGGTCGCCGTGTTGGATGTTTTTATTTGTTGCCATTATGTATACCTCCTTAGAATTTTAAATTTTTATGTAGTTTGGGTTAAGAATAGTATAACATAGGTGCTAGTATAGTGCAATAGATTTTTATGTATATTTATATTTTGTTTTTGTATTATTTTTAGAATTAATTTTATTATATATTATATAGGTTTATATAATTATTACATAAGAATTGTTAATATTTAGTATATCCAATTATATCTAATTATTTTTATATGAGTCGTTTTAAGATTTTTTAGGTGCTAGGGTAAGTAAGATAATTTTAATCGGCCTTAAAACTGATTCTAGGAAGAGTGTTGGCTGGGTGAGGAAGGAACAAAGGAGAAAAAGACATAATATTAACCCTATTCAATTTTACTAAATTTAATTAACTATTGAATAGGGTTAATATATTTACATTGTCGGCGACGGTGTAAAGTTATTATCGTCACTTGATTTAACTATTACGCTGCCGTATTTGTCGCGTATTTTTTCTATACTTTGCTTGCTGCTTCGCTTAACCTTTTTGACACATCCTGCATACCAGTAAAACGCTTTATGGGATTTAGTGTAAATCATTCCAAGTGTGTCTTGGAGAAAATCTTTAATGGCAAAAGTGCCTTTACCTCTTACCCAAAGCCAAGTTCCTATGATTTCCACTTCGATATTGTTATATTTTAGGAGTTGGTCAATTATGGAAATGAAGTCGTTAGCTTGTTGTTTTGTTTCCGTGTAGCCTCTTTCATTTTTTAATTGCTGTGCTAAGAATTCGTATTCAGTATTAATTTCCTTCATGGTTTGAAGTGCATCTGAGGATTTGTTGATGTCTGGGTGATACTGTTTTGCTAATTTCCGGTAAGCTGATTTTAATTCCTCTAAGGTGCTAATGTTCTGGAAATAGTTAATTTTCATTATGTAATACCTCCTAATATAATTATATTTAGTTTTCAAAGAGTTGTTACGGGTTCGTTATTATGTATGGTGCTAGGAATAATTATATCAAAATGGTTAGTAGTCGTCAAGGTATATTTATTTTTTTGTTTCTATACAAATAAATAATTATTATATCTAAGTATTTTATATTTTTATTGGTTTTATATCTAATTATTTCTATAGGATAAGTTTTAAAGGATTGTAGGATATAATATATCTGAATTTGTTTTTAAGTGGCTTATTGGCCGTCCTGTGAAGGTGAATTTTGGGTCATTGTTATGTGGGCTACTGTTATAGGGGAATTGAGATTTGAGTAAAAAATAAACCCTATTATCTAGGGTTTAAAAGTTTAGTTAACACTTAATTTTATATTTTTAATCTGTATTTGTTCCGGTATTGGGTCATATTCTGATATGGTTTTTATTTGTACCCGTTCCTGAGTTATGCCAAACAGATTTTTATATTTTATTATTTTGACTTCTCTTTGACCTTCCGCACAAAAGAAGGTTGATTCGCTTTTACCTCTATCTATATTGTATTTATTGCCTTGGTTGTCGGTGATTGAATAGAAATTTGATGAGGTAATTGCTTTGTTGCTGATTTGTCTGGTAGAAATTTGGTGATAAGTGTAATCGTTGGTTAGTCCGGTTATGCCGATTAGGATAATGGAAATGATGAATAAGTTTAAAATTTTGTTCATTTTTAGTTCCTCCCTTATATTTTGTTGTTTTGTTGCTACTACATAGTATTCGTCAAAACTTTTTTAATACCTTCTTTTTTAGGATATTTATTTTATTGTTTCTTAAAACTTAAAATATTTTAAGTATAATAATTTGTATTATATTAAATTAAATTATGTATAAGTTTATATAGTTATTTTTATAGTTGTTTAAATTATATTTAAAAATAATTTTGGCTGTACGAGGAAAATAAAAAGAGCTTAAAAGCTCTAATTTATAGATATTTTTTCGATTGGCATTGGATGCAGCCAGCACCCCGACAATTGCAGGAATAATGTTCGCCGGGTTCTGGATAATGGTTAGATTTTTTGATTTTAGATTTGGTTTTTGGAGTTGGTTTTTGTGGTTGTGCTAGATCTAAGTTGTAGCACTCGTTTGAGCAGTACAGTAGATCATCGCTGGTGTTTTCTTTTCCGCAAACTACGCAAAATAATTTTGCCATTTTAGGAACCTCCTTATATTTGGTTTTAGGGTTAATCCCTTTATAAAAAGCAGATTAAATAAATTTTTTGAAAATAACATTAACCTGCTCTGTAAAAAGATTAATTGTTATATTCTGGAAAATATCTTTCTAAAGTATAATTTTGGGATAATTCAATACACCAAGCTATGGCCGATTCTTTACTAATTTTAAAATTCTTAATATTTTCACCTTCCTCGATTATCAAGTAATATTTACTATTATCTGTCATACAAAGGGTTTCTGTTTTATTTTCTTCCTCAAAAAAATATTCAGTAATATAATGTTCTTCACTTACTACGTAGTCTACACAATCTTTACATATATATTCATTATATCCAATTTTTACTATATTCTTCTTAGGTGTAGGATTACCGCAAAAAGGACATTTAAAAGATGGTATTCTTGCCATTGTTGTTGCCTCCCTCAAAAAATTTAAAATTATGTATACTTCAACTACTATTATATCAAAATAGGGTTAGATTGTACAGTATTATTTTTATATTGTGTTAGATTGTTTGTAGGGTGTTGTAGATATTATAGATGTTAGGTGGTATTGTTTATGTATTTTGTAGATATATTTGGTGGTTGTTTATGGTTTGTATGTAGTATTTGATTGTAAAATTAAGATGAATTATGTTCATTATATTTATATAGATTTATTTAAGTTGGTAACAAGATAGTAATAATGTAATAGTATATTTGTATTATTGTTTGGTAACAACAATGGTAACAAGATTTATAATATAGTATAATTTTTAGTATCATTCAATATTTTTATGATTCCAATATAAAAAGTAAACAAATGTTAACTTATATTGAGATGAATTGTGTTAGAATAGGTTATATTATACGGCTTCACAGAATCAAAATATAATATTGTGAGTGCTAATATTGAATGTATTTTGAGGTGTTTTATTCAATTATACATGAGTAAATAGTTAATTGTGTATATTTATTCGGTTAGATGGTATATATTTACTGTATTGATCCTTGTACCATTGATTATATCTATGTTTTTATGTGTCGTGAGAATGGCCAAGAATGACTGTATAATTTATTTAACGTATGTTAGTAGGTTTAATTTATGGTTATTAGATAGGAAGGGATATGAGTGTATGGTTTGTTGCGTTGTGAGATAAAGGGATAATTATGGTTAATAATAAGATTTATTTATTAATGTGTGATGTGGTATATGATGCTATGTATGGATGAGTTTGATATTGTAGTATGTTATATTTGTATCTATTATATGTAGTTTTATTTATTATGTAATGTAGTTAATAGTTTAGTATGTTAATAGTTTAGTATTTTAATAGTTAATATAGTTAATTGTTAATTTGTTTAACTATTATATTATTTAAGTATATTATTAAGTTAGTTAATAGTTAATGTAATAAATAGTTTAGTAGATTAAGTATTATTTTATATGGTAAAAGTTATCCATATTTTATTAACATGGTTGTGGATAAATACTTTAATATAGTAAAACGTTAAAGTATTAACGTGTTAATATTGTAGTGTATTATCTTGCTAGTACACTGTACTATAATATCTTATTTTGATATATTATGTATATTATTATACGTTGTTTATTTGTATACATTGTATAAAGTTACACAGTGTGTACTAGTGTTCCATTTTGATACAGTGTATGAGATTGCTAGTACACTAATACAATAGTTACAAAAAGTGCCAAATGTTATACTTTTCGATTTAGTACCAGGTACTAAATTTTTATATTCAAAGATGCTAATGTTCCACGTGGAACAATTATAAATATTTTTTGATTGTGTTCCACAACTTCACACCTCATTATCAATATTTCACAATCACAATTCATATTTTCATATTCACAACAAAATTATTTCGGTGAAGCTGGCAATACGAATATTAACCGGATGAATCATCAATATCAATCCTACACAGTCTCACGACGACCACATTAAATATAAATATCATTCTAGTGTATTTGTACCTATTTTTTATATATACCTATACAATTACAGCTCATACTTACAAACACCAACCAGACAACCACACAAACATTCTCCTAACAATTCCCAACACTACCATAATCATCCAACTATTCTCTACATAAGGTTTATTATGTAGAGATATTCGGAGGGATAGATAGACGGGGGCATAGTTTACAAATTGAGAGTGATTATCATTATCATATGGCAGGACATCAGTTAGATCCATCCACTACATCCACATACGACTACGAATTATTTATAATCGATTAACAAATTAAATCAAATAATTCATTTCAGTTATCATTCGTCAAAACCATTATATTTATTAAACTATTTCAAATCAACTATATCCACTATATTTAATATCCCACTTGCATATCTACTTACAATATATTAATATTATAACCTACAAAACCATATATTATATACAATTACACACAATAACTTATATCCTAAAATAAAAAATAGTAATCAATATACGATAACATATATCAACTACTATTACAATAAATTTTAAATTAAATCATAATAAATTAACCAACCAACCAATTATCACACAATTATTTTAATCTTTTCTTTGAATCCTTCACAATCACCTTTTATATCACTTGGATATAAATATATTTTTTTCGCATATGGCAATATACTATATCTCTCTAATTTCCTTTCAGTTTTATCTAAATAATATGTAATTCTCTTATTTTTACTTTTTTGATCTTTTTCAATACCAAAATATTCTACTATATAAATATTATTATCAGTAAATATAAACCAATCAGGCATCATACCCATAATATTTACTTTATTGTCATTATTTCTATTATTATAAACAACATTTTTAAATCTTAATTTCAACATATCATGAACCATTTTTTCTTCCATAGAATCAAATTCATTTCTAATAATACCTACAGCAAAATCTTCCTCTATAAATTTATCTGGATATAATCTATTAATCCATTCAAATAAACTACTATCAAATCTTTTCTCATGTAATATATGATATAACACTCTTGCTTTCATTTGTAAATTCATTTTAGTTACATATAAGGGTATTTTTTCTATTGGTATTTTTATATCTTGTTCAATAAAATACCTCATAGTCAAATCTACATTATCCCTATCTTTCCAATATTTTTTACCAACAACACTTTTAAATTTATAAGATGCATATTGATTATCAAAATACCTCATAACAAATCCAAGTTTATCTTTTTCAACATTTATCATATACCAATATACTTTTGAAGATTTAAATAATTCATCATAATCATATGTATAAACATTACTTATATCAATTATTATATTATTATTTTGTACATATGTATCAACTAAATATTTAGCATCTTCAAATGTCATTCTTTTAATTATTTTTTTACTGTATATTCTTTGTTTTCTTTCTTTTGGCATTTCATTCTCTATATTAGTTTTTGATAATTCTTCTTTCTTAATTTTTTGAAATAAATGCCTATCTAATGCCTTCATACTTATATAATTAATTGGTATTTTAGTTATTTCGCTTAAATATTCAGGTGTACATTTATCAATATTTTCTAATACTTTATCTTTATATTTTTTAATAATTATATTAGTAGTATTTAAACTATTTTTTAATATTGATGGATATTCAAATTTTCCTTCTAAATAATAATCATATATTTCATAAATATCTTTATTTCCACTTTTATATATATTATATAATATTTCACCTCCTTCATAATATGCCTTAGTATATTCATTATTATTTAAATATTTAATATATACATTTTTACAATTGTTACATATTGCTCTTAATGGTTGTTTATTATTTTTATTTGTTTCTTTAACCCAAAAATTTTCATGATAAGGATAATATTTATCACACTGATTACATTTTTGCCATATTATATTATTATTATTTTCTACAAATATATTAATACATTCTTTTGACCAAAAATCATGTGATTCTAATTCTTCTTCAGTAATATTATCCTTAAATTTTGCATTAAAATCTATATCTATTTCTATACCTAAATACTCACATAAACCTTTCATTGCTCTTTTCTGTTCAATCTTTAATCTTCCTACCTTACTATTCTTTAATATAACCCTTAATCCTTCTTCGGATATACAATATGTATTTTGTAATCCTCCTGTATCTTCCCCATAATTAACTTCAAATTCTTTTATATACTCACTATATCCATTTTTAATTAATTGATTACCTGTTAATATTTTTAATAATACCTTATTTCCCATATAACTAATTGGATAATATATCACCTCACCATCCTTAATAATTGGAATCTTTACATCATTGATAATTATTTCCTCTTGCAAATAATCTTCCTCCTTTTTATTTAATATATTTTTAGGCATAACTTGCCTGTTGATATTATATAACTAATTAATATATTTGTCAATATTTATTTTTATATTTTATAAATCATCATCAAACCATTATAATATCTACATTTATACCACTTTTATTAAACCCAACAAAGCGGTTTTTATTTAATAAAACCCTATTTGTTTGAATTTTTTATTTATCATTATTTTTATTTTACTTATTCTTCCTACCATTCCTGACTCCATTCTCATCTCTAACCATCTCCCATACTCTCCTATGCAATCCTACATCTTTCCTTAATTCTTCCACCACACTTAAACTAATTCTACCAAATTTATCAAACAATATAACTTCATCCACACCATAATACTCACTAAATTTCCTTATAAATTCATCTCTAGGAACTCTCTTCCCATTTTCAATCTCACTTAAATAATTAACACTAATACCTATTCCATCTGCAACATCAATTAACCTTAATTCATATTTACATCTTAATCTATATAAATAATTTCCACCTATTACAGCATTTAAGTTTAATTTATTATTCATTGTATCACATCCTATATAAAAATAATCCCCATTTCAGAGGATTTAAATTT
>Ga0209319_1002617_pt1 | contig 10898 bp, 9 predicted proteins | sample RifGroE2_FD_184000 | JGI IMG/M metagenome (GOLD analysis project Ga0209319, IMG submission 184000) | Groundwater microbial communities from Rifle, Colorado - Groundwater E2 (SPAdes) (version 2) | ecosystem: Environmental > Aquatic > Deep subsurface > Groundwater | place: Rifle, Colorado, United...
TTTTTCATCAATATATAATCTAAATTTTTTATAGCATTAATGTGAGAAAAATCCTCTAAAACCCTTGAAAGGGAAGGGGTCTGAGGTTTCCGCATACTAATAGAAGAAGAATTTATTGTATTAGTATTGATTAAGCTCACTGACGATGAATCAGACTTATTTATTATTATATTATCTAATTTATCTTTAAATTTTACCATAATATTATTAATATTTATTCTATTATTATAATCATAATTTATTAATTCTTTTCCACCAAAGAATAATCTAGTAGGATCAAATGTTACAGAATCACTATTAGGAAATAATTCTATTAATAATTTTTGAAATTTATTTCTAATATCTACATTAGTTATAACTATATTACTACAAAATACTAATCTAAATTTTTCTTTATATTGAGTATATGAAAATGTTTTATAACCAAATACAGGTAATATATTTAATTCTCTACAATTATTTAATTCTTTTTCAATAGTAGTACCACCATCAAAATCTAAAGCAAATAATTGTTGACTTATCCAATCTATACTTTTTCTACCTTTAAGCAATGCTGGTTTAAATGTTGCTCCATTACTTAATAAATTAGCTAATTCTTCAATTTCTAATTCTGTTTGAGTTAATCTGAATTGAATTCCTTTAGATTCATCCCCATTAGGTTTTTTACTAAACGTCTTTTTGTCAACCATACATTTAATTTTCATATAAATCTTCCTCCTTAATTTATAAAACTATAGTTAATAAAAAATAAAAAACACTAATCATTTTTATGGATTAGTGTTAGTCCATTCCGTTAATATTGTTGATAAACTATCATTTCTTTCATACAACCAAAATGTTTTTTCAGTGTAATAATCTTTTGCTCTTATAATATAATTAATATCTTTTTCTGATAAATATTTTTTCAATTTACCACTAAAACATCTATAAAATTTATGATCTTTATTTTTCATATTAAATACCTCTTATATTAATTTTATATTACACTTGTTTTAAAAGTATCTAAAAGTATCACAAAATAATTTACACTTATCAGTTAGTGTGAAAGATTGTTACTTTAGCAAATACACTCCCTATTTATAAGGATTTGTAGATATGAAGGTGAGGGAGTGTATATATTTATTATTGTATTCTAAACTGCTGTTATAAAAATCACCTCTTATGTAATTATATTATTAATCTATCATTATTATAACTCATCACAATACATAAATCAACATATTTATTTTTATATTCTGTTAAAATTATTTTAATTTATTAAGTGTAGAGTGTAATTATATCTCACTCTACACTTAATTATTAATTATATTATTAATGAATTAACTAATCAACATTTCTGATACAAATATAAATTTTACCGTCCCTAAAATCTTCTACATCTAAATTTCTTTCAATGATTGTCTTGTCAACAATATTATCGTTTTCTCCATACCATTTAGTTAAAATAGTATCCGTAGCACTTTTTTCAAGATTATTAACATCATATGCTTTTTTACAGTCAAATTTATAAAACAGCATAATAGGTCTATCCCAATCAACATTTAATTCTTCTTTTGGAATTAATTGATCATAAGGAAATTCTTCTAACCATTTTTTATATTGATATGTCTTTACAACAATATCTTTTCCTGTATAATTATTTTTAACTGTTTCATAAAGTTTATTATTAGATAAACCATGAACATTGATACACATATATTCATCAATAGATGGATTTAATGTAGATAATTTAATTTGTTGATCTTTAATTATTCCATCTTTATATCTAAGACGTTGCCCATATGATTTATTCTCACTAGAACCTTTCTTTCTTGTAAATTCATGAATATAATATGAGTAGGTGCTTGTCTTAGGCATGTACATTTTGTCCGTTGGTGGGATTGAATTGCGATTCTGTGTTAATCCATCAATTAATCTATTATATTCAATTCTCTTAATATCTGCATCTCTAATTTGCAATATGTATTCTTCAAACAATGATAAGAGATTAGTAAATTCTTCATAACTACAAGTTTTAAATGTAGTTACAGTTTTGCGTTTACCAAAATGTGATTCAAGTAATTGTTTACGTTGTAATTTTTCATCTTTAACATTTAATGCTTTGACTACATCTAAAGATACTTGTCTACGGTGTTCTAATTCTTCTAACATATCTTCAAATGCTTTGGTATATTTATATGTAAATAAAGTTGCTTCATCACCAGTAAATTTATTTACAAGAAGCGAAAATCCTGCTCTATCCATAAGAAACATAGGTTGTTCCTTATTTTGAGTATTAATATATGAGGACTGCTTGAAATTTAGCACTCCTAATTCTGGTATTAAATCAATATATTCTCTTATTCTTGCCATTACATTACGATGTTCTTTCTTATAATATTCTGCAACCTTTAAACTATTAGTTACAACTTTCCCTTCTTCATTAACCACTAAACCAAATTCTTCTTCAAACATTGATAATTTACTTTCATTACTCATAATAATCGACTCCTTTACATTTTATATTTTATTAATGATTTCCAAATATTAAATAGTAGTTGCGTTACTATCTAATAAACAAAAAATCATTTAGAGAAAAGTTAGAAGAAAAATTAACATCTAACTTCTCTCTCGCAACTTCTCATTAATAAGAAATATAAAGGAGATGTTAGAATAGTTTCTTGAACTACTCTCTAAATGATTTTTAGAGGGGAAATATATTAATATTAAATTGTGTTATATTTCAATATAAAAGACACTTCAATTAAGAAATGTCTTTTATCTATTGAAATATTTAATTATATAATTATTTTACTATTAGTTATTTTATCATTCTGTAATCTCAATCTTACTAACAATTTCATCCACTTCATTTACTTCGTCTACTTCGTCCGTTACAATCTCATCTGTTTCATCTGTTTTATCAGAAACAATATCTATAATATTATCACCCTCACCATCCACTAATCCAACACCACCAAAAACTTTCTTCAAATACTCAATACTTTTCCCGTCTTTTACAAATTCATCTATTTTATCATTAAATTTCAACATATACTCATTTATTTTTTCTAATTCACTTTCTGGAAATTCACTTATGATTTTATCAAAAATTTCTAAGTTTAACATCGCATTTAATATCCTAATTTGATCTTCAAGAGTGTCTGTTTTTGCAACTTCCAAATTAGTAAAATATTTTATAGCTAAGAACATTAAATATGAAACTTTTACAGATTCATCTAATTCTTTTAAATTATCATAATTGCTAATAGATTCCATAATTAACGCATTTAATTTGGTTGGTCTAAACACCTGATCTACCAATACTTCATAATCTTTTTTGTTGATATGGATAATTACTTTTCTCTGCACAAATAATTTTGATTGCTCCTGAAGGAGAATAGAAGAAGTTAGTTGTTTGTTTGATTTTGCCATAATAGAGATACCTCCGTTTATTTTTATTTTTGTTTGTTTATATATGTATAATTATATTTACAATTTATTAATTACTTAAATTACTCTTTAACTTTTCCTTTGCTTTCTTTCTCTCTTTTCTTCCTTTTGCAATGACTTTAACATCACACCACCCTTCGTTTTCTTCATTTCCATCAATTTTACTATAATTTATAACTTTTAAAATTTTATCAGGATACTTGTAATCAAATATCTTTTTTTTCAAAATGAAGTCTGGAGTTGACATGCCCTTCACATCATATGTTATAATATCACCATTTTCATACTCAACTTCAAAATCAGATATGTAATAAATAGGAAGTACATTTTTACCATACTTAACATATTTTTCCTGAAGTAAATATCTAGGTTGAATTATTATATTTTTAACTATTCCTTTTTCTTGTTTTGAGAGAAGATAGACATAGAATTTATACTCAACATCACTCGAAAATTCGTGTCCGTTTAATGTTCTTTTTTCTTTAGATTTCTTAGAATTGTTCACATTAAATTTTGATATTGCCATATAAACACTCCTTAAAATTATTTTGATTAATTTAAATTTATATTTTTAAAACAAAAATAACTACCCTAAAAAATATAAGGTAGTTATCTCTAATTTAAAGATAATAATTTAACTCAAGTGAAAAAACACTTGACAAATTCCTAAAATCATATATACTAATAAATAATACAAGCAGGTTGCAAATACTTCCCGTAGGGAATTGAAACATATTTATATTAATTGTTAACATTTGTTAACAAACATTTAAATCAACCTGCTAATCATGAAATAAAAAATTCTGCTATTAATATCAAAGTATTATTTAGCAGAATTTTTTATTATTTAATGTTTCAGTCCCTTTTGCATTCACAAAGAAAGGACAAATATCATGTCTGATAAATCTGATAATAATTCTAACACTAACAATCTTAAACAATGTCTATTCTGTGGAAAATCTTTTGTTCCAAATACAACTAAACAAAAATTTTGTTGTACAAAACATAGAGATGTTATGAAGCAAAGAAAATATAGGTTAGAAAGAAAATTATCTGGTAGATGTCCTCAATGTGGAAAACAAATGGATTTCCCGGTTAGTAAGCATAAAACAAAAGATAAAATTAGTTATTGTACTGAATGTAGAAGATATTTTAAAGAACATAGAGAGAATAAGTTAAACAATAATTAATTAATTAATTTAACAATAAATATTAGGGAGATAATCTAATTAATTAATTAATTAAATCAAATAGGGATTTTATATTATATAAATAGATAACCATATTTAATTTTATATATTTCTAGCTCAACTGAACAATTTTTAACCAATTACCTTCTGTCGCTGTAACTGTTGCACTATCATTTGAACATCGCAATCCAATTTGATTGTCAACCGTACATTCCAATATAGCAAATGCTGGACTTCCTGTTCCGGCTGATCCTGTAACATCGGCGGCATTGCCTTTCTCTCCAATATAACTAGATGTTGTGTAATTGTAAAATTGATAACTTATTCCAGCATCATTTTCATTTAAGAGTTGTACGCCCATTAGTTCGTAAACTCCTGGATATAATTCATATCTTCCACCACCCATATTTGTTTTAATACAGTTAGATACAACACCTGAGTTAAAATTAAGTAATGTATTTGCGGCTGGATTAATTGCTACCGTATTACTTGCTTTTAAATATGCCTTATTAGATATCTTATCCCAACCGCCTCCATTATAAATGTACTTTCCACTACTTGCGTCTATCTGATAAAATTCATATCCTATAGTTGGTGACATAGCAATTCTTTGTGCTTCCGTCCCTGAATTTAAAGTTTGTGCTGTTGATCCTATTTGTGTAATCTTAAAATATGACCTAGTTGGTGCCAATCCAGTAACATTAGAAACGATATTTGTTGTCATTACTTTAACCGACATATCTTGTGATGGAGTAATAACCGCCTTTGCTATAGTTTCTGAGTCTGTTGCTAAACTTTGTACTGGTATAGATATTCCTATATTACTAGCAGACAATTGAACTCCAGAGCTATCTGTCCATATATACTCTGCCCAAACCATACCTGCATCGCCTCTAAACTCCATACAAGCTTCTAATTCGTATGTGATACCTAATTTTAAATTAAACATATTATTTGCTATAGATATATTACCTGCCAAAGCTATTGTAACTGGAATAGTAGTATTTGCTGCGGCAACTTCTGCACTAGGTCTTGCATAAACATACTCGACTGAACTACTTCCTCCAATTTCATTTTCTATACCATCACTGTCCATAGTATAAAGTTTCCCATCACTTTTAGCATAAACTTTTAAATTCCCACTTGTAGGACTAGAAGGAGATACTGCTTGTTCAACTAATGTAGTTGAGATTAAAGGCATGTTTCCATTAGCGTAATTTCTGTATTCACTAGCTCGTTTTTCACTCATTTGTTTTATTAACCTCACTTTCTTGAAAAATTACAAAAAAGAAGAAGCAATTTGTTTGCTTCTTCTTTTTAAGTTGGGTTTAAAACTGTTTTGTTTTCTTTTAATAAATCTTTATACAAGTGAAAAGTTTCATTAAATGGATAAAGAGACATGTAACAGCACAACTATTTATTTTACCTAGTGAACCATATTTTATTTTTTAATATTTAATTATATAATTGACTGTACAATACAAGGGAGTGATGTTATGAGCCTGGCTTCCACCTGTAGCACTAGATGTTTCAATTCTATTTATTTCATCAGTACTACTTAGAGGTGTACCAAACGCCTCAGAACTCCATTGTACAGAATATGTGTCATCATAAGTGTGTGAATGAGATGGAATCTCAGAAATAGTTAATGCATGTTTTTCTTCACCACCAACAGAACCTAATACTCTATTTGTATATGTTACAGTTAATGTATGATTTCCTGTTCCTTGACTTGTTATATCAATAGCTGTCCCTGCTACAGCATTAGCCAAAGTTGTTGCAAGTTTAATACTTGTTGCAGACACTCTGATAACATAATAAGTGCTTCCTGCTGTCAAGCCACCTGGGGCAGTACCACTAGTAGTTAATACTACTACTGCACCAGTATACAAACTATCATTAGAAGAAACTGTAATAATATTCCCAGTTACATCAACTGCTGTATTAACAAATATGGACTTAAATGTTGATTGTCCTGCACCCAATGAGAATTTGTTTCTCATATCAGGAATATTAAATGTAAGTGACCCATCACCTATCCCATACGTTATACCAATTATATTAAATAATGTTGCATAAGTTGTTCTGGAAATAGCACTACCATCACAAATTAACCAACCAGAAGGTGGAGTTGTGCCACCGTACATTTGTATTATTCCTGCATTTATACTATTAGAACTTACTAATCCCACAGGAATAACTGACCACCCTTTTATAATTCCTCTCCAGACAAATTCCATATATGAAAAATTATCATCAAAAACAAAATTATCATCTGCTTCATCAAGTTTTTGTGTTGCTGTAATAAAGTCTAATGTTATATTCTTATTGACACTATTACCAAGATAATCATAGATTCTAAATGTATCTCCAATATTTAAATTTGCAGTTAATGGTAATGATACAGTTATTGCTGACGCTCCAGTTGTGTCCACAAGATATAATTTACCAATTTCAATAGTAAAATTTTCTGACTTAACTACAGGAGTTAACCCACCCCCAGAACCTAAATCTTTCCATTCTGTTTTATTCCATTGATACCATTTTTTATTTGTATAATCAAAACCTAATGCTTCTTTTGAAGGAATTAAGGTTTCAGGAGGTATACCATCAAAAGAATAGTAATCTATTTTTTTACCCCAATTTGATACGAGCCAATCATAAAGCGATTGAGCATCCATAGCCATTTAAAATCTCACCCTTTCTTTTTAGAAAGTAAAAGAATAGGGCATTCCCCTATTCTTGTATTGTTAAATTATAATATTAAATATTATATTATTAATTTATTAATGAATATTTAAAATTTCATTAATTTTATCATTAATTAATTTCTTCCATGTTTCATTTTTATTGTCCGTAAAATAAGGAATCTCAAGATAGTAATAACCTTGAGATTTCGCATACATACGTTTATATCTATCTTTTACTTTTTGATAATGAAGTTCCTGTTCTGGTGTGGTGTTTTTATGTTTTGACTGTAAAATAGTAAACCCTGTAATTTTATAATGTTGTTCGCCATGTGTTTCAATAATTAATTTTAATTCAAGAATTTCATTATCATAGGGCATTTGTCCTTTTTTATTTTTGATTTTAGGATTTTGTGCAATAATACTACAATTATATTCATGTAATAATTTATATTTTAAATTATTACTAATATATAACCTAATTTTTTCTTGTAAAAATGATTCATCTCTTTCTCTTACACATTCTGGGCATCTACATAAACAACGAGTCGCATTATTACATGTTGTTTTGTAACTACCATGTATTTCACAATTTAAATATATAATAGAATCATGATTTCCATACCTAATTCTCCAAGGATCAACTGTATTCTTTTTATAATCCCAATACTTTTTTAAAAAATCTTTGCCTAAATTGTCAACTCCCCATTGTGCAAATGAATTACATAACAAACAAAAAACAGTACTTCCTTTATTTGTAAGACTATTAATATTTACTAAAAAACTATCATGTAAATTTCTATAGCATTTAAAATAGTATTTTTTATTTGTTGTATAACAAATTTCACTAGGTTTACATTTATTTAATTCATAATCCCAAAGATTTAAAATATCTTGTCTGTTGTTTTCAATACACCATTGATATAAAGATATTCCATTTTTATTTAATAATGTTTTTTGTAAATTTTTACCCCCGAATAATTTCATAACACAGTTAAGACAAAAATATTTATTATTATATTTATTCAAAATCTTTTTAACACTTTGATAATTAGTTTGAAAAATATTTTTCCCACAACAATCACATTCGACATCTACTAAATATGTACTACCCCTTGGTAAATCTTTTACTTTTACAATAATTTTAGAACCTTTAGGGACAGTCATTCTTCCTTTTTTATCTTTTCTTCTTGGGATTGTATATCCTAAATTTTCATAATATTTTATGCTAATCCCTTTTAATTCAACTTCAACTTCTTTTGTTATTATACTCACAAAGAATCATCCTTTCACTTAAAAAATTTACATAAAAAGAGACTAAATTTTAGATCTAGTCTCTTGCCATTGTTCTAAACATTCTCTTAATTTATTTGTTTTTATAAAAACCCAAAACATACATTTACTTTCTGGGTGTAGTCCAACTAATTCATATTTAAATCCTTTAAAAATTAAAAAATCCCTTAAAGGGACACTGTAACAAGGGAATATTCTATTTTCTTTCATTTGGAAACCCTTCTTAATTTAATTAATTATTTTCCTGAATTGTAACTTGTGCAGACATATCTGTACTGTAACCAAAACCCTTAATAGATTCTGGTAATAATAAACTTAATCCATCGGCACTAATTGAATATTTGTCTGCCAAAGCAGTAGTTAATGCATCTGGCATTACATATGTTTTTGCAATATCAAATGGAGGAGTAGTTAATATCTGACCTGAAGCCACTAGGTTAGATGTAGTCAGTACAGTAGTACCAATGGTTTGTGACAAAGAAGGATAAGTAAAAGATACAACTCTACTTGTAAACCCTGCCAATATATAACCAATATTTATATTTGATGTTTGAATACCACTCATTCCAACTACATTTATAGTACAATTATTTGCTGTGCTACTTTTAGTATCGCTATCTGCTGATGTAATACCTAATGTATAAGTATTTTGATATGATGATGTCGTACTTGTATTTAAAGTGCCTTTATTTGGACTAGGAATAGTTACTGAAGTTACCTTCACTTTCTGATTAAAGTTAAGTGTACAATTTGTTTGACCTGCTCCACTTTTAATTTTATAAGGATTAGGAAAATAATAATCTAAATTTGCAGGCACAGTAACTATAGGCACACGATAGGTATAAGTTATGGATTTACCATTTGCATTTCTTCTAAGTAAAAATGATAAATTATCACTAGACCCATCGTTATATGTTGCTGATCCAGAAGACAATCTCGTAGCGTTTATTCCAGTAGAAGTTTTATTACTTACACTCAAATCATTAGTAATTGCCGATACAGTATTAGAATCAGCATTAGATAATGTAAAGGCCAGTGAAATACTTTCCGTTCCTTTAATCGCCTCCTGTCCAGCAGGGAAAGTAATTGCTCCAAAAGTCATGCTTGGAGATAAGTTGTTTAAAACCACTGTATTAGAACTCAAAACATAATCTGAATAAGACCCATCCGTGCTTCTTACTCTTATCTTTCCATTTACGGTAGATACAGAATTACCACGATTAGCAACAATACCAACTATATTTGTAAATGATTTACCTGCTGTCACAATATATGTTTTTAATTTAAATGCACCAAAATCTACAAATTCAATATAATCAATATTCTTATCCGTTTGAATGGTGCAAGTAATTTCATCATTTTCTTTTAATTCTGTTTGTAAAATACTGTTTGTTGTTGGGTAAACACCTGATATTGAGAATCCAGTAATCGTTGGAGCAGATACCTTTGTAATAGGTATACTAAAAATAATTCCATTATTTTCACATATAATTGATTCTGCACTACTTATATCAATAGTTACTGTTGCTGTATATGTTCCACCAGTTTTATTAGAATACGAAGAAACAGTTATGCTATTAACTGTAGGAATACCACAATATGCATCTTCTGTTCTATCCCATTCAATAGTTACATTTAAACTTGTATCATCTGTTAAAATAGAATCTACACAACCATTATTAGGAGTATCTTTATATGTTACTGAACAATTTTTACCATTTGTAACTGGTGTAACATTTGTTACAAATATACCACCTGTACCAGTTGCTTCAACCGTAAAAAAGTCACAATCATTTTCTGTAATAAGAGTATTTACTAAATCATTTTTAATAATTACAGACGTTGCTTTAGAAATTGATTGACCAAAAATTAATCCATCATTTGATATTTTATAAAAATTACCTGCATTTGCATTGTTAATTACTGAAAATGCTTCACAAGAAATACCACCAAGATATGTCATTCCTGATACTGCTGTACTAACAAGTTTTCTAACACTATTTACAGCTTTAGAACTTGCTGCTGTTGTAATACTATCAGAATCAGTTGCATCAGATAAAGGAATATTAGTTCTTACCCAATTCTGTGTTGCCAAATCCTCTAAATTTGCTATTTCTTTAATTACATCACACATAGGATAAAATTTAGGATCATCAATAACTCCATTATCTACAACAGAACCTTTTAATTTTACAGGATTACTAAATTCTAAATTAAAATAAACCGCTGTATCTTTATCAATAGGGAAAGGTTCATCTAATAATAAATCATTTAATCCTACTACAATTTCTTTACC
>Ga0209319_1002625_pt1 | contig 10864 bp, 9 predicted proteins | sample RifGroE2_FD_184000 | JGI IMG/M metagenome (GOLD analysis project Ga0209319, IMG submission 184000) | Groundwater microbial communities from Rifle, Colorado - Groundwater E2 (SPAdes) (version 2) | ecosystem: Environmental > Aquatic > Deep subsurface > Groundwater | place: Rifle, Colorado, United...
TAGCACTTGAAGAGTTGTTTACAGCAAGTGCTCTACATGATATCGGTATGTTGAGTCTTCCCAAAGAAATGCTTGAAAAGAAAAGGCATGAATACACAGATGATGAGAAATCTCATTACAGGTTTTACCCCCAGAAATCCAGGGATGTATTAGAGTCAATGGGCGATGCTATAAGAAAAAAAAGTCTGGAAATTGTTATTCAACATCAGGAGCGATTACCTGGAACAGGTTTTCCAAAAGGCTTGAAAGGAAAAGAAATTGATGAGATGGCTTTAATAATAGGTCTGGCAGATGATTTTGATTTAATGATTTCTAAAGAAGCATTTGATCATACTAAAGAAATTGCTGAAATTATGAGTCGTTTTTCAAGATCAGGTAATATTTACAGTTCAGATGTTATTGATTCGTTTTATACCTGGTTTAGATATTTAAAATAGGTGTTTCAATCTTATGTAAAAGAATTATATAAAAATTTTCTTATAGGTAATCAAATTAAATCTGGATTATTGCATATTATTCTGTTTTTTTCTTTTATACTAACGAAAAAACAAAAGAATAATATTATATATTTGATTGGGCTTAGTAATTTCCAAAAAGGTAAATATTGTAAAGCTGAAATTTATTTAAGATATTCTTTTATCAATAATCACCGCATGGCATATTATTGTGCGTTGTTGTATATTCGTAGTTATAGAATAAAAAATGCAATATCTCTGATTAAATATCTTCATGGAATAAAAAAGAATAGAGTTATCTGTGAGATTCATAGAGTATCAAATATAGATATTGAATTTGATTATTCAAATTTCTTTATAAATCAAATTTTAATATATTTTAAAGAAAAAAGATATGATTTAACTAATGAGTATTTTGAAAACAAAATAGTAAATACTCATTTTGAAAAAGAGTTGTATGTTCAATCTCTTTTTTACTCCAGACAATATGATACAATCATAGAATATTTTGCAGAAAATTATAAATATTTATTGGATAATTATAATTTATATATATATGCCCGTACTTTATTCAAAATTGGTGAATATAATAATTCGCTAAGAATTTTTAAAATTCTTATAAAATATAAATCGAATTCATTTATTTTTGTAAATTCTATTCAATTTATTGCGACAATATACAGATATTCAGGTCGTTATTTTAAATCATTACGGTTATTAAAGAAAAATTTTAAAAAGTGTCATAATGTATCCACCGGGAAATATTATTTTAATATAGCATTGTCATATCATGCTGCCGGACTGATTGATAAATCAATCAAATGGTATGAATTGGCATATACATTTAAGATTTTAAAAAGTATGGTTGAAGCTAAAACAGAAAGAATTTTTATAACAGGAACTGATAAGGACACTTATTCAGAACTTAAAAATATAAAAATAAAAAAAGAAATAATTGAAAAAATTGAAAGAAAAAAACAGTATATGAAGATTTATTCAATTATATTACTTTTCATACCATATTCAATTGTAAGTGTTTCAATAGGTATTATTATATATTTCTTTTTAATGGGATAGATGCGGTTTTTACAAAGTATCGTAGAAGATGAGTTACAATGCATATCATTTATTATAAGTTGTATTGACTTTTTTAATTAAAAAATATAATTTCAAAACATATTTAATAATAATTTGCTAAGGGAAAAAAATGCCGATTGATGAATTTAATAAAATAGATGAAGAATATTTCACGACAACATTAGAGGAAGATTTTTATTTTGAAGGTGATTTAAAAACAGAACAATCTTTAATTGTTAAAGGTATTGTTAAAGGTACTTTACAAACATCAGGATTATTAGTCGTAGGCCCAAATTCAACCATAACTGCTGATGTACGGGCAAAGAAACTTCAATGTTTTGGAAAAATAATCTTGTTGAAGACGATGTTTATTTTCATTCTCCTTCAATTATTACCGGGGACGTTTCTGCTCCTGAAATAACTTTGGAAAATGGATGTATTTTAAATGGTCGAGTAACTATGAAAAAGTAAAAAACATATGATAAAAATGTTTTTGAATATCTATATAAATTATATTTAAGAGGTGTATTTATGAAGTATTTCTTTATAATAACTTTATTTTTTTGTTCTATATCATTATTTTCAGAGCAGGATAATTCTACAGATAATAATGTTACAACGACAACAACTACTACAAGTACTACAAATAATCAACCAAGAAAACAAAAAGATGGATGGGATCTATATGCAGAAGGTAATTATACTGCATCGATTAAAGCTTTAGACGAAGAAAAAAAACAATTTCCAACAAGAATTAATATTTTTATCATTCTAGGCTGGAATTATAAAGCAATAAAAAATTATAAAGAAATGGAAAAAATTTCATTAGAAGGTTTTGCTATAAACCCCACACATATCAATATATTAAGAAATCTTGGTGAAGCGTATTTTTTTCAAGGAAAGTATCAGGATGCAATTAAACAATGATCCGAATACTCATTTAATATATACGTATTTAGGTACATCTTATTTTCATACAGGTTATTTATTTAAAGCAGATTTGGCATTAAGTACAGCAAATTCAGGTAAGTCTAATAATGTTCAAACTTTATTATTACTTGCAGAGATTAATGAAAAACTTGAAAAAAATGATAAAGCTATTTCGTATTATGAAAAAGTTTTGATTATTGATCCAATTAATAATGCAGCTAAAACGGCCATTTCAAGAATTAAAAAAGGGTAAATATTAATTTGAATACATTTTATATTCTCAATTTTGGTTGTAAATTAAATATTTATGAATCAGAATCAATAGGTTTTTTACTGACTAATAATGGTTATGTACAAATAAATAATTGTGATGTTGCTGATATTGTAATAATTAATACCTGTACAGTAACAGCAAAAGCAGATGCTAAATCCCGCAATACAATCAGGAAAGTTAAAAGGAATAATCCTGATTGCTGTTTAATTGTTTGCGGATGTATGGTTGATACTGAAAAAGATATTTTGCATAATCTTCATGAAATTGACGTATTAATAGAAAATAAAAATAAAGATAAAATAATACAAGTAATACATGATTATAATGAAGGATTATTTAAGCAAAAACCATTTTTATTTCAATCCGATGATGATGGAACATTTAATTTTAATACATTTAAAATGAATAATCATTCCAGGGCATTTATTAAAATACAGGATGGTTGCAATAATTTTTGTACCTATTGCAAAATTCCTTTTGCAAGGGGGAGAAGTAGAAGTCGCGATGTAAATGATATCCTTTCTGATGTAATGAACATTGAAAAAAATGGTTATCAAGAGATTGTCATTACAGGAATTAACATTAGCGATTATAATTTTAACGGAATAAATTTATCCGGCTTATTGACCATAATTTTAGAAAAAACATCTCATTTCAGAATTCGATTAAGTTCTCTTGAACCTCAAAATATTGATACTGGTTTTTATGAGGTAATTAAAAATAATCGAATTTGTCCTCATTTTCATATAGCTTTGCAACATGGATCTGATTCTATTCTTTCGTTAATGAATAGAAAGTATACCGCAGATTATTTTTCTGAAATAATTGATAAAATCAGAAAGTCAAAACCGAGTAGTTTTATTTCAACAGATTTAATACTTGGTTTTCCCGGAGAATCAGAAGAAGATTTTGAAAAAACAAAACAATTATTACATTCAATACGATTTTCATTTGTTCATATTTTTAGTTATTCACCTCGAAAAGGGACAACAGCTTATGATATGACACCTAAAGTGCCTGAAAGAATAAGAGATCAAAGAGTCTATGAAATTGGTGAAATAAATAAAATCTATCACAGAGAATATATTCATGAATTTATAAACAAAGAACTAAATATTTTGATTGATGCAACACATATTGATAAATATCAAAAAGGTAAGTCTGAGAATTATCTTGATATTCTTGTAGAATCAGATTCTTTAATTCGTGGTCACATTTATAATGTAACAATAAAAGAATGTGATGAAGATAATAAAATAATTGCAAAATTAAATTAAATATTTTTGTACGATTCTCTATTGAATATTTATATTAAATAGCTATAATTACTCTAGCAATATGGAGGATATTATGACGGTACAAAATTATAAAGAGTTGGTTCTTTTTTCGATGGATCAGTTAAATGTTTATATTAAAAATAGAAATCATGATTATTTGAATAATAAAGAATTAGAATATCATAAACCGATTGTTTTTAAAGAAAATATTTCTCTGTATGAAGAAGAGGCATTATATCTTAGAAAAACACGTGATTTTATTGAAAAAATTGATATTTCACTCATTAAGACACCTGTAGAATTTAGAGACGTTGTTCTTTCTGAAATTTCAAAATATTATATAGAAAATGGTGTGCCTCAAGTTTGTTTTGTTATATTATCAGAAAAATTAAACCTTGCGCTAGAGTATTTTAATAATTTAAATCGGGATTAAATTATTATTTCTAAGTTTTCAAAATAATGGTATAGTAGTGTAATGAATATAAAAAAATTATTTTTGTTTTTATTTATTTCAATAAATCTGTATTCTTTCGAAGTGCCGGATTATCATTTTATTAAAGATTATACATATTCTTCTTTAGTTTTATCTCCTCAACCAGGACTTTTTAAAAGTGAAGAACTGGAAATATCTGCTTTTTCAGAAGAGGGGGTAATCTATTATTTTCTTGATAATGGTATTGAAGGTAATGAACCTGTTTTATATGAAGAAAAACTTTATTTAACTGGTGAAGTCGGGTTTATTAAAGATTTCATTATAAATTTTATTGTAATTAAGGCAAATGGAACCGTTGAGGATTATTCGGTTAAATATAGTCTTGATAATACTAAAGAAGATCTTTCTCAAGTGAATGCTCATAAAGATTCAGACTCTTTTTCTTTTACTGTAACTCATGATAACAATACATTTAAACTCGAAACCGGTACTAATGTAAAAATACTATATTCTTCAAATAATGACATTAGATTAGGGGACTCTTTATATAATGAAAACACAATTGTTTTAAACGGTGCTGAAAATACAAATTCAAGATTTATTCTTTCCGGGTTAACTAAGAGTATGAAACATAATTATATTTATTATGATTATTTTGATATCAATTTAGAAAAACCAATGCCACCTGAAATTGGCACTATGTTATGGGGACAAAAATATACACAAGATATGGAATTAAGTATAGTAAATCCAAATAAAAATGGCAAAATAATGTACTGGCTTAAAGAGTGGAAAACATCGGATATAATGAGATCACATCCAAATGATAGAAATAATGCATCATGGCTTACTTATTTTAATCCGATAAAAATCGATAATACATTACAAAATTCTGTTTTCAGTATTTCAACATTTATTCGATCTGATAATGGAATTGATTCTGATATCGTAGGTCCGTTTTATTTTAAAATTGATGAAGATGGTACAAAGCTTGAACAAATATTCAATAAAAAATTAAAAATTCAAACAAAAAATAATACAACTGTATTAATAAACGGTCTTGAAATTGAAAATAAATATATATTAAGTTCAAGTGATAAGTTATCCCTACAATTTAATGGGAATCAAAATGATGACACTTTTATTTTTGAATATAGTTCATTAAATACATTTGGAAAATCAAATAAACTTCCTGCAAATGGAAATTATATTTTTGTACCAAATAATGATGATGAATATGAATTCACATTTAAATATTCTGATGGTCGCCTCATAGCTGGAGTTTTGTTTGGTAGAAAACTCGATGTTATTCCAAAACCTGTAAAATATAAATCAAATTTGATTACATTTTATAGTGAAAATATTTTAGATTTTTATATGCCTGTAAATAAAAAATTTAAGTACGCTGTTTCAAATAATAAAAATGAAGATATTATAGTTAATTCTAATTCTACTCAATTAGAAAGTTCCCTTCTTTTCTCTGAGATAGATAAAAAAGAAGTATTATATCGCCTTCGAATTGCAGATGTGACAGGGGATAGAATTATTAATGATATTTATATTGATGTTGTAGTTGATAAAAAAGAATCAGCTTTGAATGAAATTACTATTAAAGATTTTAATCCGAACATGGTTTATAATGAAAAAATAAAGGTTATTGTTGAAAATAATCTGATTAATGAAGAATTATATTATCGTCTTAATACAACTGATATGTGGTATAAGTATGATAATAATCTTATTTTAAATCCGGTAAGTTCTTTACTATCAAGCATTACTATTTATTTTAAATCTATAGGAAAAAATGGAATTGAAACTCTTTTTGAAAAAGGTTTTACTTATAATTTTGATAAACGGGCTATATTTGTTGATTATACTTTTGAATCTAATGATGGAAATGGCACAGAAAAATTCCCGGTTAAAAATATATCAAAAGCACTACATTTAGCAAAATTAAGAGGATTGAAAATAATAAATTTAGTATCAAAAGACAATTATATAACGAATATGATTAATATAGTATCTGATATAATTATTCAGCCATATAATGAAAGTAATTATGCAATTATGATATTTGAAAATAAATCAATTCAAAAGAAACAGAATTCCTGGTTTTCGAGCAAAGGTTTATATAGTGTAGATTTTAGAAATTTGAATATTATGGTTAAATCCGGACGATTGTTTGCATCTACTCAAAATTCAAAATTCAACTTTTATAATTCGGATATTAATGTTGATTCTCAAGAAAACTTTTGTTTAATAAACGGAAGTAATTCTCAATTTGGTATGAGTAATACTATAATAAATGTAAATAGTTCATATAATTTCACTATGGTCTCATTAAATAATAGTGAAATTATCTTAAAGAAAATCAGCGGTAGTATTATTGCTGATACTATTAATTTTTTAACAATTGAAAATGACTCAAAATTAATTATTGATGATTTTAGTTTTAAATTTGTTGGTAATACTGATAATCGTATTCTCAATGCAAAAAAATCTTTTGTATCAATTCAAAAATCTCAAATCATTATTAATACTGACAATGGTACAATAATACCGTTTTCTTTTATTGATTCCACATTTGAGATACTTAAAAATACTATTACGAGCACAACAATAGGTACGGTTGGTTCTATAATGTATGATATACATAATAGTAACGGTAATTTTTTATATTGTCAAACTTTTATAGAAGGTGGTAATGATGTGATAGGTATTAATTCATCGTTATCAACTTTTACTATTAATAATTCGTTAATTGAATCGAATAATGTAAGTGATTTTTCATATCAAATTCGAGCAACTGATTCAAATATTACAATGAAATCATCTATTTTAAAAAATAGTAAATCAGATACAGGTATTGGTGTGCTTATTTCAGATTCAAGTTTTACCGGAATAAATAATTCTTTTTTTAGCTATGATATAACAGGTAAAACATATAGTTTTTGGATTGCTAACTCTTTATTAACTACTGTTAATTCATTATACTTAATTGACAATAACTTAAAATCTTTAAAATCTTTTATCTTTTTAAAAGATGCTGATTATCTAAAGTTCAAACCTGTCTGGATTTCAAATATTGTTTCAACTACAGTAATGACAATTGAAAATATAAATAATTCAATTCACAAATCACTTGTCAATGATTTCAGTGAATCGAATGTTTTTTTTAATCTGAATGAATTATTTGATTTGCAAAGTAAATACTATTTTATTCCGATTAATAAAGATCAAATAGGGGATATAGGAATTACATCTTTTGAAAGTGAAATAAAAATACCGGAAACAGATTTTTTTGGTAAATCGAGAAGTAATAATGATATCATTGATGTTGGGGCCGTTCAATTTTCAGATGAAGAAAGAATTTTAAACTAAATGTTCTTTAACACCTTTAAAAGTTTTTCGATGAATTTCGCATACTCCATAAGTTTCAATACATTGACGATGTGTTTTTGTAGGATATCCTTTATGAATATTAAATTCATATTCAGGATATAGTAAGTGCATATCTACCATATATCTATCTCTTGAAACTTTAGCCAAAATGGAAGCAGCCATTATTTCCTCAATTTTAGTGTCCCCTTTAACTATGGCTTCTCCAGCTTTGTTTGTAAATGGGAATTTATTACCATCAACTAATATGTAATTATATTCTTCTTGCATTGTATCTAATGTACGACGCATTGCAAGCATTGATGCCTGTAGAATATTAATTTCATCGATTTCTTCTTGAGTTGCAAATGCAATAGAATATGCAATACAGTTTTTTATGATGTTATCATATAATTTTTCACGTTTTATTTCAGAAAGCTTTTTTGAATCATTTAAACCTTCAATTTTTATATCTTTTAAAATCACTGCAGCAGCATATACCCTTCCTGCTAATGGACCTCTACCGGCTTCATCAATTCCAACTATTATTCTATTCATTTTTTTCCTTATTATTTATTTAACAGAATATCAATATAAAACTTATATTGTAAAATGTAAATATCAAATAATAAATTGATATACTATTAGACAATAATCTAATTGTTTGTTATATATATTTATTATGCAAAACATTTTTACTAATACACTTGTAACTTTATATATATTATTTTTCTTTCTTTTCTTTGGATGTAAAACTGCTATGAATGTAAAATATGCTTCTATTTTAGTGACAAATGAAACTAATGGTGTAGAAGATGAGGTTAATATAAAATTAAGTATTGATGAAAAGAAAGGTTTATTATCCATGGTAAGTATTCCTGATTCTGTGTTGTCAAATAAAACCTTAGATTTTTTATTATCGAATCAGGTATCAGGTATTGTATTATTTAGTTATAATATTATAAACGAGACTCAATTAAGAAAACTTATATCCGATTTAAAAAATGGATTAAAGAAAGATTTATTAATTGCTATAGATCAGGAAGGTGGAAGTGTCAATAGAATATCATGGGATAAAAATGCCAAATATTCTGCTCGATATATAGGTTCAAAAAATGATTATGATTATGCATACAAAATTGCCTATGAAAGATCAAAATTTCTATTAGATCTGGGAATTAATGTTATTCTTGGTCCTGTATGTGATATTGCACCATCCAGGTCTTCTTATATTTATGAACGATCTTTTGGAACTGATAGTGCTATTGTCTCACGAATGATAGAGGCTACTGTCAAAGCCCAAAAAGATGCAGGTATAATTACTGTTTTAAAACATTTTCCCGGCCTTGGAAGTACGGCCATTGATTCTCATATTAATTTTCCTGTTATAAATCATGATTTAGAGACATTATTAACAAATGATTTTAAACCATTTGTTAGTGGTATTAATTCAGGTGCAGAAATGGTAATGCTCGGCCATATAATTAATAAGAATATTGATCCTGATACTCCGGCCAGTTTATCTAAGAATTATTTGAAATTACTAGATGGAATCGGCTTTACTGGAATTGTTTTAACAGATGACTTAAGCATGACCGGAGAAATAAAAAATGGAATAGGTTGGGGGGTAAATATAATAAGTGGGGATTATGATTTTATTCAAGAAAAAATAGATTCAATTAATCCTTTAGATGATTATTGTGAAAAGTTAATTATGATAAAAAAAAATATTGAGGTGAAGTAATGAATTTTAAGAGAATTATTAATGAAAAAAAGATTATTTTTAAATTAAGTATTTTGGCATTATTTATACTACTTTTTACCGGAAGTGATTTATTAGTAAAAAAAATTGTTGAGAATAAATTACGGGTAATACCAGAAACTTTTGAACAGAATATGTTTGAAAATTATATTATCAAATTTGATACAAATCAAATAATTTCAAATTCATATCAAAAACAAGACAATGGTACTTATAATTTAATCGAAAAAAATCCAAAAAATTTACATAAATTATGGAAAGAAATCAGAAAATTCAGATTTGATAAAGATATTGTTGTAATCAAAGATGTCTGGCATTTTGTGTATGAAACTAATGAAGATATTGGTTTTTCAATTTTAAGTTTTTTAGATAACTTTTTAACACCCGATACCAAGCGAATATTCTTAATTTGTTTACAAGGGTTTGGTGTTTTAATTATTTTTTTATACTATTTATATTCTAAAGAATGGTATCAATTTTTTCCATTAGCAATGATTATCAGTGGTGCCTTGGGTAATGTTATTGATAGAATTATGCGGGGATATGTTGTTGATTTTGTAATGTGGATTTTTAAATTCATACCGCATAGGTTATTTAATCCATGGCCCATTTTTAATTTAGCAGATGTTTATACTGTTATTGGTGCAATTGCATTATTTATAATGATTATGATATTTGATTCATCTGAAAAGAACAAATAAAAAAAGAGTGTAGTTAAAAACTACACTCTTTTTAGTTATATAGTACCAATTTCGTTATTAATAAATGTTATAGGCTGACCTGTTGACTCTAAAACTGACAACCATAGTTCACTATCTGCTTGTAGAACTTTTCTTTCAGAAACAGCAACATCAATTGGCAAATGGATGAATTCTCCGTTGAAAAAACCAATAACTACATTTGTTTTTCCGCACATTCCTGCGTGTACTGCTTTTTGAGCTAACTGAAGACAAAAAATAGAATCATTAGGGGTAGGTGGCGTACTTCTGATAATGTAACTCGGATCAATATATTTAATTGATGTTGGAATCTTTTCTTTTGCAAGGAAATTCTTAATTTTATCTTTTAATAGCAAACCAATATCATTAAGTTTTTCATTTCCTGAAGGATCAAGTTTTTTCTCAGCACCATCAAAATATTCCTGTCCTGCACCCTCGGCAACTAAAATAACAGCGTGGCTGGATCGGTCTAATCTCTTTTTTAATGCAGCTAAAAAACCTTTTGGTCCATCAAAATGAAATTTCATTTCAGGGACTAAAAGAAAATTAACATCAATTG
>Ga0209319_1002638_pt1 | contig 10802 bp, 9 predicted proteins | sample RifGroE2_FD_184000 | JGI IMG/M metagenome (GOLD analysis project Ga0209319, IMG submission 184000) | Groundwater microbial communities from Rifle, Colorado - Groundwater E2 (SPAdes) (version 2) | ecosystem: Environmental > Aquatic > Deep subsurface > Groundwater | place: Rifle, Colorado, United...
GTGGAGCAGCACTCACAGCTTCCATCATTTCCACTTCCCAGAATGTGATATAGTTATCCGGACGATAGTTGGTTGTCGCATTTACTTTATAATATCTATAAGCAGTAGAATTGGTAAATGTAAATTCCTGCCAAGTATCAGCCACATCTGTAGCGGCTCCGGTATAAATAACGGTATAATCAGAATCATTATTAGAACCCTGCAAGGTAAAATCTTTCAAACCGGCGCCGGTCACATCTTTATAAGTATAGATTCTTAACTTTACTACGGTTTTTGTTATCCCTGTTCCAAGATTATATTTCCACCAATGAGGAAAAGCTCCACCCCCCGAAGCCCAACGAGTTGCCGTGCTTCCGTCAGACACATTGGACGCAAGATACGAACCACTTAATTCTGAATCAGCAGAAGCGGTCCCGCCTGTGATGACATCCGCTCCGTCTCCGGAAGCGGTCCCTCCTACCTGAAATACCCCACTTGGACTCGTCGTACCGATGCCGACTTGGCCCGCCGAAGTGACAACGAAGGCGGCCGTTGCCGTATCATTAACTTGAAATTTCTGCAAAGGTCCCGTCGTCCCGATGCCGACGTTGCCGGTTGAATCAATGAAAACTTTTGTTGTGCCGCCAGTAAGAAAAGCAAGGCCGCTTGAAGGAGAATAAATGCCGACGGTTGATTGGATTGCCGAGCCGGTGCCGGGATAGATTGTTGAGCTTGTTTGGAGGTTGCCCGTTTCGTCAAGCTGAAGGGTTGTGGCGTCGGCGCCGTTTCGGACGATGAAGAAATTTGAGCCGTCGTTGTTATTGTCAACGTCCATATAGAGGTTGGAGTTGGACCAGACGCCGTAGTTGGCGTTAAGCCAGTCGGCGCCGATTGAGCCGTAGGAGACTGTGCCGGTGACTGTGAGATCGCCGGTTATTCTTGTATTGCCGTTGACGTCAAGTTTGTAAGACGGGGAGGTTGTGCCGATGCCGACGTTGCCGGTGCTATTGATTCGTACGCGTTCAACAAATGACCCTGTGGTGGTGGTAAAGAAACTCAGGTAGCCAGCGCCATCGCCGCTTATGGCATTTTCTCTCCCACCAAAAATTCTACCACCGGTGGCATCAAGTGCTCCTGTTGTTAATCGTGCGAATAGAGTTAAGTTTCCACCACGATCTGCTCCCACCGTACCATCAGCTAGCATATTGCCAATGTTCACAAACTGATTACCTACATCTGAAATCATACTCACCCTCTGACCACTTTGCCCGTATGCCAATACAGGCCAAGCACCATTACCCAACATTGTAGTTCCACCGACAACTTCAAGTTTATTTCCCGGACTCGTCGTCCCGATGCCGATATTTCCGCCTGTTTCATAAATCACGGAGTTGCCCAGAGAGTTTGAGCCGGTGAATTTGGAGATGTAGTTTGCCGTGCCGCTGATGTTTCCGGTTATTGAGCTGTCAACATAAGATTTGGTCGCGGCGTGGGAAGCGGAAGTCGGGGTTCCGACGATGACGGGCTGGGAGAAATAGCCGGTTCCCTGAACGTCAAGTTTGTAGGCCGGGGAGGTCGTCCCGATGCCGACGTTGCCACCTTCTAAAATTGTAAACCTATCATAAAGTATCTGTCCTGTGGCCGTTCTGAATGTGAGTGAACCACCAGTTGCTGTCCCTGATCCAGAAGCAGGAGTTGTCACTTTACCAACAATTTGCGCGTACTCTGTTTCGTTGTCGCCCCTAAAACTAATTCTGATCTGATCCCCGCCACCAGAGGCCGCTCTCATTCTTATTGCTGTATAATCCGCGACTCCGCCGCCGTCCAGCCTCAAAGTTCCACCGCTTATCATGGTGTCACCGCCTATTATAGCTCCACCGCTTACATGCAACTTCGCCCCCGGACTCGTCGTGCCGATACCGACGTTGCCGGAACTTGTCGCGAGATATGTGCTACCTGTAACGGTTAGAGTGGTAAAACTGCCGGAAGCGCCGCCGCCGCCTATTATGCTGTCAACATAAGATTTGGTCGCGGAGTGGGAAGCGGAAGTCGGGGTTCCGACGATAATCGGGCCGTTAAAAAGCGGAAGTCGGGGTTCCGACGATAATCGGGCCGTTAAAACTGGCGACGGTTCCCGACCCCTGAACGTCAAGTTTGTAGGACGGGGAGGTTGTGCCGATGCCGACGTTGCCGGTGTTTGTTATGGTAACATTCCTTACAGCACCGGCTGAATTATAAAAAGTAATATCTTGAGAATTTCTTGCTTGTAAAGCAAAATTTGTTCCGTCGGTTCCGATGTAACCTCCATTTGAACCCGAGTCAATTTCAATATAATTTGTACCGGTAGCCTTGTATAAATGGAGGGTCTGCGCAGGCCCCGTCGTCCCGATGCCGACGTTACCGGTGGTTTGGAATGTAACAGGATAGGCTCCATTATTATAAAAACGCAGGTCAGAATTAGCCCCATTCGTTACGGGTATAAATTGCCAATTAGTGTTGTTTGTTGAATTAACCAACGCTAAGAGACTGCTTCCACTTACATCAGAAATTGTTAATTTATACCCTGGCCCCGTCGTCCCGATGCCGACGTTGCCGGTGTTTGTGATTCTCATCTTCTCTGACCAGCCACTTCCTGGATAATTAGCTATTGTTCCAAATACCAAACTCCTGCTACTGTCCGAATCGCCCCATGAAATGTAACTATCTCCAGCAGAAACATCCAACGTGACAAAATCGTTGCCTTCTTTAACTCCCATAGTGTCGCTCACTTCAAGTTTAATGCCCGGACTCGTCGTCCCGATGCCGACGTTCGTGCCGTTGTCAAAAATAATTGAATTTCCGAGAGAAGAACTGCCGGTCCATTTTGTTATGTAATTTGTCGTGCCGGAACCGCTAATCGGCGCGCCACCGCCGGCGGTAACGCTTCCGGTAACTTCAAGATTGCCGACTACTCTGACCGGGCCTCCTTCAAAGTATCCGGCGTATCCGACGCCGCCCGTGTTTCTCGCGTAAACGCCGGCTGAAGAAGCGTTGGTGGATTTTGTTTCGGCGTATAAGCCGTAAACGGGGCCGGATGTGGAAGTGTTTATGGCGTAAACGCCGGCGCTCCCGCTTGTTGACGACTTGCTCTTGAAATAACCGCCGTAAGTTAAAACGGAGGTTGAGGTCGCGGCGGAATAAAGGCCATAAGTTCCGCCGGTTGAGTAAAACAAACCACCGGAGCCGGAAGTGCTAAGGCCGCTGACCGCGGTGCCTGAAGCGCTTACGCCGGAGAGGCCGGTGCCGGAGGCGCTTGAGCCGGAAACGCCCGTGGCGCTTCCGCCGGCGACGCCCGCGAGTCCATAGGTATTCGTCCCGGAAGTTGAGCCGTAAATTCCGGTCAGCGAACCGCCGATGACTTCAAGTTTATAAGTGCCGCTTGAGGCCGCGCCGACGCCGAGGGTGCCGGAAGAAGTTGCGACATTAAGACCGCCAGTCTTGCTTTGACCGGTTGAACTTGTGGTTATGGGCGGCTCGGTGTTGCTTGACGGCGGCGAGCCGCCCGGTTCTGTAAAAGCAAAAACAAAACGCAAGCCAAAACCGCTTGCGGCTGTAACCGCAAAAATCACAATCAAAATTGCGAGATTTTTTTTCATTAAAAATCGGCTTCGCCTGATTATTCTATCATTATAAAGTATTTATACGGCAAAAACAATAAAAAGTTATCCACAGGGACGGCTTGTTGATGATTTGTTTTTTGAGTATAATGAAAATGAAACTAATTTTAAAAATAATTTAATTTAGTAAAATTATGGATCAAAAAAATTATTATGTGATAGGCGGAGCCGTTGTCGCGCTCATCGCGATTATCATCGCCTATCAAGTCGGTTTCAGCGCCGGCGTGAAAAGCGGAGACCAGGCGGCCGCGGAGCGCCTGCAGACCCAGATTGACAAACAGCAGCAGGTTCTTGACGCTTTCTTTCCCGCGCCTCCGGAAAATGTCGTCAGTATAACCGGCGAAGTTAAAGAAGTCGGCGCGGATTTTATAAACGTTGAATATTCCATAGCGCCAAGATACCCCATTCCCGGCGAGCCGGCGACCAAAAAGACGGTGAAGGTTATGGTGAACGAACAAACGAGTATTAATTCCATAATCGCCGGAACGACAAAAACCGTTTCCATTAAAGACGTGAAAGTCGGAGCCGCGGTTACCGTCAGCGCGGCCGAAAACATCAAAGACAAAGAAGAGTTTATCGCCTCCACGATTAACTTACAGACAGCCGGCGCGGCCGGAGGCCCGGCTGGAATTCCCGGCATGGGCGGCGTTCCTCCGCCTCCTCCGCCTCCTCCTCCGCCACCGCCTCCTCCTCCGCCTCCCGCTCCGGCACCGACGAAATAGTGAATTTGAAAAGACCGCCTCGCTTTTTAACGGGGCGGTCTTGTTTTTTGGCAAACGCGGGGATAATATAAAAACAAATCTCCATTTCCTATTATGATTTTCCTTTCCGCGAAAAATTTTTTCCTTGAGCTTCTTTTTCCGAGTCGCTGCCTCGCCTGCCAAAAAGACACGTCTTCCGCGCCGGTTGACGAAAAACCGCTTTGTCGGGATTGTTTTGAAAAAATTCCGGTTAACTCCGGATTTTTTTGTCCGAATTGCCTTAACCGTTCTTTTGACGGCAATGCTTGCCAAAGCTGTCGCGGAAAAAGTCCGCTCAAACGGCTTCTAATCGCCTCGGATTATGATAATGAAATCGTCAAAAAAATCATTCTGGCTTACAAATACGATTTTATAAAGGACTTATCGCGGCCTTTATCGCGGCCTTTGAGGAATCTAATTGTAAAATACCTGGCTCAATTGAATTTTCCGATTGATGCGAATTTTACCTTGATTGCCGTGCCGCTTCATAAAAAACGGGAAAAATACCGCGGTTTCAATCAATCGGCAATGCTTGCCGAACTGCTTGCCGAACATTTTAAACTCCCGATTTTGAACGATGTCTTAATCCGCGGCCGCGACACGCAACCGCAAACGGAATGCGTTCATCCCAAGGAACGGAAGGAAAATATCCGCGGGGCGTTTGAGTGCGCTATGCCGGAAGAAGTCAAAGGCAAAAAAATAATTTTAGTTGACGACGTTTTGACGACCGGCGCGACTTTGAGGGAATGCGCCCAGGTTCTCCGGCGCGCGGGCGCGAAAGAAATCTGGGGACTTGCCGCGGCAAAGGGCTGACGAAAATCCCTCCGCTTTAAGGCAGAGGGATTTTTTTTTATTTCCGGCCTATTCTTCCGCGCAAAGCATCGGCCGAATCCCGGGTAAGCACGCCCAAGTGAAGCCAGGATTGCAGTTCCGGCTCTCCGAGTCCGGCGAAATATTTGTCCCCGAAATCGCCCAAACCCGGAACAATGAATCCGCGGCTGTTCAACCGTTCGTCGTGAGCGCCGACCGTAATTTTAATTTGAGAAAAATTGCTTAAAATATGGTCAACGCCTTCGGGCGCCGAGATGACAGAGGCAATCAAAATATTTTCTTCGCGGATACCGAGATTTTTCAATCGCTTTACGGCGTCTATCATGGTGTTTCCCGTTGCCAGCATCGGATCGGTGATAATTGCTTTTAATCCTTCATTATTGCCGGGATTTCGCGAATCAATGACGGCGGGAATATTTTCATAATTAATTTCCGTTTTTAAAGTTTCTTCGTTCCTTTTCGCTCCGAGATGATAAAAAAACGAAAAACCGTTTTCCGCCGCGCCTTCGCCGAAAGCTAAACCGGCGCGCCACGGCAAAAGAAAAACGGTTTTACTTTTGTCCAATTCGTTATTCTCAACTACATCTTTGAGAACGCGGCTCGTGATTTGTCTTGAGGCCTCCCTAAATTGTCGCGGCGAGGTTTCTTCGCGGCCGGTCAGCAAATCCCGCCTGATGACGCCATAAAGCCGGCTCAAGTCCGGGGTTTGTTCAAGAACGCGCAGTTTTTTTTCTTGAACGTATTTTTTGATTTCACCCTCAATAAGAGCCAACTCAAAATCATTCAGTTCGTGAAACGCTTCGCCGTTCTCCCGGCGGCCGAACATTATTGGCCGCAATTCGTTAATCCGCCGGATTTTTTCTTCTTCCGACAACTCTTGAATCAGCGGCTCACGTTCCAGAGTTCTCGTCCGCGCGGCGGCAAGAGCGCCGGCAATAATCCGCTCATCTTCGTCAAGATGCTCTTTCGGGTGCGCGGTTTCGGATGAGTATTTTTTGAGAGTCATAGAAGCGGAGGGTAGAGGACTCGAACCTCTAAGCCCCTTTCGGGACCCCAGTTTTCAAGACTGGTGCCTTGCCATTCGGCGCAACCCTCCTCGTGTAGCAACATTTTTTATCAAACGATCTTTGCTAAATAAATAATGTTCCTCAGCGTGACAATTTGGGCAAATGAGTTCAAGATTATCCAAATCATTGTTATTCCTGTTCCTGTCTCTGTGATGAACTTGCAATATTTCGTGCCTATTATAACCACATCTTTCACAACTTTTTCCTCTTTCTCGCAATAACCTAACTTTTAGAGCATGCTGTGATTTCACTTTGTCTCTCGGCCTATTAATTTTATACTGAATACCAATCCTATGTTTATTTGCACAACTTCTACTACAGGTTTTTTTATTTGCCCTCGCAAGAATTGGCTTGCCGCAGACCGTGCACGGACTTTCTTTTCTACAAGAAAGTCCGTAACAGCTCATACTGCAAAAAATTTGGCCCCTATTTTTTTGTATTTGACTGGGCCTTCGATATACCAATTTACCGCAGACGAAACATTTGACATTAGGTCTTCTTTTATATTGCTCACCCATTCAACCAGTATGCCACAAAAGCCGGCTGACAACAACCACTCGGCCACCCTTCCAAATCACACTTATGGTCCCCTCGTGAGGAATCGAACCTCAATTACGAGATCCGCAATCTCGTGTCCTATCCGTTGAACGACGAGGGGGTTTAAATTCCGAACCTTCTGCTCAAAAAATCGCCGAACGATTCTTGCTGTTTTTCTTCCGGCAAAAATTGCAGGAGAATTTCTTTGATTTCCTTTTGATTTTGATTTTCCAAAGGAACGCGCAGAGGCCTTAAAAATGTCTTTTTGCTGACAAAACTGATTTCCTTTAAATCCGTTTCCGGCTCGTAAAAAATCCAGAATGATTTAAAATCGGCGAACGGATGAAATTGCGCGCCGACCCAAAGGCCGGTTTTGGAAATCGCGAAATTCACTTTTTTCGGCTCTCTGCCGGAGTAAAGATATAAAACGAAAGCGGCCAAAACTATGAAAACGCCGAAAAAAAGATTTTTTGTTATGATCGCTCCGGCCAGCAACCCGCCTGCCAGAATGATTCCGACCGCCGCGATTGCCGGACTTTTCTCGTATTTTACGAATTCCGGCGCCTGCCATTCTTTCAGCGGCTCATTGTCCTCGGGACTCTCTTCCGTTTCCGGCTCTTGCCGCGGTTTTTCCGGCATCACGCCTTCAACCATCTCTTGCCATGATTGTCGGGGCGGATTCTCTTTATTTTTAATTTTTCTTAAGTCAACAACCGGATCGTTTGAAATCATGACCGCATAATACCACGTCTTTTGACTTTTTTCAATTGAGATAATATAATAAATTGAATATAATAAAAAATCAAGTAATGGCGGACGAAAAAATTTGGTGAGGTCGAAATTTAATATGTATTATGTTTATATTCTAAAAAGTGATAAAAACCATAAATTATATAAGGGATTTACTAACGACCTGAAGAGAAGAATAAAAGAGCATAATTCCGGAAATTCTAATTTCACAAGAAACAATGGGCCATGGAAATTAATTTATTACGAGGCATTTTTTTCTGAGATAAATGCCAGGCGAGAAGAAAAATTTTTAAAATCAGGAAAAGGAAAAGAGAGAATAAAATATCTTTTGCAAGATATATAAAAAATAAATTTGGTGAGGTGGCCGAGAGGCTTAAGGCGGCGGTTTGCTAAACCGTTGTACGGGGTTAAATCCGTACCGAGGGTTCGAATCCCTCCCTCACCGCCACATGCTTTCTCTTAATGATCCTGTTGAAAAAATTTCAAGAGTCGGCGGCCCCGTTTATTTAAAAAAGCTTCACCAACTCGGCGTAAAAACGGTTCGCGACCTGCTTTTTTATTTCCCGCGCCGCTACGACGACTTCTCGAATTTAATTTTAATCCGCGACCTCAAACCGGACGAAAACGCGACAATACGAGGGAAAATTTTAAGTGTCTCCTCGAGCTACGTTTACGGGAAAAGAATGAGCATCACCGACTGTCTCGCGGAGGACTCGAGCGGAACGATCAGGGCTGTTTGGTTCAACCAGCCCTTTTTAATCAACACTTTCAAGGCCGGACAAATCGTCAATTTTTCCGGCAAACTCTCTTTCAGGAAAAAGGAAGCGTATCTTTCGAATCCGAGCTATGAAATTATCGGACGGGACGGCCGGGCCGAAAAAAGCGAAATCAATCATACTGCCCGCTTCGTGCCCGTGTACCCTGAAACAAAAGGCCTGACTTCGCGGCGGCTCCGCTACGTCATCAGGCCGCTTCTTTTTTTGACGAATAAAATCGCGGATTATCTTCCCGAAGAAATAAAAAAAGGGCGGAGTCTTATTTCTTTGGGCGAAGCGATCAGCCAAATCCATTTTCCGGCGCGATCAGCCAAATCCATTTTCCGGCTTCAGAGGAAGCGGCGGACAAAGCCAAAAAGCGTCTTGCTTTTGACGAAATTTTTTTGATTCAACTTTTTCTTTTGAAAGAAAAACTTAAATTAAAACAAGAACCGGCGGCGGCAATCTCTTTAGACGTTGATTTAATCAAAAAACTGGTTGATTCCCTACCCTTTCGCCTGACCGACGCCCAAAAAAAAGCCGGCTGGCGGATTCTTCAGGACATGGCGAAACCAAGAGCGATGAATCGCCTGCTTGAAGGCGACGTCGGCTCGGGCAAAACGGTCGTCGCGGCAATGGCGAGCTTGAGCGCGGCGGCCGGCGGTTTTCAAACGGCGTTTCTGGCGCCGACGGAAATTTTGGCGCGCCAGCATTATGAAAAAATTTCCAAAATGCTTGACCCTTTTGACCTGAAAATCGCGTTTTTGAGCGGCTCTCTGCCACAGCGCGAAGCCGAAAAAATCATTCAAAAAACCGCCGCGGGAGAAATTCAAATTTTAATAGGAACTCACTCCATTATCCAGGAGCGGGTAAAATTCAAAAATTTGGCGCTGGCGGTCGTGGACGAACAGCACCGTTTCGGTGTCCGGCAAAGAGCGAAACTCGCTTGCCCTGAGCGCGGTCGAAGGGCTGACAGCGAAGCCGCCGGAAAGATTCCTCATTTTCTTTCAATGACCGCGACTCCCATCCCGAGAACCCTGGCTCTGGCGCTTTACGGGGACCTCGATATTTCGCGGCTGGATGAAATGCCCAAGGGCCGGCAAAAAATTGTTACGAAAATTGTCTCCTCCGCAAAACGGAAAGTCGCGTATCAATTTATCAGGAAACAAATTAAAAATGGGCGACAGGCGTTTGTGATATGCCCGCGCATTGAAGCAACTGCCTTAATTTCCAATTTCCTCCGCCAGCTGGCGGATCCAATTTCCAAAACTTTTCAGCAGAAATTGCTGTCCGCCGAAGTAAAAAACGTAAAAGAAGAATATAAAAAACTTTCGGAAGAAATTTTTCCCGACTTGAAAATCGGAATGCTTCACGGCAAGCAGAGACCGAAAGAAAAAGAGCGGGTGATGAAACAATTCAACGCCGGAATCATTGACATTTTGGTTTCAACTTCGGTCGTTGAAGTCGGAGTTGACGTGCCGAACGCGACGGTGATGATGATTGAAGGCGCGGACAGATTCGGGCTTGCCCAGCTTCATCAATTCCGCGGCCGGGTGGGCCGGGGCGAACATCAGTCATATTGCCTGCTTTTCGGCGATACTGCGGACCGGCAAACGAACAAACGGCTTGAGGCGCTCGTTAAATGCGACGACGGGTTCGCTTTGGCCGAAAAGGACTTGGCCATCCGCGGTCCGGGCGATTTTTACGGTTCAAGACAATGGGGTTTGCCGGAACTCAAAGTCGCGTCTTTGACCGACCTGCCTCTTATTCAAACAGCAAGAGAAGAGGCGGTAAAACTGCTTAAAAACGACCATAACTTGAGAAATTATCCCCTCTTAACGCAAAAACTTCTCGCGTTCAAAGAGAAGATACACTTTGAATAAAATGCGATACTAATATACGAATTCATGCGAATTATACGAATGCAGACAATTAAATTATCGTTTTATTCGTATTATTAGTATGCATTCGTATATTGGCATCGCGTTTTCTATGCTTTGGCGTTACCCAAAAGCCCATGTATCTGCCGAGCATCAGGCGACTCTGCGCGTCAAGCGCCGGAAAGGAGCCGAAAACGATTATTATCAGAGGCAAGAGTATCCACTGAAGGACCATCCAAACGAATTTTCGCCGGCCGTATTGAACCGGACGTGAAGGAAGCAGAATAATGGAAAGAGCCGCCGAAGAAACCAGGCCGATCATAGCCGCGGCCATGAGGATTCGGGTGATTTTCGGCAAATTGTAGGAAAGCACGCTGACGTTAAACGCCGTTCCTCCGAGAATCAACGGGAGCCAGCCGAGCATAAAAATAATCAGGGCATTGGTCGCCCAGGAATGGAATCCTTCTATTTTATGAAAAGCCCAAAAGAGTTTTGTCCTTGAAGTAATTTTTTTAAACGTCTTTGAGTCCTTCCAAAAACCGAAAAGCGCGTAAGGGATGTTTTCGGCGCCCCATGCCCAGCGCCGCTGCTGTTTATAGATGCTTTT
>Ga0209319_1002643_pt1 | contig 10796 bp, 14 predicted proteins | sample RifGroE2_FD_184000 | JGI IMG/M metagenome (GOLD analysis project Ga0209319, IMG submission 184000) | Groundwater microbial communities from Rifle, Colorado - Groundwater E2 (SPAdes) (version 2) | ecosystem: Environmental > Aquatic > Deep subsurface > Groundwater | place: Rifle, Colorado, United...
AATCAAGCAGCCGTCGATGTAAAATGGATCGACATTTGTGTTAGGCGTAATACGGGCGATAATCAAATAATAATTTGTGCTGGACGCCGCCGTGAACGTCACCGCCAGGCGCTCGTATCCGCCGCCAGAAACATAATTTGACTGCGCCTGAATATTGTATGATGTGTCTGTCCAGCTAATGCGATAGGTTACGCCAGACGTACCATCAAGATCAATGGATGCGGTATAAGTCGTTCCTGCCGTTGCAGCAAATGTATATAATGCGCCGGACGTTTGCCCCGTAGCAGGCGTTACTCTAAGCGCATAAGCTCCGCGCCTGCCGTATCCGGCTACTCTGGCAATCGTTGAACCGCCATAGCCGCCAGACCAACCAGTAGTCGCCAGCTCAAAGCTCGGATTGGTGCATAGGTTGGTTGACGCCTTCGGTACGACGACGTAAAATTTTTCGCGTGTGAGTGCCATTATGCTACCCCTGCCAGCGCCTGAGCGGCGCGGAAATTCAGATCGATGAGATGCGCAGTTTGCGCTGGATCGGTTGCGCCATAAACGTTGACAACGATGCCGTTGTTTATGTTTCTCAGTATTTCTTCGAAGTCGCTGTTTGGCATGATCGTTCCGTTTGTGCTAGGGATAAATGGTTCGGGGCCGTGCTCGCCAACCAAATATGGCGCTCCAGCCATTACTGGGCCGCCGGATGATTTGGGCGTAAAGACTGCGTTGGGGTCTGGTTTATATCCGGCATCTGTGTAATAATCCGGAATGCTACCGTTTGTGTTGATATTGAATGTTAGGTTGACTTCCTTGTCGTGTAGTTCGTCTATGTTTTCCTGGAGATCGGAAACGAGCTTGTTGTATGTATCAAGCGATATAGTTCCGTCATCCAGTTTTTTCTTCCACTCGCTTGTTTTCTGCGTGGCTAACACCGTCTTTTCGTCAACCAGTCCCATTGCATAAGCCAGTTCAAGCGCCGCTTCTTCTGATAGTCCCTCGCTGGCAAGTTTGAATAGCAGCGCGTCTGTGTATTTCGCCATTGCTGAAGCCGCATCGTTGGTAGCATCCATGACCATATTGGTCGCATCCGCGTTACCTTCTGCCGCTGCGGTTGTATTCAGGTAGGCTTGATACTGCGCGTCAAGACGGCCAGTCATTGCCGCAATTGCTGGATCAGTTTCTTTTGTTTCATCACGAAGGCGCTTGATAAACTCCCATAGGTTATCGCCTTCTGTGGCTGCTTGCATGGCGGCAGTCAGAACCGGCAACACTTCCTGCCCAACGGTGTTTTTTAGTCCTGTCCAGGCATCCTCATAATTATCAAGTGTCTGGATAAATTTTTTGTTCTTGCGTACCGCTTCCTCGGTCACAACCAGATTGTCGGCAATCGCAGAGGTTCCATTTCGGATAGCGTCTCCACCCTGGCGCAACAGCGGTTCGATCTCAGCCCATTGACGGCCGAAAATCTTACTCGCCATTTCAGCGCGTTCGGCCGGGTCTTTCATGGCAATAAATTCATCGGATAATTTTGCCAGGTTGTTGATTGTCGGCGTAAATCCATTTTTCAACGCCATATTCATGGCAGTTGTCAGGCTGGATTGTGACACGCGGAAATCATCGGACGCCTGAATCAGGCGGCTCATTTCTTCCGATGACACACCGGAAAGCCGCGCCGCCTTTTCAACGCTCTCTGCGTATGCGCTCCACTCTGTGACCGATTGTTTAATGGCGTTGCCAACGGCAAACGCCGCACCAGCGGCCGTTACCGTAGAAAGGCTAAAGCCGGTGACATTTTTTACCGTACTGCTTAATTGATCCTTGAAATTGACTAACTTGCTCTTACTGTCAGTCAATCCGGTTTGCAGTTTAGCAGTATCAGCAGAAATTTCCGCGTGTAGGGTTGCTATTCGCTTTCCGATGTGTCACCGGCCTTTCTTGTTAAATAGACTATTTCGCGCGTGCGCTTTGCCATCCTGAACTTGTGTAAACTCTGCCAGTCGCGCCAGGCTTATTCCTTCGGCATATTCATATGTCCAGCCAAAGCGTTCGCATAAGTCCCAAACGATCACTTCAAATGGCATATTTTCGTCGAAGGTCATCGCCTCATAGACGCGCTGGCTCAAGTAGGGTCGGTAAGCGGTTCGCCTGCCGCTTTGATTACAGCGTCCAACACCAAACGATAATCTCGCTGACCAAACTCGCCAACTTGTTCGCCCGTCTTGCCGATGATCTTGCCGATAATGGCATATTCATCCTCGTCTGGCTGCTTGGCGTCAAACAAACTGCGAAATTCCTTTATGCTCACGCGGTTGGTGTCGATGGTCAATGTTTCTTTGGTCGATAGGGTTATTTCTTTCATGTCACCTACCAGGCCGCATCCACACGAACACCGTTTTGCTGCCATGAAATTTGGTATTCGACCACAGCGGCGTATTGTGGGTTGTAGCTAAAGCCCTGGCAGATGGCCGGGGCGCTGTGTTTCGGCTTGCCGGTGGCAGTGCCTTCCGGCGACCAGAACAACGTTCCGCCAACACCCTCAGCACAAGGGCCATCCAGCGCAGTTCCGCCCTGGTGAACGAGGGTCAATGTCATTGATCCGTCTTTTACGCCAGATACATAGGTTTTAGCCACATCCGAACCGGCGGTTGTGTCGTGCATTTCTACGGACGGCGCATAATTAAATGTTCGGTGGTCAGCCGAAAAGTTTACCGTACCGCCGCTCCAAACCCAGCGATAATCAGCGTCTTTCCCAATATATTCAGCCATTGTTGTTACTCCTTATTTTGTAATGCGAATACGATAAAGTCCGCCAGCGGTAAACGTTTTTACGCCAGTCGGGCTTGTCTCAACACTTTCATAATCATCCTCGCGGCGGCAGATGATAGTTGTATAGCCAGTGACCGCAAGCGCGACGTTATGCAGCAGCGGCTTGATAAGCGCGTCAATCTCCCATGCCTGTTTCGCTGTAGCCGCGTAGGTTCTGACGAAGCGCACCGATTCGTTGTCCCCGTGCGGCGATTCGTTGACATCGCCCCCGCCCTGCCAGGAATAGACCACATATGGCAGCGGTTTTGCTTCTGGCGCTTGCAAATGGTAGATTGCCGTACCACCCAGCGCAGTAATCAGCGCGGCATTAGAGGATAAGGCGGAGTATATGGCAGCGTTTAGAACATTCATTCCACCAACTCCTTCCATTCCTCGCCGCTGTTGTACTTGCGTGCTATTTCCTCGACGGCTGGGGTAAGGTAAGGATGCGCGGCCTGGTTATAGCGGCGTCCCAAACTATCCTCGCCAACAAAACCAAACTCAATACGCGCGGCATACTCAACCGATGGCCCGACGTTTGCGATAACATTGCCTGTCGGCTGCGGGTGCGGTGTGGTTTGTACCTTTGGATTGGATGACTTCGCAGCGGAAGCGGCGGCGTCGTATCCGTTGCTTTTCTGGGTAACGGTGTAGATGGAGTTGCGCATCGCGCCGGTGTCCTTAGGCGCGAGTTCCTTCGCCCGTTTTTCGACCTGGAGCGCCATGCGCCGCCCAACGGCTTCGCGCTTTACGTTTAGTTGTTTGGCTATCCGGTCAAGTTCTTTGGTATCCAGTTTGATTTCGTTCATAGGCGCTCCAGGATTGCTCTCAAACTAATCGCGTCCGATTTATCGCTATCCACGCTCTTGACCGTGTAGGTTTCAGTCCCAACCGTGACGCGGTGCGCCTCGGTCAATACCGTGTCGTAAGGTGCGGTTAGCTGGAAGCCGTGGTAGGGTTGAATCGCGCCGCCGGTCGGAATTTCGTTACCGCGCAGCGGGTCAATCCGGCAGGCAATGGTTCCCGCAGTTCCCCAGGTTTCCGTCACCCCGCCGTAGCCGTCCGGCGTATATGCCAGCGAGAGGACGTGGCCGGTGGATGGTAGTGTCGCCTCCACTTTGGCGCGCATGTAGGATAGTTGGGCAGCGGTCAGGGTCATGTGTCGCTCCGCTCAATTAGCACGCTGTTGCTGCCGGTTGTTTTCAGGCTCGACTTCAAAGCTTGCTGCTCGTAGTAATCCGCCATTTTCAGGCATTGCATAGATACCTGACTTCCCTTGATCGAATGGTTGTCCGTCGAGAAATCGAAGTCGGCCGATGCGTGCGCGCCTTTCATGCGCCAGATGTCAGCGGCGGACGCGTTCAAGTCGTAGGCGCGTGCGGTCAGATACCAAGACTTCGCTTCCTGATTTGCCGCAAAGGTGACAATGCCATTGACATAATCAGCGGTGTAATCTGCCGTACCCGCCGCCGTTCCCAACCCGTCAACCAGCACAAACGGGGTGCCGCTTTCCAGATTGCGGTATGGCGCGCGAAAGGTCTTATAGACGACAAGCCCGCTCTCGGTTGCTGAGATGGATTCGAGTTCATGCCCGTAAAAATCCAGCCGGTGCGTATCCAGCACGGCCTGTAATTGGTCGTCACTCCAATAGGCTGTCGCGCCAATCGAATAATCCGCCGTTCCTGCGTTGGTCATGCCGCGCAGGGTTTGAATCATGTTTGTCATTCCATCTCGAGCAGCCATAAAATTACTCCTTGTACATCACGCCAATACCCCATATACCCTCCGGGTTATGTTCGCGGATAATTTCCATCCAGCGCCCCTTTTCGCGTACTTCGCGCCAGACACGCCCCACGTTGTAATTGTCGGGATTGCCGTCTGGATAGGCGATGTCGTGAAACGCCAGCAATCCGCCATCGCGCAGCATCGGCCAGTAGTTCGTGAAATCCGCCAGCGCTACGTCGTACCAGTGACCGCCGTCGATGAAGATAAAGTCATAAGGCGCGTGTTTTGCCGCTTCCTCAATGGTGTATGCAAAAGTTGAATCGGTGCGCAGTTGGATCAGTTCGCAGCCTGTCGCCCGTTCCCATACCGGCCATAATGTGCGCGCGGCTTCGATATCAGAATGGCGGTAGTCAAACGACTGCACGCCCAAATCCACGCTAACGATCTTCGCCCCCGGGTTGTCCTGCATCCAGTACCACAGCGTGCCGCCAAACAGTGACCCGATTTCAAGTATCCGCTTCGGATGCGTAAGTCTGACGTGTGTTCGCAGCCGTTCTAATTCGCCCTCGTCTTGATAAATTGGAACCGGACAATCATGTATGCACATGCTCACCTCAATGCGTTGTAATAACAAAGGGTCTGATGGATGAAGCCCCACGCGCCAGGGTCGGCTTGGTACACGGCTTCGATGAACCGCCCGTCAGCGTTGTATGGGTCAAGTTCGAACCGGATGCTGCCGATCAAATCGCGGTGAATTAGCACCTGCGCCATATCGATATGATTGGCTCGCATATCTGCCGGGCTAACATCGCGGTTGCCGCGCTCAAATAAACTCTGTTGGAAGGCGAAGGCGCGTTTGTCAGGGTGTGTCAGAATTGCTCCGGCGATGCCTTGAAAAAACTTTGGATGAATCGCGTTGTCATCATCCAGGAAATAAACCCAGCCGTCATGGGTAGCATCAATCCCTGCATTGCGCTGCCCGTTCCCAAAATGGGAACCGTCCACGTTTGCGCCGGATATAATCGCGCCGTCAATGTCAAATGGATAGCAGACAGACATATCAAACACAACGCGCCAGTCAATATCAATTAGGACACGTCCGGCATCTATGCCGGGCTTCATGCGCGGCAAATTTCCGGGACGCGAGCAAGGCGTGATGATCGTCAGTTTCATTGCTGCGCCTCTCGAACAATCGCCTCAAACCGCGCCCGGTTTGCCGCGCTCTGGTCATACGCGCCTGGCGTTTTCGAAGTGGTGTAGTTTGACAGGTGCGCCAGCGGCAGCGGGATTTGTTCAAGGCGCAATCCGGCGCGGCTTGCCCGCCAGCATAGCTCGTTGTCTTCCCAATACAATCCCTGCCAGTCCGCAGCCCAACCGCCGATCCGCTCAAAATCGGCGCGGTATCCAATCAGGCACCAACCCTCTAAATACATGACGGGTATGCCGTTTACGTACTGCATCAGCATCGAAGGAGAGTACAGCCCGCCCGACTTCAATTGCGCGACTATCCCCAGCCAGTCACCAAACGCCTCGATGTCGTTATTCAGGAAAACAACGATATCGCCCGTTGCCGCTGCCATCCCCTGATTATTAGCAGCGGCAAATCCGGTATTGTTTTCATTGCGGATGAAAATCCCGTCCAGCCGGTCAACCATGCCACGTAAAGCATCAGTGGTTGCCGCGTCTGATCCGTTGTCAATAATGATGACCTGCGCGCCTTTTACCGCGCGCTCGTAAGCAGGGACAAGTTCGGGGCTATTCAACCAGGCAGTTACGACGCTAATCATTTCGTGGCCTCGATCATCTTTTCCATGCCGGCCAGCACAGGTTTCCAAAATTTCTTGACGATTTTGTCCGCGTCGTAAGCCAGCGCGCCGTCACGCGCCAGACTGCGATAATCCTGGTTGCCGCGCATGTCGTAGGCGGCTAACATCCGTTCCGCTACCGCGCCGGTTGAAACGCGGTATTCGAAGGCATCAAAATGGTCGTGATATTCCGGCTCGGCTTCGGATTTCGGGATCTTCCAGCCACTGAAACATAGCTCGCCCATTGCCGTCCAATCGCCGGTAATCACCGGGCAGCCGCACGCTTGCGATTCAATCAGCGGTATGCCAAAACCCTCACCCAGGCTGACAAGTGTCGTTACATCACATGCGTTATACACATCAACCATGTAGGTATCCGGCATCCCCATTGAGTAAAGATATTGGTCAGGAAACTTCACGTCATCCGGTGTCAGTCCTAATCGCTGGATATATTGAATCAGGTTGACACCATCGCCGCCGCGCGTGCCGTCGTCGGTATGCAGGTACAGGAAGGCGTCCTTGTGTACCCGCTTCAATGCTGCGAAGGCGGCTATCTGCTCGAAGAAGGCTTTGCGTGACGGGTTGTCTTTATTGGCTGCGACCATGCCAACCACGAAGGCATCTTTGGGAAATCCCAACCGTTCCCGTGCTTCCAGTCTGTTGCCGGGCTTGAAAACTTTTGTTTCTACGCCGTGAGGAACGTACCAGGTATCCAGTCCGCTTTGCGCCGCCATGCGCTGCCCGAATTTCGACATGGTGATTCCCTTTGTCGCGGTGTGCGCTTTTCGCAGCACGGGTACGGGTATCGGTTCGTGATCCACCGGGAACCACGGAAACCACGGCGTAGTGAGCTGCGCGTCAATCGCCCAGATGTCAAACAGGCTGATAATCGCGTCTGCCTTCGCGTGGCTGGCGTGCGCTTGCATCACGTCCTGCCCATAGGGGTGTTTGTGTACTGGATAAACATGGATTCCGTCCATGACAATTGGCGATCCCTGCAATCCGTAGAATGCGGAAATTGTTACATCGTGTCCTAGCGCCTTGATGCGCGGGGTAAAAAGCTTGGTTTGTACTCCGTAGCCCGTAGTCAGGACGACCAGGGTGAGTTTGAGAACCAATTGATTCTCATACCACTGGTCGTGTTTGCACCTCCATTGTTGCTAGAATACTTGTTTTCTAATGCACTATGTGATACAATTGGATTATCCATATATCACACGCCTCCAGATTGGAAAAACATGAGTTATCCTCCAGAAATTCACAAAAAAGTTATTGAGATGTATACAACTCCAGCCATAGATGGAACTTGGACTGGCACACAGACCATCGCAAAGACTCTTGGTCTTTACCAGGCAACGGTTTACAACATCCTCAAGGTGCACGGCATAAAAACGCGCAGTCGCAAGGAATGGGGCGAAAACGGGAAGGTGTGTAAACCGATCAAAAACCTTCCCGTTGGCACCCCCCCGCCTTGCAAATGCGGGTGTGGTGATACTGCGGCTTGGAACCAGCGAAAAAACGGTTGGAACGTCTATATCGTTGGACATCAACACAAACACGCTCTTTACAAAGACAAAGAATGGCTTGAGCGTGAATATGTGATAAACAAACGAACAGCGAGCCAGATTTCTGATATGTTTGAAGTTAGCGGATCGTCTATAATTCGTTGGCTCAAGCACTTTGGCATACCAATCCGCAAGCAAAGCGAATCCCTTGTGCTTTCCGGCGCAGTCAAAGGAAAAAACAATCCCGCGTGGAAGGGTGGTATTGCCAAGTGGAACTACGCCAGCGGATGGAAGCGCATAGCACGTCAAATTAGACTGCGCGACAATTACACTTGCCAAACGTGCGGTACTGTCTTTGAGAAAACAAGCAAGGTTTTGCACGTACATCACAAAGACGGCGACAAACTTAACAATGACCCGACCAACCTTGTTTGTGTATGCGCTACCTGTCACCCAAAAGGGAAGCGCAAAGAGGGCTGGACAAGAAAAAACCCACCGCCTCCGCGCCAGTTTGTTGTCACAAGACGCGGTGAGATTTTTGGATTTGACCCTGATAAGTGGATTTCTACCCGTGCTGCTTCCGATCAAATTGGGCTTACTCCTGGTCACCTGGTAAATCTTGGTCAACGTGATTTGTTTACAATCCGCAAACAAGGCGGGTTTTGGTACATTGAGGTCGATAGTTTTCAAAAATTTACACGCACACACACAAGGCACAAACATTACTAGATCCTCCCAAGGCGCCAGGAAAGGCCGGAGGTAAGCCCTTTCGCGTGTACCCGCTATCCTGGCGCATGTCAATCATCCTTAGGCGGATGTGCCGATCAAACCAACGCCGTAGGTCGGGCGGAACACGCCGTGCGCGTATTCCATTGAGGCGTTGAGTTCCCACGCGCCGTTACCGGAGTAACTGGCGTTCCATTGCGGGTTGATCGCGAAGCCCTGGCGCATATCCAGCGCGATAGCTTCCTTGCCGAACATTCCACCGACTGCGGCAGTACCGCTGGTGATATTGGCATCGGCGAAGAAGTCGATATTGCTGAATGAAGCCTGATAGAACCCGCCAATGACGGATGCTTTCAGCGCTTCGTTATCCACAAAGGTCGGCACGCCGGAGGTGGCAGAGGTCAGGTAGTACCACTGCACCGGATGAACGATGCAGGAGTAGCGACCAAAGACCTTATTGGTACGCAGGTAAGCCTGGGCGCGCAGGATGTTCGCCCAAGTCAGAGTCCCGCCAGCGGTACCGACGGTTCCGCCAGTCAGACTTGAGAACAGTCCGGCGAGGTTAGTGTCGATATGCGCGGAGGCGGTTTCGCCAAGATACTTGCCAGCGTCAGCCTGCGCGTTGGCAGGATCGCTGCGGATGCGGCGGGTGGTAAGCAGCGCCATCTGCCCGTAAACAGATGGAGTCAGCGTTCCGCCTGCAGCAGCATTGAAAGACTGCTGGGTCATATCGGCGGTTTCAGCGATAGTGGCGAAAGTGCCGCCAGTGTACGATCCGAATACGCGCGGGGCGCTCGAATCTGTATCACCAAATACAGTGACGAATGGCGCGATAACATTGCCCTCTTGGGCGGTCATTAGCGCGAGTTCGTAAACGTTAGCTACGAGGGATGCAATCCCAGCGTAACTGGATTCATTAGCCATTTAAATACTCCTTAGGGTTTTTCACCCCAGAACACACCAGCACCAGTGCCGAATACGTCCGGCGATGTGCCAGCCAGACGCGCTTTCTTCTGTTCGCGCGTTTCCTGGGTTGACGCATTACCCGGATTCGTAGCGTTGATTCCCGGCGCGGGTTTAGTTGGTTTTGGTAGCGTTTCAAGCAGCGCCTTCGCATCGGCTTCCAGTTCTTCGGGCGTCTCGCCCTGTAAACGGGTCGCCAGCGCAGCGGGTAATCCGACTTTCTCGGCTACCTTGCGTTGTGCTTCGGTGCGCTCGTACGCTTTCAACTTCGCTTCGAGTTCAGCGGCGCGCTTGGTTGCCTTTTCGGTTTCGGTCATCGCGGCCTCTTTCCGTTGGGCTTCCTGCGCTTCCAATTCCTCTAAGCGTTTGCGGCGGCTGGCAGCCTCTTTGTTGGCTTCCTTCAGCGCGGCCTGCATCTTGTCAAATTCGGCCTTAGAAACAGCCACCGTCTCGGCGGTTGTCTTTTCGGGAGTTTCCACTACCACGTCGGTAGCGGTGTTGGTCGTCTCGACCTCGTTTTGTTCTGCCATCTCGGCTTTTCTCCTGTTGATATATGCTGAATAAAAAACGCCCGTACTCATATCCATTTCGGGTTGAGTACGGGCGCAGGTGCGGCGGTACTATGTTACATTGTGCCGGAGTCACGAGGACGCGGGCATAAAAATTACTTTATCGTTTTCAGTATATCATATCCGAAACGTTTGAGTATGGCCTTGAGAATAGCAATCAAAGCGCGGCGAACCTCGTCTAAAAATTCCTCGTCGGTCATGCCTATTTCCTCACCGGCGGCTCTGCGCCTAATAATTCCCACAGCGGAGTAGTAGTTTTCATCTCGCCGTAAACCCCGTCCGTGTGTTCTGTTGCCAGCTCGCTAAAATTAAATGCGCCATCCTGCCACGCCTGCCACTTGTCGGCGCCCATGCGCTGCTTCTGTTCGGCTTCTGGCAGGTTGCGGAATAAAGACTCGCCCGTCGGAATGTCATTCTTCGCGCCAATAACCAGCGGCAGCGCGGCGCATCCGCCATTGTGATGGTCGTTTAAAGTTTCGTCCATGCCGTGTTCTGTGCCGTGCATTGCCATGCAAGCCGGACACGCCTTCGCTAAATCAGCAAACCATATCCAGCCCTTAACTACGTCGTTATTCGCAATATAACTCGCGCGGTTGGCTTCGCGGTACGCGTACAATTGCACGGTGCGGGTCATGCGCAAACTGTCTGTCAGCGCCATGCCTAGCTGCTTGGTTATCGCCTTCGCTATCTCGCGCGGATTCTTACCC